>TARA_B110000240_G_scaffold32934_2_pt1 | contig 23600 bp, 12 predicted proteins | sample TARA_B110000240 | Tara Oceans TARA_B110000240 (sample SAMEA4397611) | marine metagenome | biome: Polar Biome; feature: [DCM] deep chlorophyll maximum layer (ENVO:01000326); material: water (ENVO:00002006), including particulate matter (ENVO:01000060) such as... | depth 17 m | reverse complement strand
GTACTGGCAGATGGGTAATGGGGCGTGACTGCAGCAGCCAGAGTTTGCCTGCAGAAATCGCCCATTCAATATCCTGGGGAACACCGTCAAATTTTTTCTCGATTTGCAGGGCAACCGAGGCCAGTTCGTTGAGAGCGGTTTCTGCGAGTGACGATTGCTTCTTTTGTGCCTCAGTGACGTCCTCCATTCGGGTTCCCTGATTACCATCAGAGACAATCATCTGGTCTTTGGCGCCAATAATGGTTTCTTTGGTCTTAAGGCTTTGCCGATCGACAACATAGGTGTCCGGTGTGACCTGGCCGCTGACCACGGCCTCACCCAGCCCGAAACTACAATTAACGATCATCTCATCGCGATCACCAGTGGCGGGATTCGCTGTAAACAAAATGCCGGATACTTCTGATGGAATCATAATCTGCACGACAACAGCCATGGCGACCACGTCCTGCCGGATATCCATCTCATGACGATAATTGATGGCCTGAGCCGTCCACAGAGATGCCCAGCAGTTTCTCACTGCAGCGGCCACCTCATTGGCACCCGTCACATTGAGGTAAGTCTCCTGCTGACCTGCAAAAGACAGGTCCGGCAGGTCCTCAGCATTGGCCGATGACCTGACAGCAACCGCTGGGGTACCCTCCAGTGCCTCATAGGCCTTTACGATCTGTTGAGTGATCTCTTCATTGAGGGCATGTTCATGAAACAGGCTGACAATGTCGCGGGATGCCTGCTCAAAGGAACTGGTTCCTTCCACAATCCGCGGTTTTGCCAGTTCAAGGATCTGAGATTGCAGGTTGTGTTCTGCAACAAACTGGCGATAGGCCTGGGTGGTGATCTGGAATCCGCCAGGAACGTCGAATCCTGCGTTGGTAAGTTTTGCCAGGGAACGGCCCTTACCGCCAACAATTTCCAGCGAATCTACCTGGCTGTCCAAGGATATGATAAGACTTTCGCTCATTACAGTTCAATTCTCAGTAGATTCAGGAAAGATTTTTTCTGTTCGTCAGTCATCTCTGAAAAGATCGGTACCAGCATCTCGGTGAGAGGCAGTGCTTCGTATTCGGGAGATGGCATTTGCATACTGGCGGCAATATTGTGGAATCCTGGGCCCACCGTGACAGCGGCACCAATAAGCGGTGGCCAATTCATTGATTTTGCGCTGCCACCTTTGCCTTTCTTCCAAATTTCTTTCCTACCTATATACTCCATGATGTCTTTGTACATGACAGCCTCGTCAGCACCCCGCTGTTTTGAACTGTCGTAAATGGCTCGCGACTGGCTACAAATGGAGCCCCATACCGCTTTGATATGGAAACCATCCAAGGCTAGACATTCTTCCGGTGCACCATCACCGCCAGAACATACGCCGTCTTTCACCATAAAGTAGAAGGCAGATATTTCGCGTCCACCTTCCAGCATTCTTTCCGGCGGATAGAGGTAGTTTTCGGTAAATCCCCAGGCGGTATCTGCCGGTAGATTGGCGTCCTGCAGCATCTTGGCACCAGCCTTGCCACAGGCTTCGCACCATTCAACAGATCCAAATTCACCTACGGGTTTAAGGTCAGACATATCATTCTCCAGTTCTGTAATGGCTGATTCTTTTCAGCCTGTATTGTTACGGCACTTTACACCGTGTGGAAATCACTAAGGCTGGGTGCACCTTCGAGATCGATCCGGCTCGCGGCGGAGTGGGCGAACCGATTGAGCCGAAGACTCTTCTTCACGCGGCGCCATCGACTCGATAGATCCTTGCTTTCAGTCGGGGACTTAAATCCAACGGCTTGTAACCGTCAAGACTAAACATTAAATGACCTCGCTTACGTTGTGGGACCTAGGGTACTCGTAGTCGCTTCTGTACCCAAGTCCACGACTGTTGGAGTTCCCCCAAGAGTGATGACCGCTCTGCAGGAACGTCCTACACAGCAAGTTCACGCATGGTTGTTTATGGTCATAGGAGCCCTATGAGCCCGCCTGCAACGCCACAAACTCCCTGTAGGGACTATCCGCGCTCGCCATCAACGTATCGTGGTCGCCCACATCCCGAATTTCCCCGTTCTCAAGGAAAACGATGCGATCCGCCCGGCGGATCGTCGATAATCGATGGGCAATTACGACTACCAGTCTATCGGCGGCGGCCGCTCGCAGAGATGTCACCAGTTGGTTTTCGGTTCGCGGGTCCAAGGCGGCCGTTGGCTCATCCAGAATAAGCACACTTGAATCCCGCACCAGGCCACGCGCGATCGACAATCTTTGCTGCTGCCCTACAGACAGGGTATCGCCGGACCTGCCAAGAACTGTGTCGATGCCATCGGGTAGATCTTCAATGAACTCCATACAACCTGCGGTTGTGAGCGCCTGCTTCATCTGCTCCAGGGTTGCATCGGCCTTCGCCAGCAGCAGATTTCCTCGAATCGATTCCGACAACAGAATATGCTCCTGGAAAACATAGGTGACCTGCTGGCGCAGCGAATCGATATCAATGTCTGTTACATCATGGTCATCGATAAACACACGTCCCGATGACGGCAGCAGCAGTGAGGGGATCAGGTATGCAAGGGATGTTTTACCGGCACCTGTTGGCCCAACCAAAGCAACGAGTTCACCAACAGGCAGTTCCAGGGTGATGTTGCTGAGCGCCTGATGACCATCCGGATACCGGTAACTGACATCCTCCATGCGGACGCCCTTCTCGATCCTGTCCAGCTTGATGCCGCCGGTCCGATCCTCCTCGGACTCATAATCGATGAAAAAGAACACGCGACGTACTGCCGCAATGGTCTCCTGCACCTTGATCCAGAATTGGCCAAAGTAGGAGGCGGGTTCCGCGATACCATAGAAGACACCCATCAGTACCGCAAAATCACCCGGTGACATTTCACCGCTGATGACGCGTTCCGTCACCAGGATCGTGATGTAAATAACGGCGGCGCTCATCGCGGCACCAGCCACCAGGCCACCGACAATAATCACTGCGAGCGCATAACGTTCGCGCAGGAAAGTCTGTGCACTTCGATCTGCAAATTTCTTCTGCTCCTGGCCCGTTGCGCCCAGGCTTTGCACAGCACCGACATTACTGATTGACTCCTCCATCGCATTGGTTGTGGCTGAACCGGCAGCACGTTTATTCTGGTTAGTGCGTCGCAGGGCGCCAGTGAACGGAAAAGTGGCTAAAAACGCAACAGGCACGGTCGCCCAGGCTATCCACACCAGTTCTGGTGCAACCGCACCAAAGGAGTACTGCAGAATGTAAAGATTGATGAGCGCTGACAACAGGTAAAAGAAGGGCACAAAGGACAGTCGGTATGCCAGGTCAGGGGCAGATGGTGCGTCATAGAGCACACGAAAAACAGAGTCGCCGATACGCTGATCATCCAAGACAGTCATCGGAAGGCGGGCCAGACGGTCGAACAGCCGCGTGCGCAGGCGATTGGCCATTGTCTGTGTAAGCCGTACATTGACCATGAACTCGGCAACACCCCAGAGACCGCCGCCGCTACTACTGCCGGCACTGATGGCATCCTCTGCCTGGGTCGCGGCATCGCGACCCGTTAACAGGCCAGCGCCAGTGCCGCCGCCACGACTGCCAATGGTGATCAGCATCACCATATATATGGTCGTAAGAATGAACATGATGTCGATGGGGTCACGACCCGCGACAAGCGCAAGGATCGGATCCATGAACGGGGGGAACACAACTTCTGAGACATCCAGTGCTTGCTCCAGAATGACATTATCTACCACGATTTTGGCCATCCACGGCAGCAACAAAGCCGGGAAAACCAATCCTAGCTGGAGCAGGAACTTGGCCGCAAACAGACCCTTTGCCTCTCCGAGCAGATTGATACAACGGCCGATCAATACGAATGCTTCGCTGGTTTTGATGTCTGGCTGGGTATCTACACGATCATCAAACGTATTTTTGCCCATGATCTCGGCAAGCAGCGAACCGTTATTCGAACTATTATTATTGTCAGTTGTATCACTCATGATCGAGCTCCGCGCCTTCAAACTCCGCCTCAACAAACGCCCTGTAACGGCTATCGTCCCGGGCAATAAGCTCCTCATGCCGACCCAGTTCAACGATCCTGCCGTGTTCGAGGAAAGCAATCTGGTCAGCACCACGGATGGTGGACAGACGGTGTGTAATCAAGAAGATGACCTTCTCTTTGCCCCATGCTGCGAGATTGCCCAGTACCTGCTGCTCGGTCCTGGCATCGAGTGACGCTGTGGGTTCATCCAGAATCAGAATGGGGGTATCTCGAATGACGGCCCTTGCTATCGACAATCTCTGCCGCTGGCCCGCGGATAGCTTACCGCCGCGCTCGCCAAGTTCAGTATCGTAACCACGGCTCATTTCGGCTACAAATTCATCGGCACAGGCGATTTTTGCCGCTGCCGTCACCGCCTCCCGGGTAGCGTCCGTCGCACCGAAGCTGATGTTGTTAGCAATCGTGTCGGTGAAAAGCACATTTTTCTGCAAAGCAATCGCGGTATTGGCACGAATATCGTCTATCCGCATATCGCGAATGTCGATTCCATTCACCTGCACCACCCCCTCGTCTGGATCGTACAGGCGTAATAGCAGTGACATCAGGGTCGATTTACCAGCTCCGGTTGTGCCGACAATTGCCGTCACAGTACCGACATTGGCAGCAAGATCGACACCCCTGAGAATCGGTCGGCTGGTATCGTAGCCAAATGCCACGTCCTGCCACGAAACGCGAGAAATGGAGGCCGGAAAAGCAACCGGATTCGCTGGATCGACAACGTCGGGTTCAAGATCCAGCAGGTAGAACGCACGTTCCAGTGCTATGAACAGGTCCTGCATCCGCATCCACAAGCCCAGCAGGCCTTGACCACTGCCAGCCAGCCCCTCAACTCGCCCTCTGGCAATTAGCACAGCACCGTAATTCCAGATCACGAAACCAATGTATGTTGCCACCATGGCTCCCAAGAAAGTCTCTCGTTTTTCCAGCACCCAGGTGACCATGATGTACTCGGACATAATCACCATGCCACCTCCTAACAGCGCGACAACCGCCGTTAGCAGTACCATATCCAGGCGCAAGAAATACGCCGTGTTTAGTGCCCGCGCTGATTCCGAGCTGAACCGATCGAATATCTGACGCTCGGCCCTGTTAGCCTTCACTACCTTGATCGCCGCAAACACCTCCTGTGCACCAGAGGTGAGAGCGCTGTTTGCTACCCGATTCGCCAGCGAGCGACGGCGTATGCGAGGCGTGGAAGCAACAATCACCCAGGCGACAGGTACCGCCACCACAATCACCATAAGGGCAAACCACGGATCAAATGCTGAAATGAACACCAACCCAATAATGACACCGTAAAGCGTCATCAACGGATAGATGATGGCGCTCTGCAGCAAGTTGACAATCATCGCGCTGTCCTGGTAAACCCGAAAAATGGCATCGCCTACACGGGCACTGTCATGGTATTTCAGGGACAGGTTCTCGACTCTCCCGACCATCGCAACTCGCAGATTTTGATTGATGCTCTGCCAGATCCAGGTGGTGTAGTAATAGCCCACCGAGAGTAATATCGCACCGAAAATCCCGCCAATGGCACCCCAGATAAGCAACCGGTTGCGTACCGTGCGGCGCTGGTCCTGCGTCAGCTTCGGTTCGATGTATTCAGCGTCCTCTGCGGCGGTGACCCGTGTGCCTTTGCCAGCAGCCTTCCCTTTGCCTGAAGCTTTGTTCCCGCTGCTCTCTTTCCTCGGCCCCTGACCCAGCTTCATTGGGTCCGTGGTGACATACTCGTCGCCAACAAACAACACGCTCGCTTGAATAGGTTGGAGCTTCTCCCCTATGAGAACTTTGTTAGTAAACAGATCGGTGCCAATAAATCCGGTGGCCATGGCAAGCAAACCAGCAGCAAGCGCAAATGCCAGTATCACGTACAGGTGTTTCAGCATGGGGCGCATGTACGGCCATGTACGTAGAGACAATCGAAACATCTTACGAAAGCTCAACTGCGGCAGTTCGTCTGTATCTGCCACCTTGTAGCCTTCCACTAGGCCGAGGTCACTCATCTATTTCTCCAACATTGTTGTTATTAGAGCTTCCTTGTGACTAACGGTACTCCCGAAAGTTTTTAAACACTAGGTGACGATTTTTTGTTAACGATAAGTTCACCCATTCCATACCAATGGGGCATCCCTTCTCATCAAACCATCCCGTATACATTCTGCTCGATAGAATGGGTCAGTAAGCAATCGGGCTTTTCATGACATGCGGGAGTGGCGCGCTCGCTGCCGAACCATCGGAGGTACCGGCAACAAAATCAGCAGGATTGAACTGTGCCGGCCGGTCCCGAATTTAACGCGAATTCGCGAATTTCTGCGTGCGGATTCACTTTGCCACTACGAAAAAATGCAATTAATCAGCGGTTCCCTGGCTCATGCCAGTGCCCGCATCCGCTCCAGGATCTCGTTTTGCATTTTCTCATCTTGCTCAGCTGTTCTGCCAACGCCCGAGTCCTTGTATAACCAGCGCAAAGACTCGGCAAACAGTGCTCCGCCATGGCGCCGGTTATGGCCACCTGTCCCGAATTCGAATCGGTGGTCGTATCCCGCATAGGATAGTGCGTCTGCCATCTGGTGATTGGCCATCGGCCAGCTGCCCATCGGGATGTTAACGTCGCCCTCACCGGATTGAAGGAATACTTTGAGGGGCTTGCGGGCCGTGTTCCTCACCATCAACGGGAATTCGTGCCCGCCATTTATATTGACGAATGAGCCGCAGTGACTAATAACCTTGCCGTACGATTCCGGACGTTGCCAGGCCATGTTGAAGGCGCAGATCCCGCCGCTACTGATACCCATCGCAATACGCTCTGCCGGATCTCTGCTGAGGGTCACGTTTACCGTCTTCTCAACCAGCGGTAGGATCTCATCGTCGATGAACGTGACGTAGCTATCGTCCATGGTGTCGTATTCAACATTACGCTGTCTGGGGATGCTGTCGGATTGTCCTGGGTCAACGAAGACGCCGACGGTTGGCGGGATCTCGCCAGAATGCATGAGTGAATCGAGAACTTCGACCGCGCGCACGGCGCCGCCACGATCTACGTAGTCCTTGCCATCCTGACAAACCAGCAGGGCCGCGTCGCCATCCAGATTCTCGGGTAATGATATTCTTATATCGCGACGCGTATTCGGATAGACAGTTGATTGATCCCAGTCGGTGAGATGAATCACCGTTGATCTGGGCACGTCATCCGCCGGGAAGGCTTCTCTGCAAGGATGGTAAGGAGCGTCTCCAGGGACTTTCAGGCACAGCCGAATTTCACTGTTGAAGTGACCATTGATAGCATTGGGGTGGGGCATTTCAGTTTTCCTTGTTTGATAACGGTTGGTCGCGAACCCGTACTCGAAACCTCGCGAATTCAAAGCGTCTTCGCGATGTTCTGCGTGCGGATTCGCCCGGCGTGGATTCGCCCGGCGTGGATTCGCCTTGTCATCACGAAAAAATGCAATGGATCAGAGGTTCCCTGGCTTTGGAAATTAGTTATTCGTTTACTTCGTTGAGGTAAAACCGTGTGCCACACAACACAATGCAGTCGCCGCGCGCAGTCTCAATAGTTGTGGCGTTGTCCATGAGTACTGACTTATTCCGAACCGTCAGATCAACTCCGGCAAGTCCGGGTCCCCGACCATCCTGGTCAGAGACGAATCTTAGTTCCCCGTTTTCTAGCGGGACCCGGTAGCCATCAGGCACAGATTCAGGCTGAACACCCGCAATCTTGCCCCACTGTACCGCTGTTAGTTCTGGGTTTTCTGCCTGTAGTTCGACTCCGGTCATCGCGACAGTGACGTCATCCCTAACGTGCTGCAGCCAATCGATACCGCCCGCGGGCTCCCACACACCTTCTATCTCGTTGCGGTCATCCCAGTCGATTTCCCACATGGCATTGTTTAGATCGGCAGGATGCAACTGCATCAGGTGATAGCTGCCGTTTGTGCTTTCAAAGGCAACACGAATGTCCATGGTGGCTGCGCTGACCCGGCACAGTTGTTGGTGATCTTTGGAATCGACCTGACACACCAGAATATAGCCACCTTTACCGTTTCTCTTCTGCAAGAACCGTCCTGCCGCGGTGTTGTCCTCGGTAGGAGCCACCACTTCCAGAAAATTGGTCCCAACGGGCATCAAGGTATTTTCCAGGCCAAACTTAGCCACACCATCATCCACAAAGCAGCGGCCAATACCCAGTACCCGTGTGATCTCGTCAATGGCCGGTGCCAGTTCAGGTGCTACCAGACAAACCTGGCGTAGATAGATACCCATTTGGTTCCTCCTGTCGGTTGGCCGATGTTATTGAGCAGAGAAATTCGGTGGACGTCTTTCGAAAAACGCCCTACGTGCTTCGGCAGAATCCGGACTTTCACCCGTCCGGACATGTCGTTCTGCCTCCGTATCAAGCGCCTGGTTAAATGAAACAACGTCGGCATCGTTCAGGTTTTGTTTGATTTGTCGCAGTGCAACTGGCGCAGCGGCCAGCAATCGACTGGCAACGGCGTCCACATGTGTCATCAACTCCTCGTCGGGCAGCATTTTTGAGATGAAGCCATAGTGTTCCGCTTCGGCTGCGGTGAATTTGTCAGATAACAGATAGAGCTCCCTTGCCCTTGCTGAACCGACAATTCGGGGTAGAGTCCAGGTGCCACCAAAATCACCAGAGAGACCTGCGTTGAGATACGCTGTTGTAAACTTGGCCGATGCAGCCGCATAGCGTAAATCTGCTGCTGCAGCCCATGACATGCCACCGCCAGCACAGGGCCCATTGATCGCTGCTATCGTTACCTTGGGCATTTCACGTAGCAGTCGGGATGATCGCTGCAGTGCCTGTAACACGCCAATACGTGAATCTGTATTGCCGGAACCTAATGTGTCCGATGCAGAAAGATCTCCCCCAGCACAGAAACCACGTCCGGCACCGGTAAAGATCACCACCCTGATGCTGGTGTCGTGCGCCGCCGCTTCAAGGGCATCGACAGCGCCTTGCAGCAGGTCAGCATTCATGGCATTTAGCCGGTCGGGACGATTTAATGTGATCGAAGCGATACCACCGTCAACTTTGTAGAGTACTGTTTCGTTCATGGGCTCCTCAATTGCACGTAAAATCTGAAACTCATGTTATTGCACGGGTCGCGTATCACTTAACACGGTCACCCGTTCCATTAGCCGCTCTTCACTGACATCGTAGTCAGGGCAAGGTGAATGCAGCACACAGCGATTATCCCATATGGCGATGGTGCCGGGTTCGTAGTCGATACGGAACTGGTAATACGCCCGGGTGGTGTGCTTGAACAGATACTCAAGAATCGCCTGGCTCTCATCACGGTCCAGTCCTTTGATCCGCTGGGTGAAATTGCGGTTTACATACAGCGCCTTTTTGCCCGTCTCCGGATGCGTGATTACAACCGGGTGGGTGACTGGATGTTTGGACAACTTGAAATCAAACTGACGCCCGTCATGTTCTGCGAACAGGGGCTCAACAAATGCCTTCATGGTATCCGACAGATCTTCATAGGCCTTGTATTGATTGGCATAGAGCGTTGCACCACCCAGTGACGGTACTTTTCTGGCAAGCAACATTGAGTATTTGGGAGGCAACTCTTTCCAGGAAACATCGGAGTGCCAGGCTTCCGAACGGAGTTGACCTATTGTCATCACATCATCGAATCCGTCTACAGTTGGTGAGAAGCCATGAACATCCAGGTCTCCAAAATGCAGGCCAAAACCGCGCAGGTCTGCAACGGTGGCGTGTGCCTGGCCATGCAATGCAATCGCGCCATATTGCAGCATCAGGTCATTCACCTGACTGTAACCCGCGTCATCCAGCTTTGTTATATCTATACCCCATACAGCGCCGCCACCAGCGCCCGTTAGTGGCCTGACCGTTAGCTCATCCTGCTTCTCAACGACACTCATTTGAACTTCCAAGAATAGATTAGTGGGTCACGATTATGTGCCCTTTAATGGCACCGTACCAATCGGACACTACCCAAATGTCTTCGTCCCGCCGCCAGAGCCGATACAACTGGCTAATATCCAAGACCAGCGGATTATGGGTGACCTCCTGTCTGGAAAAGCTGGTCTGTGATTCTGATGCGGTGTAGCCTCACCCGTGTCGCTGGTTAACAGGCATCACCTTCTGGTTCCAGAAACCCATGAGTAAAACAATCCTTCCGTTTAACACCACACATGCCGTACTTGAAGTCGTCGGCGGCAAGGGCCGATCTTTATCAGAAATGACCGGGGCCGGCCTGCCCGTTCCCGGTGGCTTTCACATCACGACCGCAGCCTATCGCGATTCTGTGGCTGATAACCACCTGCAATCACGCATCCTCAACGCCGTGCAGCAATCCGGGAAGGCAGCTATCGCATCGGAACATATCGCCACACTGTTTGCGGAAACTGAAGTTTCGGTCACACTGGCCAAAGATATCAAAGCCGCCTACGCCGACCTCGGCGACAATCCTGCCGTTGCCGTACGCTCCTCTGCCAACGCGGAAGATCTGCCCGACATGTCATTTGCCGGACAGCAGGATACCTATCTCAATATTATCGGCGAAGATGCGTTAATCGCGGCCGTGCGAGACTGTTGGGCATCACTGTGGACACCCCGGGCGATCAGCTATCGTGAGCAGATGGGTATTGAACACGATCAGGTTGCCATGGCTGTGGTCGTGCAGATCATGGTGGACTCGGATGTGTCTGGAATTCTGTTTACCGCCAACCCCGCCACCGGTGAGCGCACAGAAATGATCGCCAACGCCAGTTTTGGTCTGGGAGAGGCAATTGTCAGCGGTCAGGTCACACCGGATACCTACATTTTCGATAGAGAGAACAACAAACTGAAGGAAACCATCATCGGCGCCAAGGACCGGATGATCATCTCCGACGGTGAAGGCGGCACAATCTGGCAGGCAGTGACAGCGTCAAAAAAAGACACATCGTCATTGTCGGAAAAACAGCTGGTCGCTCTGGTGGATCTGGCCATCAAATCTGAACAGCATTTTGGCACACCCCAGGACATCGAATGGGCAGTGAAGGATGACCTTTTGTATCTGTTGCAATCGCGGCCCATTACCAACCTGCCACCAGCACCGCTTAAAGATCTCAAGTGGGAACCGCCCGCGCCTGGCGTGACACTGCTGCGTCGTCAGATTGTGGAGAACATGCCCGATCCGCTGTCACCCTTGTTTGATGAACTATACCTTGATGTCGGTTTGCAACAGGGTATGAATCGCAGTCTTAAACGGGCCGGCGCGCCACACACCATCGAGGACATGACCAATGGCAACGTACATTTGACGGTGAACGGTTATGCCTATCAGAGGCGGGATTTTAAAGCGGTACAAGGCGTTGATCCCAAAACTATGGCGGACTTTCAAGCGAAAGGGCACCATGAATGGTGGACCAAACTGGTAGATTTGTGGCGCGAGGACTGGTTACCGGACTACAAGGCGCTGATTGAGGAACTCGGGAAACTCGATCTTAATGCCGCCTCTGATTCGGCGCTGCTGGACGCGATCAAGGCACTCGCCAATGAAGACGCTTATTACTGGGAAGAATCCTCGAAAGTATTTGCCACCGCAAAGGTCACGGACGAACAATTACAGGGCTTTCTCAAAAAAGCGGCGCCGGAGCACAACTTCACCAGCGGCATGTTCCTGTCCGGTTTTAACTCGAGGACCATGCAGGCCCAGATGGACATCTACGCGATGTCGAAATTGATCCAGGCAGATAAGGAACTGACTGACCTGGTTCATGCCACTGCCGCGCCAAAATTACTGACAGCACTCACACGTCATCCCAAGGGCGGTCCCGTCGTCGGAGCAATTGACCGTTATAACGACACCTATGGCCACCAGATTTACTCCCTGGATTTTGTTGAACCCACTGCTTCCGAAGACCCGATTCCAGTCATGGTAGCCCTGAAATCCCAGGTTCAGGACAAAAACTACAATCCGGCTGAACATCACGCTACCGTTGCCGAAAAACGTAAAGTGGCGGTCCGCGAAATCCGCAAGGTCCTGACCGAAAACCAGATGTGGCAGTTCCGCTGGCACCTGTGGAAAGCCCGGCACTTCTATCCCCATCGCGAAGAAGTTGTATTCTGGCTGGGCGGCTCGTGGCCCCTGTTACGCAGGATTGCTCACGAACTCGGCCAGCGAATGGTCGATGCGGGTACTTTTGAAATCCCCGAAGACCTGTATTTTCTGCGAACTGACAATATTGAAAAGGCCATTGCGGCTCGCGCCAATAACCAGTCTCTGCCTGAACTGGCGCAACTGGCGGCTGATGAACGAGAACTGCGTGAGGCACGCAAGCGAATCCATCCACCTGGCGCGATTCCGGTTGACCAGCATGCCAATGCGGCCGCTACCCAGAAGCTCAACTCACCGGACAGCAATATAATGAGCGGTTTCGCCGTGAGCCCCGGCAGGATCGAGGGCGAAGTGAGCGTCATTCTGTCACCTGCGGATTTTGACAACATGAAACCAAACACAATTCTGGTCTGTCCGATGACAACGCCAGCGTGGACCCAGTTGTTCTCCCATGCGACCGGCCTGGTGACCGACATCGGCAGTATCCTCGCGCACGGTTCTATTGTCGCGCGGGAATTTGGTATACCGGCAGTACTTGGCCTCGGCAACGTCACCCAGCGGCTGAGGAGCGGCCAGCGAATATCCGTTGATGGCGATACTGGCATCGTCGAAATTCTAGACTGACCTGATCAGGAGCAACAATGAGCAACCAAACAACAAAATTTAAGGTCACCCTGGAGTTTGAGGTCGACATCAATCCTATCGCCGTTCCCGACGCTGAGTCATTCGAGAAACTTCGTCAGTCAGCAGGGGCTAAAGCGCTCGAGAAGCCGATAAGTGACAAGGAAATGCGTGCCGGTCTCAGAAGCAAAGGTATGACAGAGGCTGATATCGATAAATATATGGCCCAAGCCAAGAAAGGTGGTGCCAAGAATGGTGGTGCCAAGACTGGCAATCCAAAGGACTTTCAGATGCTGCTGTACCCGGAATACGAGGCCTGGTCAGCGGCGCAGCGTGCCCTGCAGGAGGAAATCCTGGGCGATGACACCCTCTGCTCGGACTACCTGCGGGAGGTCGTTCGCGATCTGACCCGAAATCAAATCGAAAAGCTCATCGACGATAGATACGGTGCCGCCGACCTGAACAGCGTTCTCAAGAGCGCGATGCAGAAACTCCCCAAGCCAGATCAGGCTATCCTGAAATTGGAAGAGGAGAGTCTGTTACACGACGAAACAGAGTTGGTGGACAACTCTGTTGATTATCGTTTTGCCGGGGTGACGGTGCACCGACTATAAATGGGCAGGATGGTGCTGACCGAGTTGCTGTTTTGTGTCCAGGCACATGCCTAGTCGATAATAGCCTCTTGGATGATTTTTGCGAAATCCCCCCCGCCGCGCGGCTGTTGCAGCATGAGCACGCCAACTAGTTCGTTTTCGGGATCCGTCCAGGATACCGTACCGGCCGCGCCGCCCCATCCGAAAGCGCCTTTCTCACGGCCATTGGCTGCGGCGATCGGATCCAGCGTGACAGCGACGGCGTATCCGAAACCCATCCCCTTTTGCGCCTTCGCACCTTTGCCTGAGGTCGCAAAGAGGTCACCAACCTGATTGCTGCCCATCATCTTTACGCTGGCCGGACTCAACAATCGGCGCCCAAAAAGCTCCCCTCCATTGAGCAGCATCTGTTCGAAATGAAGAAAATCTTCGGCTGTACTGATAAGCCCGCCGCCCCCTTTACTCTTGAGGGCCTCCCACAGGATTACTTTTGATTCCTTATCACTCGGCACATGGAAATAGGTGTTATTCATCTCCAGCGGATTAAACACCCGTTCCTGCATGAATTCATGGAATGGGGTTTCAGAAACAATTTCGATGATACGTGGCAATACACTATGGATGCCCACATTGCCGTAGACCCACTGCGTCCCGGGTTGGAAAATCAGCGGCGCCTGAGCGAGCTTGCGAATGTAGGTCGCAAGCGAATCCGCTTTGCTGCGCTTGATTCCACCGCCCGTGAGACCAGATGTATGCGTAAGCAGATGGTGAATCGTCACAGGCGTCTCGAGCGGTACGAGAGGCGGCGCTGGAACATCTCCCTTGCCCTTGTTGGCCTTGTCCCATTTTTTACCCTTGTTGCTCTTGTCCCATTTCTTGCCCTTGTTGTCGCCTTCTCCTTTGCTCCAGGCTTTCTTGCCTTCCCCTTTCGCCGGTTTGGCTGAGACCGCTACTTTCTGTTTGGCAAATTCGGGGATGAATTTCGATATGGGATCACTCAGACTGATCAATCCTTCGTCAACTAACATCAGCGTGGCAACGCCTATCACGGGCTTCGCCGAGGAGGCCATAATGTATAAGGCGTCTGGCTCCATGACACGGCCCTTTTCGACATCCATTTCGCCATGCGTCGAGAAGTGAACTACCTTGCCGCGTCGGGCTACAATCGTGGCCCCGCCCTGGATACGCGCGGCGTCGATTTGTTCCTGCATCATTTCGTCGATACGACTCAAGCCTTCGGTCGACATGCCGACCGACTCCGCCTTGGCCAGCGGCATCTTTGTGGGGGTATGCATCGGTTTCGCCGACAATCCAGAAATCGGCAAAACCAAATACAGTGAAATGGCAAAAAGGACAGGTGTAGCGTTAAGTTTTGGTAACACGTTCATGGTTGAAGTCTCCTTTGAACCAGGTTTATTCGGGCCAGAAGCCGCAGGCTGAAGACGCCGCTGGCTAGTTAGGGCGTCGCCGTACCATTAAAGAAGGTGGTCGCCTGATCAAATGCATCGGTGCCAATTTCAATACCGATCAAACGGCCGGGAATGTCGTCGGGTGGCGGGTGGATCCCGCCCCAGATGCGCGACAGGCTGCATTGATCGGATGCATCGCGGTATGTCGCCCACTCCAGCGTCATACTGGCAGACGGTCCGTCCTCGAACACAAGAAAGTCACCCTCCGTGACCTCAAACCGGCTCATGCCACCTGGAAAGAACGGATCGCCCGTTAAAGCGGTCAAGACCTCAGCCGCGGCGCGCGAGTAAGTCGAATGCCCGGAAACGTATCCGGCAAACGGCGGCGTGACGAAGCTTGGCCGTTGGTACGGCCACCAGTTCTCGGCCAGAATCCAATCCACACCGGCTTCGTCGGTGTCCGGATCGTCAATGTAGTCAGGGCCGCGCCACGCCAGCACTTTGATCTTGCCGATGTGCTCGTCACCGTCACCCGCCAGCGGATCGCCGGTCTCGACCAGTTCGATGTAACCTGGCACCAGCGTAATGCCGTCGATGTGATAGGACGCCATCCCCGGCTCACTACTCTGCCCCCGGTCCGCCATGGCACGAATCGACGAGATAGGACGGATATAGTCGTACCAACCCTTTATTCCCCATGCCGTCACCGCCGCATCGTGCATCGCTCCGCCTAATGTAAAATAAGTTTTGACATCCCACTCGAGTCGGTCCAATTCCTGGCCGGGCCCCCCACCCATGCGTCGCTGCAATAACGGGTGATCGTTGACCCCGTTGGCGAGCACGAACCAATGTCCCGGTGGCGTTTCCGACTCGGGGCCGTCCGCCCAGAATTCTGCGAGCACACGCGCATAGTCGCCGCGTGCCACGAATTGTGGGGTATACGGTTCGCCCGTCGCCGGGTTCTCCGCATAACCGATACTGCCGTCACCACCCTGCAGAGTGTCGTAGAATGTATCGTAATCAGTGAAATCCGTCGGGTATGTGGTGATATTGCCGAGATTGGTCGGTGAGATATCGATCATCACCCCGTCACTGGGATCCAGGTGTGACGACCAGATCGAGACCAACGAAAATGCCCATTTGTAATGATCTGCGAGGGCGCCATCGAAGGTCGGTGGCGGACCGGGATCGTGGTATACGAGGTAATCGAAGCCGTCGCGTTGATACGTTGTCAGATCCTGGGGCGATAGCGCAAACGGCACCACTTGACCCCATTCCGGACCCAGAAACTCGGGCGAATCGCTGATCTGATTACCGGACTGATCAATGAACTCGACCAGTGACAATGGCTGCCACCGATTCAGATCCGTAATGTCAGGATTACCCGGTTCCGCCGGTTCCAGCGGCGCGTTCACCGGCTCATAGAACTGATTTGCGTAATCGTCCGCTTCGTAAGCGCCATCGGCGAAACCGAAATCGATAAAACATTGCGCGATATGGTTGCCCAGCGCCGCAGCAGAGCCGCTCGTGTAATCGCTGTCTTCATCATCCACATCGTGGCCGAGCGCACTCATGAGCGTTTCGGCATCGCGTCTAATCGTGCTCGACCCTGGTGAATTGGCAAATCGATGGCGGATGAGGCGATAGGTCGCATAGCTCAGCGCCGTATTTCGTGCTGCCTCGACTTCTGCCGGTTCGGGTATCGCGTCAAAATCACACGTGACACCGGCACGCGTACGCCCTAACAACCACGGCACATCCACACTCGCGTAAGCGCTCCAGGCGTCATACATCGCGGACGATGTATGAAAAAGGTTGCGCGCATGAACTGTGGGCCGGGCAAAATCGTTGCGAATCGCCTGCAGCAAAACCTCATTCCAACTCCGCGCGACCGACACGTCGGCACCGGGCGCAATACCCGGCACGTAATTCGCAGCAATCGAGACTGTACCGCCGGGCATCATGAACTGCGTAGCGGCGCTCGTCGGATCGGCAAACGTCCCGCTACCTGTGCTCGTCCAGTGCGAAAAGTAGTACCCTTCCGCCGGCTCATTGGCTTGCACAGGCACAATGTCGCCAATATCATAAACGCCGCCGCCCACGCCTTGCGTCACGATCAGATTCAAATTGACCCCGCCCTGCATAATCTCCACGCGCTGATCGACTTCAACGTTCTCGACCCGACTGACGATGGAGCCGGGACCGGGCCAGGCAATGTCAATCGACGAAATCAGGTCATCGGCCCCAAGTCCGAAGTGTAGGGTCGACGGCGCTTGTGACAGGTATGCCGTTCCGAGATAGACCTCCTGTACCTGACTCCCCGACGCCGTGGTGACTGTTACACGTGCGCCGACGGCTTCGGCATTGGCATCGGTGTCAAGCAGGTCGATGGCAATATAATGATTAGCATTGTCGATCTCATTCTTGAAGATCGTGGGGGACGTGCCGTTGTTGGCAATGAATATGTCGACTTTGCCATCGCGGTCGTAGTCCGCGCAGACAACCCCACGGCCCTGATCAGTGTGCGTTATCCCCATTTGCGACGCCCGTTCGGTAAACGTACCATCGCCATTCGACATGAACAAGCGTGATGGATCGTCTTCGAACTTCGCGCGCGACTGGTGCCCATTGGTGTGAAAAATGTCAGCGTGGCCGTCGTTGTCGAAGTCGGCAAAACAAGCTCCCCAGCCCCAATCACCTTCGCGCACGCCTGCTTCGTCCGTCACGTCCTCGAAATTGCCCCGACCATCATTGCGATATAGACGGTTGCCAGATCCATTGTTCGCAGTCTCCGGATCCCAGATACTCGTGACAAACCAATCCATGTCGCCGTCCCGGTCGTAGTCCGCTACCGCGCCACCCATGCCATTCTCATCCGAGATGACGTCCATGGTCTGATCGACGAAAAGATCGCCGCCCACTTCGTTTTCCATCACCTGGCTCAACTCGAAGTCACTGGCAAGCAACAGGTCCACATCGCCATCTGCATCGATGTCGGTGAGCAGTGGCGTGAACGAGTATTCAGACTCGAAGTTGTTGCCCGAACGACCGATCTCTATCGGGATCCGAAAACTTTCGTCTGTATAGGTCCCGCCACCATGGTTCACCCACAGATACTCCGTTTGACCATCAATTATGCCGGTTCCCCAATGTGCGAAAAACAGGTCCAGATCACCGTCGTTGTCGTGATCCGCAGCCGCCATGGAATGCGTCGCTCGGCGATGCGATATGGACGTGGCGTCATCACCATCGACAAAGGCACCCGTCTGGTCGTTCATGAATATCTCGACGCCCTCGTACTGGGCGGAGAGAAAGTCCTTCCATCCATCGCCGTCAAGGTCGACAAAATAGCCCGCCAAATCCATGCGGGTGATGTCGAGGCCATTGTTGGTCCGTGCATTGAAACGTGTCCCGTCGAAACTGTAGAGCTTGCCGAGGGTGCTGTGTCCATGGGCGACGAACAACTCCAGCATGCCATCCTTGTCGATATCAACCAGCGCCAGTCCCCCGCCTAACTCCTGGGCTTCAGATTGCGCGCCATCACCGACGATGGCGTTGTAGCACAAGCCCAGCTCAGTCGTAACGTTTCTGAACGACGCTCCGCTGCCACTGCTCTTGCAATGCGCTGGCCCCGATCCACCGCCGGCGGCCGCCGGGGCGGTGATCACGACCCGTTGGTCGACCGCAACATTGACTAAACTGCTGGTTACGCGTTCTGCGCTGGGCGCGCCCGGCCAGGCGACATCGATGCGGGTGACTACCTGATCCTCGCCCAGGCCGAAGTGCAGCGTCTGCGGGCCCTGCGACAGGTACCAGGTACCGAGTTGGACCTCCTGGGTCTGCTCACCGGTAGCCGATGTGATCGTGACGCGTGCACCGATCGCATCCGGGTTGGCTCCGGCGCCCACAAGGTCGACCGCAAGATAATGACTGGTGTTGTCCGTTTCATTGAGGTACGCATTGGGCGCGGCACCGTTGTTGCTGATCAAAACATCGACCCTGCCGTCCGCGTCGATATCTGCGCAGATGACTCCCCGACCCTGGCCGGTGTGGTCGATACCAAACACCGCCGCACCATCGTTAAAACCACCCGCGCCATCGGCCATAAACAACCGTGTTGCATCGTTCGAATACCGCTCCGAATCAACGAAGCCATTGGTAACCAATAGATCCGCGTGCCCGTCGTTATTAAAATCGGCAAAACAGCTGCCCCAGCCCCAATCGGCATTGCGCAATCCGGTCAAGTCGGTGACATCTTCGAAGTTACCGAGCCCGTCGACATTGCTATACATGCGATTGCCCGTATCGGTGCCGACGTCATCACCCGTTAGGTTGTGGATACTGGAAACAAACCAATCCAGGTCGCCATCCCGATCATAGTCTGCAACCGTTCCGCCCATACCATTTCTATCGGAGATTACATCCGTCGTAGCATCGACGAATTGCAGGCCTGCCTCGTTGCGCAAGACCTGACTCGATTCGGCGTCACTGGCGAGCAACAAGTCGGGGTAGCCGTCGTCATCGATGTCGGCAAAGGTCGGGGTAAATGAAAACTCGCTAATGTCGGAACCGTCGAATTCCACGCTGCTGGTGATGGCGACCCGGTCGCTGACATCCGTGAACCTGCCTGTGCCATCGTTCTGCCACAGATACTCGGTCAGTGCACTGCGATCCACTATCCCGCCCCAGTGCGCAAAAAACAGGTCGAGATCGCCGTCCAGATCGTAGTCGGCAGCCGCCATCGAGTAGGTAAAGCGCTGATGGGCGATTCCTGAAGCCGCAGTCGCCTCGACGAAACTCCCAGTCCCGTCATTCCTAAACACCTCGACCGACTCATACTGAACCGACACGAAGTCCTTCCAACCGTCAGCGTCCAGGTCGACGAAATAGCCGGCCCGTTCCATTTCCTTCGGTGCAATGCCTTTGTTTCCTGGCAACTCGACAAATCTGCCATCAACAAAGGTAAAAAGTCTGCCCTTCTTAATGCTGCCCGGAGTGACGTAGAGCTCGAGGTTGCCATCGTTGTCGATGTCGTCCAGAGCCAGACCGCCGCTTTGGACCGTCTGTTCATTGGAATCTTGAGGATTGTTTGGGTCCGGGTCCGCGACGACGTCGTAGTTGAGACCGAGGCTGCTGGTGGCGTCACGGAAGGTGACCGTGGGTTGGCTGGCACCACCACCGTCGACTCCCCCAGGATTCGGCGTGGGGGCCGCAACCTCTCCTCCACCACCTCCACCACCTCCACCGCAGCCGCTCAATAGCAACAGAGCGACAACACTGAGGATAGGTTGGAGATTAGTCATGTGAATAGGAAAAGTACTCCCCGCAAACAAAAACGCACCGCCTAAGCAGTGCGTTCCGTCAAACCCTCTGGCGCTACATCTGCCAGCTAAAGTGCATGCCGATCTCTCGGGGTTCCACAACAGTACCCCATGGCGCTGCTGTTCCCTCGCGTGGCGACCAGTTATGCAGCGCAGCCTCATCCAGCGCGTTCTGCACATAAAACGTGATCGTATACGCCTGGCTTGGCGAGCGCCAGTTGGCACGTAGATCCACCCTTGTATATGCATCCACTGCGTAGGCGTCGAAGTTAGCCCGCTCGACGTATTTCTCGCCGGTGTAAGTGGTTGTGGCAAGCAATTCCAGGCTCCCCCTGTTACCCGGCAACGGGGTGTCGTAGACAGCGGTCAGTGAGCCCTTGTGTTCCGGGCTGGACGGAAGTTGGTTGCCACCATATTCCACCGGTGTGCCATCTCCCTGAATCCACGTGAATGTTTCGTTACCGTCTGCATCAAGGTAAAAAACCTGCGCCCATGCGGTAGGTGCTCCTGGGATTGCGTAAGGATATGCCGATGCATAGTCACCCACGCTGGAATCCAACCAGTTGTAGAAACCGCGTACGGTCAAACGATCAGATATTCTCCAGGCTCCTTCGAGCTCGATACCCTGAATCTCAGTTCCCGAGATTGCAGAGTTTTCGCCGGTGTATGGGCCTGCCCCGGGATTCTGCAACTGTTCCGCGCCGGTACGAAGACGAGACGCGTATACCCAATAGTTGTCAAAGTCCTGGTAGAAATAGGTAGCCGACAACTGAACTGCACCGTCAAAGTACAATCCCTTAATTCCCGTCTCGTAGTTGATCATTTCCTCCGCGTCGAAGGAATAATCCGCCCCGGACAGGTTGCCATAACCGCCGATGCCACCGGCACGATAGCCCGTGGAGATCCGGCCGTAGATCAACCGGTCTTTGGGTGTTCGATACTCAACGCCGACATTCCAGGTGGTGGCGCCCCACTCCACGTCGTTCTTTGCCTCGAATCCGGTGATATCACCGTCGCGAACACCGATAGCAATAACAGCGACGCCATCGTTACAAACGTCCGCGGTGCAAAAACCGGAGCCGTCGCTCTCTACCGCAACTGGGTAGCCGTAGGCAACGTTACCTCTGCCTCGCGACTTTGTGTCCGAGTCGTCGCGCACACCGGCGAAGACTTTCCACGACTCATTGAGGTTGTACTCGCCGCTGAAATAAAAGCCCGTCGTATCATAATCGACGCCACCGTAGAAGGCCCCGTTCTGGCCCATCGGGTTCCCCTCAAAGCTCGGATCTCCAGTGTTGGAGAAACTCGTCAGCTCGGGAGAGCCCGGACAGGCATAAACGTAGGCACCGGTTAAAGACACGGCCATAGCATCCGGATTGGTGTATATGCCAGCCAGTAATTGGCTGCCGTCTAGAAGCCCGCCGGCACCCACGAGCCCGGGAAGCATCGCGTTACACGCGGCCGACGTGTCGGTAAAAGCCCAATCGTTGGAGCCGGAGCCGAACTCGTAGCCTTGCCAGATGTACGGCTCTTCACCTTCAATGTAGACTGCGCCCACTGTGAAGTTGAAATCCCCGTCGAAGTTGGAGTAAAAGCTGATTTCATGGCTCGTCTGTTCGGAGGTGAAGATATAGTGCGAACGGCTATCGAGGAAGGACCCATTCCCGCCACCATCAAGCGCACAGTACGGACTGCTCTGACCCTCGGTCAGCTGCCCGCTCAATACTTTCGGATGGTTGAACGGACAGACACCGCCACCGGCCCGACTCAATTGGTCGCTGTCGTTCAAGCTATCTTGCAGGACATCACGCCAGCCAAATTTGTAGTTAATCGTTAGCGCTTCAGTCAACGCAAACGTGACATCCAACGACGCATCCTCTGCAGCATTGTTGGTATATATTGGCGCGTTGAGGGAAACCACTTGTCGCAATTCATCGGCATCACATATGATGCCAAATTCGTCACGGGAGCCATCCGAATTGACGTTTGAACATCCCGCTACCGATGGCGCCGCTTGTGTACCGAAGAAGGGATTGCGCTGGCATTCTGCAAGCCCGGTAACGGGATTGACCGGACAATTGGGCGTCATCCCACCCGCACCGTCGGGGACCATATTGAATTCATCTACCGTATTGCGCGATGCCAAAGGCAGGGACACGCGTGGCGTTCCTGAATCCTTTTGATTGGAATATCTGGCAAGAACATCCCAACGATCATTCTGCCATCGCAACTGCGGTCTAAAGATGGTCTGATCCGGCTCGCCACCGTCAGGACCGAGGCCCAGGTTAGGGATGTTGCCATCGCCGGTCATAGAGCTGGCACCTAAGCGGTAGCTGAAGCCTGAATCGCTGATGGGCCCACCGAACGCGACGCGATAACGTTGCGTGGCAATATCGTTGATTTCCGCACGAACCAGCATGTCGAACTCGTCTGTGGGCTTTTTGGTATGGAAGCTAATGGAGCCTGACATCGCGGCTCGGCCGCCGGTGGTTCCCTGGGGACCACGCGCGACTTCAACACGATCTACATCGAATAGACCATCAGTGCCGTAAGTCTGGTCGGTATAGACCCCATCGATGTAGACCGCGACGGATGTATCGCTGAAGAAGTTCACGCTTCGCTCGGACCCGATACCGCGCATATAGAAGTGATCGTCCTCACCCTTACCACCACCCTGAGTTCGATTACCCATCTCGAGGCCGGGCACCAGGTTGACCAGATCATCGGCATTTTCCATACCGAGTTGATCGATCATTGCTTCATTGAAACCGGTGACGCTCATGGCTCGATCGAGGAGGTTCATTTCGCCCCGTTCACCCTGAACGACAACTTCTTCAATGTACTTGCTGTCCTCTTCGCTTTCCCCAGCATAGGTACTTGGCAATGCAAAACTAAGTGCCACCCCCATGGATAAGACCTTTAATGTTTTCTTCATGTCCGCCCCCTTAATGAATTGCTAAAATGAATCGCCCAAATCCTTTGATTTGTGACTTGATTACACTTACCACAAAACCAACTTAGGCCAGGCTCAAATATTTTGCAATTTCGGCCGAGAGGGAGTCTCCCCAAAAAAATCGGACACCCTCGATCGCCCCTCAATGGATTTACCCATGACGTTGATAGCGATAACAACGTTCAGCAAGGGTATTCGTCGACGCGACGGCACACAACGATGGTCTGCCAGGGTGCTGCTGAGGCAACTGCATTTCTTCTCAGATGAGGCTCAGTTGCGGCCTTGGACCGAAAATTGGGTGACTTTTGACCGCGGGCTTTTGTCAGCCCCTGCCGCAACAGGTACGATCACGCCTTCTTATCCCACTTGGCCCCAGTTGGCCCCAGTTGGCCCCACGATGATAGTCCGAGGTAGACGTTGGACGCACTTGAACTGATGGACCGATACACCATCGAAGATATACTCGAGTTGCCCCAGATCGGCTGCCGGAAGGTATTTAGTCTGAGTTTTGCAGATTGGCAATGCTGAGAAAATTTGCCCTCCCCATCGTTGTCCTTCTGGGTA
>TARA_B110000240_G_scaffold34167_1_pt1 | contig 23889 bp, 20 predicted proteins | sample TARA_B110000240 | Tara Oceans TARA_B110000240 (sample SAMEA4397611) | marine metagenome | biome: Polar Biome; feature: [DCM] deep chlorophyll maximum layer (ENVO:01000326); material: water (ENVO:00002006), including particulate matter (ENVO:01000060) such as... | depth 17 m | reverse complement strand
CCATTGAAAGTTAGGTTTCGTGTATCTGGTCTTTATATATCGGCTATTCCTCCAGTGCTGATTGGTATTTTAGTAGGTATTTTGGCAGCTATCATGGGGGTTGGCGGTGGCTTTGTTATGGTTCCAGCTATGATTTATCTGCTGGGCATGCCGACCAAAGTAGTCGTGGGTACTTCACTGTTTCAAATTATCTTTGTGACTGCCTTCACTACAATGTTGCACGCTACCACTAATTATACTGTAGATATGGTTTTAGCTGTGCTGTTACTGGTGGGTGGGGTAATTGGTGCGCAATTTGGCACCATGTTTGGCGCAAAACTTAAGGCAGAGCAGTTGCGAATTTTGCTAGCTATCATGGTATTATTCGTATGTGCCAAGCTTGGGTTTGACCTTATAGTCCAACCCTCTGAGCTGTTCAGCCTCGGCGTAGCAGGGGGCCATTGATGCGGAACATTTATGCCTTTGTTGTGATTGCAATGCTGTCATGGATAGGGCATGCCTCCGCCCAAGATATTGTGCTTGGCCTGTCGAAACAAGAAATTGGGATAACGGCATTCTTTGATGGTTCTGAAATATTAGTGTTTGGGGCTCTCAAGCATCAAAGTGAAGAGAGCTCAGAGGGTGATCTAGACGTTGTAGTAACTATAGCTAGTCCGCGCACCCCTGTCACCGTTCGCCGGAAAGACAAGCGCTTTGGTATTTGGGTGAATGTGGATGCGCTCGAGGTGGACTTGGCTCCCAGCTTTTACGCTGTGGCGACCACTAGGCCGTTTGAGCAGGCGGTTAGTGAGGCCTCAGATCTATGGCATCAAATTTCAGTCCGACAGCTGATCCGAGCTGTCAGCGGCCCACTAGCCATTGAAAATCCTGAAGAGTTTACTGAAGCTTTAGTCCGTGTGCGTGAAAGTGATGGCCTATATCAAACTTTGTCCGGTGCGGTGACTTTGCAAGACCAAACCCTATTTTCAACGTCAGTATCCCTGCCAGCTAATTTGGTCGAGGGTACCTACACGGCACGGATTTTTCTCATGCGAGACGGGGATGTAATATCCCAACACCAAACTGCGATTGATGTGCGCAAAGTTGGTATCGAACGCTGGTTGTACAATTTAGCTCACCAAAGACCAGTGGTCTACGGTCTGTTGTCACTGGCAATTGCGATCTTTGCTGGCTGGGCCGCTGCGGCAGTTTTTCGCGCGGTGCGTGGCTGAGCTGAGTTTTCTAATATGAAAAATCTGAAATTGGTAGCTTAAGCGACATTAACACCCACTATGTTATTACTTCGAGCAAGATACACGATAGCTTGAGACGCTTTTATCACGTGGTGATATTAGTAGGCCGTGAAGCTAAGGATTTCTCTGTGCACTACAATAATCGTTTTCCAAGCTGACCAAGTAGCCAATAGTCGCTACGGTAAAAAATTGATACATTTGACTTGCCACTGCCCTTTGTCTTCGTGGAGATGCGTGACGCTGTAGTTGTCAATTTTATGGGCGAGGCAGTCATAGGCGCTGATCCCCAATGCTCTTTGTACTTGGGTGAGAATGATTCCAAAATGTGCCACAGCAATGATGGTGCTGTGTTGAGCACCTAAGCGGTCCACCACAACCCGAGAACGCGCGGCGGCCATATTCCAGCTTTCACCGTTGGGAGCTATAATATCACCGGGTTGTTCCCAGTAATCGCGGCTCAGCTGGGGGTCGGTTTTGGCAACATCGGCCCAGTGCCGCCCATCCCAATCGCCAAAATTAAATTCGCGGAGATCTTGTTCATGGCTCAGCCTTGTGCGGTCATTGGTCAATACATCAGCTGTGGTAACAGTACGGATCAGGTCTGAAGATACCACAACGGCTTCGTTAGGCAGAAAGTCGGCTAGGCGGTTGATTAATGCCACATCGGAAAGATCCGCGGGCACATCTCGCCAGCCGACAAAGTTTTTTTCATGGGTTGGCCCATGCCGGATCCAAAACCAATCAGTCATGGGTGACCCTTCAGTTGCTGTGGCAAACCTGCGATCACGAAAAATACCTCTTGGGCTACGTTAGCCAAAGCTTGGTTTAAATTGCCTTGGTAATTTATGAAAGCCCTCGCCATTGCATTGTTAGGTACAATGCCTTGCCCCACTTCATTGCTGACCACCACCACTGGGCATGATGCTTCACTAAGGGCCGTGCAGAGGGATTTAGTCGCCTGTGTAATGTCCTGCTCTGCCATCATCATATTGGTAAGCCATAGTGTCACGCAGTCTAGTAGTACAATTTCATTAGTTTTGGCCAATGCAAGTGCACCTACCAAATCAAGGGGGGCTTCAAGTGTGATCCAATTGGTACCCCGCTGAGCCTTATGTGCTGAAATCTTGGCTCGCATTTCATCATCCCAAGCCTGTGCGGTTGCAATGTAGCGTCGGGGCCTGCCTGATTGGCGTACCAAGTTCTCAGCAAACAGTGATTTTCCGGAGTTAGCCCCCCCCAGCACTAAGCGAAGCTGTTCGATGTCGTGATGTACAGGCATAGTTTCCCCAAAGTGATCCAATCAGTATTTAGCTCCGTATATAGTGGGTAACAAGTTTTTCTTCTTAATAACACTGGAAGCCGTACTTATGCCCTTAGATGCACGCACAGATAACTTTTTACCTCGCACAGCGATGAAGGCAGAAATGTTGGATGCTGAAACTGAGTTGAAACTAGCCTACGCTTGGCGGGATGATCGGTGTGAGGAAAGTCTACACCGCCTAATCAATGCCTACATGCGTTTGGCCATATCGCAAGCGGCTAAATTTAAACGCTATGGTGCCCCGATGGGCGATTTAATCCAAGAGGCAGGCTTGGGGCTGATGAAAGCAGCTGAAAAATTTGATCCAGATCGTGGAGTACGCTTCTCAACCTATGCTGTATGGTGGATTAAAGCTTCAGTGCAGGAATATGTGATGCGCAATTGGTCCATGGTACGAACTGGCTCAACCAGCCCACAGAAATCACTGTTTTTTAACATGCGAAGAATCCAAGCACGGATTGAACGTGATGCTAATAATGCTGGTCAAACGTTGGACCGTCATCAATTACAGCAATTGATCGCGCAGGATTTAGGTGTCCCGTTGCACGACGTTGAAATGATGGATGGCCGCCTTTCGGGCTCTGACTTTTCTCTCAATGCGACGCAGTCAACCGAAGATGAAGGTCGTGAGTGGATTGATGCGCTGAAAGATGACAGCGCCCAAGCAGACGAAATTGTCGAATTTGATCATGATCAAGCGGCATTACGTACTTGGTTGGCGCAAGCGATGAGCGTCTTGAATGATCGCGAGCGCTACATCGTTCGTGAGCGCAAGTTGATCGAAGCGCCACGCACTTTAGAAAGTTTGGGTACAGAATTGGGCCTGTCTAAAGAGCGGATTAGACAAGTTGAAGCAGCGGCTTTTAAGAAGATGAGGATGAGTCTGGAAGATCAAGCCCCAGAGGCGGGTGCGTTTTTCCAGTAATGCGTTGGTGTTGCTGGGCCTTGCAGAGCAGCGTCTGGCTGCTTAACTATAGTTTATGAGTGAAAAAAATATACTCTTAATCATAGCTGGTGGTATTGCGGCAATAAAAGCACCTGATTTGATACGGAAGCTCACTCAGGAGGGTGTGCGGGTCACGCCTGTGCTGACAAAGTCCGGAGCACAGTTTGTTACACCACTGTCGATTTCAGCCCTTGCGCGCTCTAAAGTTTATACAGATTTATTTGATCTGACTGATGAGGCTGAGATGGGCCACATTGAGTTATCACGCTCCGCAGACCTAGTGCTGGTCGCCCCGTCTACGGGGCATCTTATGGCAAAAATGGCACATGGTATTGCTGATGATTTGGCATCAACGCTTTTATTGGCCACTGATACTCATGTGATGATTGCACCCTCCATGAATGTCCGCATGTGGGATCACCCCGCCACCCAGCGTAATTTGGCGATATTGAAAGCCGATGGCGTGCAGGTAGTTGGCCCGAATGAGGGTGAAATGGCCTGTGGTGAATTTGGTGTGGGTCGTATGGCTGAAGTGACTGAAATTTTGCAAGCAGTAGGGCAGTATTTTGAAACTGGTCCTTTGTCTGGTAGGCATATTTTAGTTACTTCTGGCCCGACCCATGAGCCGATAGACCCAGTGCGTTATATTGCTAATCGCTCTTCAGGGGCGCAGGGCACCGCACTGGCGGAAGCGCTACGTGATTTGGGTGCGCGGGTTAGTTTTGTCACAGGTCCGGCAGATGTGGCTCCGCCAACTGGCGTTCAGGTGCACCGGGTGCAAACAGCAAATGAAATGCTGATGGCTGTACAGGCTGTTTTGCCCGCAGATGTGGCCATATTTGCTGCTGCTGTGGCAGATTGGCGCGTAGATGAACCGCAGAAACAAAAGATCAAGAAACAAGTTTCAGGGGTGCTGCCGGATCTGAAGTTTTCAGAGAACCCTGACATTTTAGCTTTGATTGCACAGCATGAGAAACGGCCCAAACTGGTCATTGGTTTTGCAGCTGAAACCAGTGATGTGCTTGAAAATGCGACAGCAAAGCGGCTGCGGAAGGGCTGTGATTGGATTGTGGCCAATGACGTGACTCCCGCGATGGGGGTCATGGGTGGGCAAAACAATACTGTGACAGTGATTGACGCAAACGGTGCTGAGGCTTGGAGTGATATGCCTAAAGTGGAGGTGGCGCGACGCCTGGCCCAGCGGATTGCGGGCGCCTTATCATGAGGCATTGCATAAAGATGATGTGGGACGTGGGTGCTGACCAAAGCCTTGGCCTGCCTGCCTATGGTACCCCTGGTGCTGCTGGAGCTGACCTTAAAGCTAATTTTTTAGATCGCGGGGATGTTTTGATGCAACCTGGGGCACGGGCTTTGATCACCACTGGCCTGCGATTGGCCATTCCCGTTGGGTTTGAGGTGCAAATTCGGCCGAGGTCTGGTCTGGCACTGAAATATGGCATTACACTTGCTAACGCTCCGGGGACCATCGATAGTGATTATCGTGGCCCGCTTGGTGTTATTTTGTTAAATACTGGCGCGAAAGTGTTCACAATCTTCCACGGGGACCGTGTTGCCCAGATGGTATTAGCGCCAGTGGTTCAAGCCGATTTCACATTGGCCATGCAATTGGATGACACTGATCGTGGCCAGGGTGGTTTTGGCTCAACAGGGCAAAATTAATGATTTTAGTTGGAACGATGTGTGCGGTGCTTTGGAGCATTGGTTGGGCCATGAACGCGCCTTTAAAACAGCGTTGGAGTATGATTGCTGCTGTGTTTGTTGGAGTAATTCTGTCGCATCTGATCCTACCAGTGGCTCATCCTTTGCGGATGAACACGGGTGGATCTTGGCAGGTTTGGGCGCTCTTGGCAGCTTTTGTGGTGGTAGTTTTAGTTTACAGACAGGGACTGCGCAAATTGCGTGGCAAAGCCCAACCGGAAAGAGTGTCCCTGAGTAACACAATGTCTGACACCGAGTTGGACCGCTATGCACGCCATATTGTCATGCCTGAGATCGGTGGCTCTGGCCAAATGCTACTTAGACGGTCTCGGGTGCTGGTGATTGGGGCTGGAGGGTTAGGAGCGCCGGCCTTGCAATATCTGGCGGCGGCTGGTGTGGGCACGATCGGAATTGTGGATGATGACGTGGTTGATGCCAGTAATTTGCAACGCCAAGTTATTCACCGTGACGCAGATATTGGTTTACCTAAGGTTCAGTCTGCTGCCCAAGCTCTGCGTGATTTGAACCCATATGTGACTATAAAAACCTTTCAGCAAAGGTTCAACGCAGAGATAGCGGGTGAGTTGATTGCGGAGTATGATATTATACTTGATGGCACAGATAACTTTGAAACTCGGTATTTGATCAATAAAATATGTGTAGCGCAAAAGCGGCCTTTAGTAAGTGGCGCGTTGAGCCAGTGGGAAGGACAAATTTCACTGTTTGATCCGACGCAGTCAGGCCCTTGTTACCAATGCATATTTCCGAGCGCTCCAGCGCCAGAATTTGCACCCAGCTGTTCGCAAGTTGGGGTATTTACAGCCCTACCAGGCGTAATTGGCAGCTTTATGGCTGCGGAGGCGTTGAAATATTTGTTGGGAGCTGGCACTCCACTGCTGTCGCGGATGGCAATGTATAATGTGTTAGATGCCCAAAGTCGTGTAATCAAAACAAAACAACGGGCAGATTGTCCGATTTGTCATCCTTCCTAGACTGATTGAAAGCTTTGAAATGATATTGCTCGACACCTGGACGACCCCCTTTGGCCTCGCGCCCTTTGATAAGATTTCTGATGCGGAGTTTGCCCCAGCCATGGATAAGGCGCTAGAGGTGGCTCTTGCAGGGATCTCTGAGATTGCGAACAATCCAGATATGCCAACATTTGAAAATACTATCGAAGCGCAGGAAGTGGCTGAGACATTGCTAAACCAAGTAGCTTCAGTATTCTTTACTATTGCTGGATCCGACAGCACCTTGGAGCGTGAATCTCTACAACGAGAATTTGCCCCAAAGCTTTCGGCTTATTCTTCAGCGGTATCTTCAAATCAAAAGTTATTTCAACGTATTGAAACCCTTTGGTCTCTGCGTGAAAAAAATGAGTTGTCGGTGGAGCAAGAGCGGGTATTGATGCTAACCCGCCGTAGTTTTGTCAGGGCTGGCGCACAATTGAGCTGTTCGGATACCAAACGTATGGCCCAAATTAAGTCTAGGCTTGCTAGTCTGGGCACCGATTTCATGCAAAATCTTTTGGCTGATGAGCGGGATTGGTTTTTGCCTTTGGCAGATGCAGATCTGTTGGGTCTACCTGATTTTGTAGTCCAAGCTGCACACGCGGCAGGGATTGAAAAAGGTTCTGATGGGCCGGGTGTGACCCTGTCGCGTTCGTTGATTGTACCGTTTTTGCAGTTTTCAGGTCACAGAGATCTGCGTAAAGTTGTCTATAAAGCTTGGGCATCTCGTGGTGCAAATGGCGGGAAAACTGATAATCGTGACGTGGTGCGGGAAACTTTGGCCTTGCGTCAAGAACGGGTGAAATTGCTGGGATATAGTAGTTTTGCAAAGTTTAAGCTGGAAACGGAAATGGCTAAAACGCCGGATCGGGTGCGAGACCTTCTGATGCAGGTTTGGGCGCCAGCTAAGGCTCAAGCCAATGCGGATGCTGAGAAGCTCACCGAAATGATGATTGAGGACGGGGTGAATGAGCCACTTCAAGCTTGGGATTGGCGTTACTATGCTGAAAAGCGGCGGCAGGCCGAGCACGAATTAGATGAGGCGCAGCTGAAACCTTATCTGCAGTTAGATCAGATGATAGCTGCGTCGTTTGACTGTGCCAGCCGCTTGTTTGGACTATCTTTTTCCGAGGTTGATGTGCCGTTGTATCACCCCGATGCACGTGCTTGGGAAGTGACCCGAGATGGCAAACATTTAGCGTTGTTTATTGGTGACTACTTCGCCCGTGGGGGTAAACGCTCGGGGGCTTGGTGTAGTGCTCTACAAAGTCAACGCAAACGTCCAACTACGCTCGCGCCGATTGTTATAAACGTCTGTAATTTTTCTAAACCAGGTACTGATATGCCGGCGCTTTTATCCTTTGACGATGCGCGGACCTTGTTTCACGAGTTTGGCCATGCCTTGCACCAGATGCTTAGTGATGTATCTTACACTGCCATTTCCGGTACGGCTGTAGCGCGTGACTTTGTGGAATTGCCAAGCCAACTTTATGAACATTGGTTGGAGGTGCCGGAGGTGCTACAAAAATTTGCAACACATGCGGAGACTGGCGAGGCTATGCCTGCCGACCTGTTGTCACGCATGCTTGGGGCTGCAACTTTTGATATGGGCTTTCAAACTGTGGAGTATGTAGCTTCAGCCTTGGTAGATCTCAGCTTTCACGAAGGCGAACCGCCAGCCGATCCTATGGGCCGACAGGAGGAGATCTTAACAGAGATTGGTATGCCCGTGGCCATTAGTATGCGGCATGCAACGCCGCAATTTGCCCATATTTTCTCAGGTGATGGCTATTCTAGTGCCTATTATAGCTATATGTGGTCTGAGGTTATGGATGCAGATGCCTTTGCTTCATTTGAAGAGGCGGGTGGCGCGTTTGATCCGAAGCGAGCCCAGGCCTTGTATGATAATATCTTGTCAAAAGGCGGCAGCGAGGATGCTGAAGCCCTTTATTTGGCATTCCGTGGCCGCATGCCTGATGCCTCGGCTTTACTGAGAAAACGTGGGCTCTAAGCCTGTTTATTCAAACACCTCATCGACGGAAACACCCCAAAGGGCGGATTTTTGGGCCCAGCCTTTGTAGCCGTCGGCAGAGATTTCACACCACTCGGGTTCACAGGCGTTCACCCACGCCAATACGTTGCGGTCAAGCCGGGCATTGATCAAGCTGTCAAGGAGTGGCTGTTTTAAGATATCAACTGTGTCTTTCTGAGCCATAACTGTGCGTGTGCCGGACAGAAGTGAATAGTGGATCCAGCCACCCGCGCCTTCAAAATCGAGCACTTTGCGCCAATGCCCATGTTCGGCCACCACTTGTAGCGGCATATTACGCAGCTTGAGGATCCAATCGATACGATGTGTCAAAGAAGGGCCACGGCGGACATTCCCTTTGCTTGCCTTTAAAGACACAAAGCGAGGAATAGGTAGGTTAGTAACGGCGCCACGTTTGGCTTCCTCGGCCATTGCCGGGCAAGCAATAAGCAGAGAACAAAGGGCCAAGTTGGCCACAGATAGCACTAATTTTTTCATAACTCAGTCCGCCATGATCTCATGCAGCTGGTTTACTGCTTATTTGTTCCGAGTTCTATGTGCCACAGATGGCTGGCGCTTAGAAGGGGGCAAAATTGAAGGCTTTGATTACGGCCCATGGCGTTGCTAAATACTTAATCCTCGATTAAAATTTACGATCGCGCACAGTATCTATATAAACGGCTGAAGTTTTCTCAATTTGAGGGTCCAGAGATCGGATACGTTTTACTAATTTTAGTGCGAGGCCTGAGTTAAGATCTAGTATATCTGTTGAAACTAATATTTTCTCGTTGTGATCCGATGCTGCCTTAATTCCAATAATGAGTGTGGCCCAGTTAATATTATTGGATGTAATATTTATTTCAAGGCAGGCTAGTATCACTATAACCAATTCGTGAAAGAGCCTGGGTGGAGTAATCGCCCTGATTGAAAGTCAGCCTAGCTCCGTCATCCGACCTAACAGGTCAGAGCACCTTTTAACTTTAAAGCGCTTGATAAGTCTTGCTCGTACATCATCAATAGTGCGCGGTGACAATTCCAATTCTCTTGCTATTTCTTTGCTGCTCATCCCTTGGTTCATTAAACCTAAAACTTGTCGCTCTCTTTTACTGAGGGTAATTGTTTGAGTATTATTAGAAATCTGAGCATAACTCAAAATAATTCTATCTAAAGGCCGATCTGGTGTTAACGAATGTGCACGAAAACGGCACCATATACTGTGGCCCTCACGATGGTGTAGGAGCCGTTCATCGCTGTAGTTACCTTTAGTTTTTAGTGCGTTGATCCCCACATGTCGAATTTTTTCAAACTCTTCATTTGAACCATAGAACATTCGAAAGGATTTGCCTTGAATATCTTTAGGCTTATACCCTAACATTAATGAAAATGTTGAATTACAACATTTTATTATCCGATTTTCAGATATAACTAATCCAATGGGGGCATTGTCGAAAGCCAATTTTGTATAATTAACCATATAAATTGTACCGTATTATTACGGTATTGCCACCGTATTTTTTTTTCTTAATAGTACTACTATGACTAATTTACGCCAGCAGGCCAAGCTCGAACCTCTTTTAAACCAAATTGCCTCTAGAAGAGATGATCTGATTTTACTGACACAAGATCTGATTCGCATTCCAACCCTTAACCCACCTGGTGAAAATTATAGGGAAATTTGTGAGTTTTTGGATAAAAGACTTACTAAAAGTGGATTTTTAACAGAGTTGGTGCGGGCTTATGGTACGCCAGGGGACAGTGATAAATATCCACGATGGAATTTAGTCGCGCGTCGAGACGGTGCGGGTGCTGGAGACTGCGTTCACTTTAATAGTCATATTGATGTAGTCGAAGTTGGAAGTGGTTGGACGCAGGACCCTTTCGGTGGTGCGCTGATCGACGGACGAATTTATGGTCGTGGTGCCTGTGATATGAAGGGTGGCTTGGCAGCATCGATAATTGCAGCTGAAGCGTTCATTGACACTAACCCAGATTTCATGGGTTCAATTGAGATTTCTGCTACTGGTGATGAGGAATCTGGTGGGTACGGTGGTGTCGCGTATCTGGCGGAGAAGGGATACTTCAATCCAAAACGGGTCCAGCATGTTATTATACCAGAGCCATTGAATAAGGACCGTGTATGCCTAGGCCATCGAGGAGGGTGGTGGGCTGAAATTGAAACTTTTGGCGAAATTGCACATGGTTCGATGCCATTCCTTGGCGATTGTGCGGTCCGACACATGGGTGCTGTAATTAACAAATTTGAAACGCAACTTTTTCCAGCAATGGCGGCGAGACGCACTGAAATGCCAGTCGTTCCGGATGGTGCCCGCTCTTCGACAATGAATATTAATTCAATTCATGGTGGCCAATCAGAGCAAGATGAAGACTTCACCGGTTTGCCGGCTCATTGTGTCCCTGACAGCTGCCGCATCGTAATTGATCGCCGCTTTTTAGTTGAAGAAACTTTGGATGGTGTGCGAGATGAAGTTGAAAGCCTCTTAGATGAGTTGAAGACTGAAAGGCCCAAGTTTGAGTATGAAATGCGCGAATTAAATAGCGTATTACCATCGATGACTGATCGTGATGCACCTATTGCGGTAAGTGTGGCCAAACAAATTGAAATTGTTATGGGCAAGCCCGCAGAGTTTGTGGCGTCTCCGGGAACATATGATCAAAAACATATTGATCGAATTGGGACATTAAAAAATTGCGTAGCATATGGGCCTGGTATACTTGAACTTGCCCATAAACCTGACGAGTACGTAGGTGTCGAAGATATGATGGATAGTGTGCAAGTTATGGCTCGTTGTCTTGCAGACATTTTATTACAAAAATAATATAAATTGGGAGAAAGCTTATGAAAAATTCTGTATTTACTGCAACAGTTACTGCAGTAGCCTTGCTTGCGAGTATGGCATCTGCGCAAACAGATATAACTGTTGCTATTCAGTTGGAGCCACCTAACCTTGATCCAACAGGTGGTGCTGCACAAGCGATCGACAGCGTTTTGTATTCAAACGTATTTGAAGGATTAACACGTTTTGAAGGTGACGGCGCTGTGGTCCCTGGTCTTGCGAAGAGTTGGGATATTTCTAATGATGGAACCGTCTATACTTTTAACTTGAATAGTGGTGTTCTGTTTCATGACGGTACTTCAATGGATGCCGAAGACGTAAAGTTTAGTCTGGATCGTGCTCGGTCTGAAGAAAGTACTAATGCTCAAAAGGGGCTTTTCTCCGGGATTACAGACGTCGCAGTAATGAATTCTACGACAGTAAAGGTCACACTCGATCAACCTAATGGTAGTTTTCTGTTTAACATGGCTTGGGGTGATGCCGTCATTGTCGCGCCAGAAAGCATAGATGATATAGCATCAAACCCTATTGGAACTGGTGCTTTTGCCTTCAGTGACTGGGTTCAAGGTGATCGTTTGGAATTAGTGCGTAACGACAGCTATTGGGGCACGGCTGCAGTATTAGAAAGTGCTACATTCCGCTTTATTTCAGACCCAACAGCTGCATTTGCTGCGGTGATGGCTGAAGATGTAGACGTTTTTGTAGGCTTTCCAGCGCCTGAAAACCTACCTCAATTTGAAGCTGATGGGCGTTTTCAAGTTCTTGTCGGAAACACTGAAGGAGAAACAATTCTCTCTACCAATAATAAAATGCCGCCATTTGATAATTTATTGGTACGTAAAGCAGTTGCTCATGCCATCGACCGTCAAGCCATTATTGATGGTGCGATGTTTGGATATGGAACTCCAATTGGGACGCACTTTGCGCCGCACAACCCCGATTACGTTGATCTAATAGGTAACTCTTCTTATGATCCAGCCAAAGCTAAAGCTCTTCTTGTAGAAGCAGGCTTCCCTGAGGGCTTTTCAACAACATTGAAATTACCACCTCCTTCTTATGCCCGTCGTGGTGGTGAAATAATTGCTAGCCAGTTGCGTCAAGTTGGAATTACCGCTGAAATTAGTAATTTGGAATGGTCACAGTGGATAGAAGAAGTCTTTAAGGCAAAGGATTTTGGCTTATCGATTGTAAGCCATACTGAACCAATGGATATTGGAATTTATGCTAACCCAGAGTACTATTTCCAATATGATAATGCAGTTTTTCAGGCGCTGATGATAGAACTTGAGGCAACTACTGATCCGGCGGGTCGCTCAGCATTGTTGGCCGAAGCCCAGACTATAATCTCGGAAGATTATGTGAATGGCTATTTGTTTGAACTGGCGGTTGCAACGGTTGCAAAAGCCGACGTTCGTGGTCTTTGGGTGAACCAACCAACTGCAGCTGTTGACCTTACAGTTGTAAGCTGGGCGGATTAAAAGAAATTGGCCTTGGTGCTTGTGAGTGCCGGGGCCATATGCGGTGATAAAAAAAGGACGGAGATAAGTCCTAACTTACTATACTAAAAAGTTTATGATATTTACCTATAGAAATAGGCATAACATCATCGATAAGGCTGTGCTGAATATCTGTTCAAGCCAAGAGACTACAATCCATATATGGTGCTGTTTTTATCGTTTGAATGCCTGCGCAATAGGGCCAGTGAGGTTTTTTAAAGTGATCCGCTATACTCTTGGTCGATTGTTATCCCTGATTATTAGCCTCGTAATTGCGTCGCTGGTAATATTCTCAGTTATTGAAATTATTCCTGGTGACCCTGCTTCGTTTATGCTGGGTATAAACGCCCGAGAAGACACGCTTGCGGCATTGCGAAGCGAAATGGGCCTCGATCAGCCTTTGGTGGTCAGATATTTTGATTGGGTGATCGGCTTGTTACAAGGTGATTTTGGCAACTCTTGGACTTATAAAACGCCCGTTTCAGAGTTAATTTCCGATCGAATTTGGGTCTCTCTTCCACTTGCTATCTACGCGCTAATTCTCTCGACACTTATTGCGTTTCCAGCAGGTATTTTAGCTGCAAGCCGTCGCGGCGGGGCAAGTGATGTCACCATAATGGGTGCCACTCAGATGGGTGTTGCTATTCCTAATTTTTGGTTTGCAATGATAATGGTTCTGATTTTTGCTATTCACCTGCGTTGGTTTTCTGCTGGAGGATTTCCTGGCTGGAGCAATCCATTACAGGGAATAAAATCACTCACACTTCCCGCGATATCATTGGCGCTTCCTCAGGCCGCTATTCTCGCACGTATTATGCGGTCTTCTCTATTAGATATGCTTTCTGAAGATTTCATAAGAACGGCTCGCGCTAAGGGGCTTACGAGGGGCCAAGCGCTCTGGCGACACGCTGTGCGTAACGCACTTATTCCAGTTCTCACTATCATTGGTCTGCAGTTCTCCTTCCTATTAGCTGGTGGTATCATAATTGAGCAAATCTTCTTTTTACCAGGCCTTGGGCGTTTGATCTTTCAAGCTATCTCTGCGCGCGACTTAATCGTAGTCGAAAGTGTTGTGATGCTATTAGTTTTCACAGTTATCATTGTTAACTTTGCCGTTGACATTGCCTACGCTGCCGTCGATCCAAGATTAAGAATAAAAGCATGAAACCTGGTTTAATTATTGGCAGCTTCTTGAGCATAATATTTATAGGATTGGCATTCTTTTCCTTTATTTGGATACCTTATGATATTGAAGCTCTAGAAATTTCCAACAAGTTAAAGAATCCTAACTTAAATCATTGGTTGGGGACCGATCATTTTGGTCGCGATATTCTTTCAATGATTATGATGGGAGCAAGAACGTCAATTGCTGTGGCTCTATTGGCTGTTGGTATTGGAGTTGTGATTGGCGTGCCTTTGGGGCTCTTTTCTGCAGCCCGGCGAGGATCCTTTATTGACGAAGTTATAATGCGCGGAAATGATCTTATATTTGCGTTTCCTTCATTGGTAATTGCAATTCTGATCACAGCTGTTTTTGGGCCGTCGGCCGTCAATGCAATTGTTGCAATAGGTATCTTTAATATCCCCGTTTTTGCGCGCCTCACACGTGCGGCAGCACTTCCCCTTTGGGAGCGGGATTTTATTTTATCTGCTAGAGTTTGTGGAAAATCTGAAGTACGTATTTCAATTGAACATATTCTTCCAAATATTACTAATTTGATGATTGTTCAGGGAACTATACAGTTTAGCCTTGGTATTTTGGCAGAAGCTTCACTTTCATACATTGGGTTAGGCGCGCAACCCCCAACCGCAAGTTGGGGCCGTATGCTTGCGGACGCACAAACACTAGTCAGCATTGCTCCTCATGTAGCGCTTGTTCCAGGGCTTGCGATTTTACTTATGGTTCTTGGTTTGAATTTGATGGGCGATGGCCTTCGAGATCTCTTTGACCCTCGTATCAAGGGGGACCGAACATGAGCCTTTTAAACGTCAAGAATCTGTCACTCTCCATCGGTAGTTTTCAAATTTTGCATGATGTTTCTATAGATGTACTCCCGGGTGAGATTGTGGCGATCACAGGGGAGAGTGGGTCAGGGAAATCGCTAACCGCACTCGCTGTAATGGGGCTTTTACCTTATGGATCTGTAATGAAAGGTTCAATCTGGTTAGAGGAAAAGAATATTCTGACAACGTCGGAACATGATCTATGTAGTATGCGGGGGCGCGCTATGGGCATGGTGTTTCAAGAGCCTATGACTGCTCTTAATCCTGTAAAAACGATTGGTAATCAGGTTGCCGAAACTATCATAATTCATGAGCGCGTTACAAAGTTTGAAGCAAATAAGCGTGCTGCAGATATGTTGCAACGTGTTGGCCTCACCGTTGACCCTTCCCGTTATCCGCATGAACTGTCTGGTGGTCAACGTCAAAGAGTTGTTATCGCGATGGCGATAGCTTTACGGCCAAAGTTGCTAATAGCTGATGAACCGACAACAGCGCTGGATGTGACCACACAGGCGCGTATCCTTGAGCTTCTTAAAGATCTGGTCGCCGATTTTGATATGGGGCTATTAATCATTACACACGACTTGGCTGTTGTAGCAGAAATTGCTGATAAAATTGTTGTGATGCAGAACGGGTGTATTGTTGAAGCTGCAAAAACGCAGGAGTTGTTGCACAACATTCGACATCCTTACACCAAGGCGCTATTTAACGCCTCGACGCATAGGGTTATTTTGCCCAAATACATACCGTCGTCACCACTCTTATCAGTTGAATCTGTAGCCCGAACTTATAATTTGCCTCGCAAGTCAGTCTTTGGATCACGTCCAAAGTTTCAAGCATTAGATGGTGTCAGTTTTCACATATCTCAGGGTGAACGTGTTGGGTTGGTTGGGGAAAGTGGGTGTGGGAAATCAACTCTGACGCGAGCTATTTTAGGACTTGAAGAAGTTCAAAGAGGTCAAATAATGCTAGATGGGCAATCAGTTTTTTCCGAAAAAAAACCAAATTTAGAGGTCCGCCGTAAGATGCAGGTGGTTTTTCAAGATCCTTATGGTTCTTTTAACCCTCGTCATCGAGTAGATAGGTTGATTGCAGAACCGCTTCATGTTTTGGAAAATACTCCAATTGGTAAAGACAGAGATCTGGCTATTTCGAAGGCTCTTGAGGATGTTGGATTATCAGCCGTTGATTCAAAAAAATATATTCATGAATTTTCTGGTGGACAACGTCAACGTATAGCTATTGCTCGTGCGCTGATTATTGAACCTGAGCTCATCATATTTGATGAAGCGGTTTCGGCTTTAGATGTATCGGTACGTGCTCAGGTTTTAGACTTGATTGCCGATTTATGTCGAAAACGACCTTTGGCATACTTGTTCATTAGCCATGACTTATCAGTTGTAAGGACGGTTACCGATCGCGTGATGGTCATGCAGCTCGGTCAAATTATTGAGCAAGGTCAAACTGAACAAGTTTTTTCAAACCCACAACATACTTACACGCAAAGTTTAATTGCTGCTGCGCCAACCCTCCCGGAGGTTACATATGCTATTGAAACTGTTTGATGTCCCAAGGGCGCATAATTTAATTGGTGGCGTCTGGGTTCCCGCTGATGCTGAAATTGAAGTTATTGATCCCTCTACTAACAAGCCAATAACCAGTATCGCCCGTGGAAGTGCCAAAGATATTGATGCGGCTGTTATCGCCGCCCAATCTGCATTGGCTGGTGAGTGGGGATCCATGACTGCGCTAGAGCGGGGCAGGATCCTTATTAAAGTAGGAGTGGGTGTTCTCAATCATGTGGAAGACCTTGCTAAAATTGAAGCGTTGGATGTTGGGAAACCGCTAACCCAAGCGCGCGCTGATGCGATAGCTCTTGCTCGTTATATGGAATTTTATGGTGGTGCGGCAGATAAAATAACTGGTCAGACTATTCCTTATTTGGATGAGTATACGGTCTACACATTGCGTGAGCCACACGGTGTAACTGGCCATATTGTCCCTTGGAACTATCCAATGCAAATAGTTGGAAGATCTGTGGGTGCCGCACTTGCGATGGGAAACGCCTGTGTGTTGAAGCCTGCGGAAGAAGCCTGTTTAACTGCACTGGCTTTTGCAGCAATTGCCCAAAAGGCTGGACTTCCGGCAGGCGTACTTAATGTTGTGACAGGTTTGGGTTCAGAGGCAGGTGCTGCGCTTTCATCCCACCCAGGGATTCGACATATATCTTTTACGGGTTCTGTCAGTACTGGTCAGCTAATCCAAACAGCGGCAGCACAGAACGTAGTTCCGGTCACATTGGAACTGGGGGGGAAGTCGCCTCAATTAGTTTTTGACGATGCGGATTTGGATCGAGCATTGCCGTTTTTGGTGAATGCTGGCATCCAAAATGCAGGTCAAACGTGTTCGGCATCCAGCCGCATTCTTGTTCAGAGAGGTGTTTATGATGCCGTTTGTACACGTATGGCAAAAGCATATTCTGTCTTAAAGGTTGGTCCTGCAATGGATGATTTAGCCCTTGGTCCACTAATCTCGCGACGACAAAAAGAAATTGTTACTCGGTTTATTGATCGTGGTTCTGATCTAAAAGTTGCAGCGCAGGGAAATATTGTATCTCAAGAGGATGGCTTTTATGTACGCCCCACTCTGTTCAGAGATGTTCCCTCTAATCATCCGCTTGCCCAAGATGAAATTTTTGGGCCTGTGCAAGTTATCATTCCATTTGATACTGAGTTAGAGGCTATAGAAATTGCTAATAACACTGAGTATGGATTGGTTGCATCCATTTGGACGCGAGATGGAGGGCGACAAATGCGGTTGGCTAAGAAGTTAAAATCTGGCCAAGTATTTATTAATAACTATGGTGCTGGTGGGGGGGTTGAACTGCCCTTTGGCGGCGTCGGTAAATCAGGGCATGGTCGTGAAAAAGGTTTTGAAGCGCTGTATGGGTTTTCGTCATTAAAAACAGTAGCAGCTTGGCATGGATGACTTTATGAGACTTAAAGGAAAAACTGCAATCGTAACTGGTGGTGCATCCGGTTTTGGTGCGGGTATTGCCCGAAAATTTGCCGCTGAAGGCGCTCAGGTTCTTGTTGCCGATCTTAATATAGAGGGTGCGCAAGCTATCGCTGCTGAAATTGGGGGTATTGCTCAACTTTGTAACGTGTCTGATTGGGACAGCGTTCTTGCAATGAAAAATATTGCTTTAAGTGCGCTTGGGCACTTGGATATTTTAGTGAACAATGCAGGCGCCACTCATTTGCCTCTGGCGTTGGAAGACATAACAAATGCTGATTTTGAGAAAGTTTACAACGTTAATATAAAGTCAGTGTACTTAACTGCGCAGGCATTTGTTCCTTACTTCAAGGAGCGTGGCTGCGGCGCAATACTGAACGTAGCGTCGACTGGAGGAGTGTCGCCAAGGCCACGCCTCACATGGTACAATGCGTCAAAGGGCTGGATGATTACTGCGACGAAGGGGATGGCGGTTGAACTTGCGCCTTCGGGAATCCGTGTTAATGCAATTAATCCAGTTGCAGGTGAGACCCCGCTGTTGAAGTCATTCATGGGGGAAGACACACCTGAAATCCGCGCAAAATTTTTATCAACGATCCCACTTGGTCGGTTCTCGACCCCAGAAGATATGGGCAACGCTGCCTGTTTTTTATGTTCAGATGAGGCCAGTATGATAACTGGAGTAGCGCTGGAGGTTGACGGTGGACGTTGTATCTAAGCCTGGCCCAAGAAATTTAATAACAGATGTTACTGGACTACGGGTTGGCAATTCCCAAGTAGATTTTTTTAAGACTGGTACTACAGTTCTGGTTGGAGACAAGCCTTTTATGGCCAGTGTACATGTGATGGGTGGGGCTCCCGGAACTAAAGAAACTGATTTGTTAGCACCGGATAAAACCGTTGATCAAATTGATGCACTTGTCTTGTCTGGTGGATCAGCGTTTGGCCTTGATGCGTGTTCTGGTGTTATGGATGGCTTGCGAGAAATGGGTCGGGGTTTCCCAGTAGGTCCGATGCGGGTTCCAATAGTACCCGGTGCAATCATTTTTGATTTAATTAATGGTGGCAACAAGGATTGGGTGGAAAATCCATACCGTGAACTTGGACTTAAAGCACTCAAGGCTGCGTCATGTGATTTTCTTCTTGGTACGGTGGGTGCAGGAACGGGTGCGCTGGCTGCAATGCAAAAGGGTGGTTTAGGTTCAGCTTCTATTATTTTGGAAAATGGCTATACGGTGGGAGCCTTAGTTGTGGCCAATCCTATGGGTAGTGTTACCAGTGCTAGTGGCAAACATTTTTGGGCAGCTCCCTTTGAGGTAGATAGAGAGTTTGGTGGTATGGGTATTGATCCAACTTCCGCTAGTTTTGAGCGAAGACAGAGCCCCAAAGAAGTCGCGATGATGGTTTCCAATGCTGAGATGTCCAATACGACGATCGCAATTGTTGCCACAGATGCGCCGTTGAGTAAAACTCAATGCCATCGCCTAGCCGTTACGGCGCATGATGGAATGGCGCGTGCTATTATTCCGTCGCATACGCCTCTTGATGGTGATTTAATTTTTGGTGTTTCAACTACCATAGGCGCTGTAGATTATAATATGTTTCGTGATTTAGGCGCTGCTTCTGCAGTCTGCTTAAGTCGTGCTATTGCTCGTGGCGTTTACGAGGCCACTGCCTATGCAGATGATATTTTGCCGACATATAGGTCTAGCCAAACAAAACTAAAGTGAGGCAGTCCAGTAAATATTTAAGCTGTCAATATGGTTGCATGAGGCTAGAATTACAGTTTTTTAGTATTTTCGAAGTGGACTAACTCTGTAAAAGTCCTGCATGAATGGAACTTGTTAAAGTGCCAACTTTATTAGCTTGGCAACTTAGAAACACACCGCACGCACAAAAGTAGATGCTCTTGTGAACAGAATTCCAAATATTAGTAAATTTATTGATGTAATACCTATTCGGCATTCAAGCGCAAGCGTCCGGTGTTCCCCGCTTAACTGCGCAGATTTTAATGGGTTAGTCTTCGCCATTGATAGTGGACACTAAGGGGTGCTCTATGGCGGTTAAGCAGACATTCGCTGCGGGTGCGTGTTGATCATCTTAACTGGCACATTGCGGACGCTGACATTCAATCCAACTGTGTTGAACTTTAACTCTGCAGAGCTGAAAAATGTTCCAAGGTCGGTTTTTGTAACTGGTTGGTCGGCAAATCTTTCTCTTTTGTGGCGACTTAGGGCAATGTATGCGCAACGTGTAAAGGAGTCGTTCGCGATGAAGACGCAAGTAAAAGCTTTGGTTATTGGTGGCGGCGCGGTTGGTACATCCATTGCCTACCATTTGGGAAAACGCGGCTGGGATACTATGCTCATAGAACGTGATGAGCTGACGTCTGGATCCACATGGCATGCTGCGGGGCTTTTGCCTTTGTTCAACATGTCCTATGCTACTACGCATATCCACAAATATTCAGTTGATTTTTATAAAGGTCTTGAAGATGAAACTGGTTTAAATGCCGGTTTTGCTGTCGTGGGAAATTTACGCATGGCGCAGACCGATGAGCGGATGGACGAGTATAAGCTCTATGCGTCTACCGCTGAGACGTGTGGCGTGCCCTATGTCTTTATGACACCTGATGAAATCAAACAAAAATGGCCCTTAATCCGGACTGATGACCTTAAGGGTGCCCTATATCATGATACTGATGGCTATATTAATCCTGCTGATGTGACCATGGCCATGGCTAAGGGAGCTCGCCAGCTGGGTGTTGCTATTGAACGTAGGTGGCAGGCTGATAGCTTTGAATGGACTGGCACCCATTGGGATGTGACATGTACAAAAATGGTCGAAAAGGGTGGCAATCTTGTTGCTTCTGACGAGCAGGTGGTAATTCAGGCTGAGCATGTAGTGACTGCTTCGGGTAACCATGCACAACGCACCGCTAGAATGCTAGGTATCAAGATTCCAGCTATCCCGGTTGAGCATCAATTCGTGGTGTTGGAAAAAGACCCCGCTCTGATGAAATATCGCGCTACTGGCAATCCAGAGCATCCGGTTATCCGTGATGCAGATTCACAAAGTTATGTCCGTGAAGAGCGTGGTGGCTGGATTCTTGGGGTCTACGAGATAGGTGCTCCTGCGCGGTTTGAACATGGGGTGCCTGAGAGCTTTAGGGCGGATCTCTTTCCATTGGCATTGGAGCGGATCGAAGAGCAATATATGGCGATGATCCATCGAGTTCCGTCCTGTGAGGAAAGTGGGCTTAAAGATGATTTTAATGGGCCCATTTGCTACACCCCCGACGGTAATCCTTTGGTTGGCCCAGCGCCGGGGCTGCGCAATATGTGGCTGGCGGAAGGTTTTAGCTTTGGCATTACAGCCGCTGGTGGCACTGGGTATTATATGGCGCAAATGATGGTGGATGGGGAGGCCGAGATTGACATGGCCAGCCTTGATCCGAAACGCTACGGTGATTGGATGACCACCGAATTTGCTATGCGCAAAAACGAGGAATGCTACGATCACGTTTATGTTTTGCACTACCCGGATGAAGAACGCCCGGCGGCTCGTCCGCTCCGCACGTCGCCCGCTTACGATCGTCAAAAGGACCGTGGAGCACAATTTGGTTGGGTGAATGGTTGGGAACGCCCTAATTACTTTGGCCCACTAGATGCACCCGAAGGTTTTGATGAAAACTCCCGTAGCTTTCGCCGTGGAGGCTGGTGGCAATATGCTGTCAATGAGGCTAAGGCTATTCGCGAAGGTGTGGGGCTTGTTGATGCAACCGCATTTACCAAACATATATTAAAAGGCCCGGGCGCCACTGCGTTCTTAGATTGGTTCACCTGTAATAAATTACCGCGTATTGGCCGGATAAATCTTACCTATGCGCTGACTGGTCATGGAACTACACGCACTGAATATACCATCGTGAGGCTGTCTCAGGATGAATATTATCTGGTCTCTGCTGGCGCATGGACCGCCTATGATCAAGATTACCTAAAAAAGGCCATCGAAGACAAAGAGTCAGACTTTGGCCGTATAGAGATGCAAGATGTGACTACGCAATGGGGCGTCTTTGCTATAGCAGGACCTAAATCCCGCGCGCTTTTGTCAGATATCATCAATGACTCTGATCCTACGACTGCCCTATCTAATAAGCGGTTCCCATGGCTTTCTGCGAAGCAGATTGAGCTTGGTATGTGCCCGGTCAATGCAATTCGAGTGGCCTATACGGGCGAACTAGGCTGGGAGTTGCATCACCCGATGGAGATGCAAAACTACTTATTCGACTTACTTGAGAAAGCTGGCAAGAAACATGGGTTGAAACTTGTGGGCGCGCGAGCGCAAAACTGGCTGCGCCAAGAAAAATCGTACCGTGCATTTGGCACTGAATTAGGTCGTGACGCAACTCCGTTTGAGGCAGACCTTCTGCGCTTTGTGGATCTGTCGAAAGAGTTTCATGGCAAAGCCGAGATGGAGGCTCTTGGCGTTCGAGTGAAATGCTGCACGCTTTTGATAGATGGTCCAAGTGATGCAGACCCTTGGGGTCGTGAGGTGTTGTATAACGGGGAGAAGCGGGTGGGTCGCCTTACCTCTGGTGGTTATTCGGTGCATTTTGATAAATCGATTGGGATGGGCTACCTTACGCCAGAGTTGGCAGTTCCGGGGACAAAATTAAAGGTTAAAATGCACGATCAGCTTTGGAATTGCGAAGTAGTAGAGGATAGCCCATATGATCCAAAAAACCTAAATATTCGCTTGGATGGATGAATGTGCATGTGTGTGACCTTCTCGCACATGCAGCTTATCTGTACTTAGTAAAAACGGTTTGGGCTTAACTCAGCTATGACCTCAGTGGTCAGAGCCGGCGTATTACCTAGAATCGTATCAGCCACGAATTTTGAAGCTCCAGGGGCGGTAAAAAAACCGTAACCGCCTTGGCCAACCACCCAGACAAAACTATTTTCCTGAGGTGCTGGCCCCAATACGAGATTGCGGTCGGGCGCGAAGGTGCGGAGACCAGCCCAAGAAGATATTGGCCGAGTGACGGGTTCAGTCACATAGTCTTGATAACGCGCCAAAGCCTCGGCTAAATCTATATCGTGTGCCCACGCATCCATTGGTGGGCTAGCGGTTTCCTCGGCTAGTGACACGATCAACGCGCCCGCATCCGCCTTCGCATACCAGCGCTCGCCCGGGCCAAACAGCATTGGCCACGATTTTACGTCCAAACCACCGGGAGGTGCCAAACGCGCTACACTACGCCGCATAGGCTCAAGGCCTATCTTTGGAATACTTGCCATCTTTGCAATTTCGTCTCCCCACGCACCAGCCGCATTGATCAATTTTCGGGCAGTGAATTGACCTTGGTTGGTGGTAATTTCCCAGCCTCCTGCAACCTTTTTGATGGTCTGTACTGCTTGATTGGTTTCGACTTTTCCACCATTATCCCGCAGTAGTCGCGCAAACCGTTGCAGCATCAAATCTGTGTCGATATCTTGGGCAATTTTGCTGACTGCAGTTCGGACGACATCATTTATGTTTAATATTGGCACCATTGCCTTGGCTTCAGCCATGGTTGTTTCAGTTAGACCCATATGAAGGCGGTCCGCTTCAAACTGCTCTTCTTCTCCGCGTAGACAGACTAACATAAAACCGCGCGGGCTAAGCACCTCATTGAGAAGGTCATCCCAATCGCTGCGCCCAGCCTTGGCTAGGGCGACGGTAGAGGGGCTACCATAATTTTCCTCGTAAAGTGCAGCAGATCTGCCTGACGAATGATATGCCAGATGGGCTTCGCGTTCTAACACAAGGCAGTTGCCATGCTCGGACAGCCTAGCTGCCACTGAAATACCGGCTATACCACCGCCTATGATCAGATAATCCAACATAAATGCAATAAGTTCATAGATATTAGCAATCTAAAAGCAAAAAAGGAGGCCAGAGGCCCCCTTTTTTAATCTAATTAAGGATCTGTATTTTAGTTAGGCACTTCGCTATCAAGACCTTCAAGGTAGAAACCCATTTCAGCCAGGCCTTCAGGTCCAGCATAATCTGCTGCTGTTTCACCAGCCTTTAACCAAACAGAACCGTCTTGCTTATTTAAAGGGCCTGTAAATGCATGGTAAGATCCGTCTGCTAAGCTGTCACGCAGTGCTTCAGCCGAGGCTTTGACATCTGTAGGAACAGCACTTGTGATTTCGCCAATGCCAACCATTCCAGCTCCAATACCATCCCAAGTACTTGTAGAGGCCCATGTGCC
>TARA_B110000240_G_scaffold155122_1_pt1 | contig 24131 bp, 12 predicted proteins | sample TARA_B110000240 | Tara Oceans TARA_B110000240 (sample SAMEA4397611) | marine metagenome | biome: Polar Biome; feature: [DCM] deep chlorophyll maximum layer (ENVO:01000326); material: water (ENVO:00002006), including particulate matter (ENVO:01000060) such as... | depth 17 m | reverse complement strand
CGCTAAATCACGTTAATTCACGGTTTGATTGGGGTAGGACGAAACAGTAGGAAAGCGCCGCGCGTTCACTCTTGGTGACCTGTTTCTCCCCCGCCTGGTGAAAACCACGAAAAGAAAACCCCAAGTGTTATTATCAGGTTCCCTGGCGGTCATGTCCGTGATGGGCGTGCCAGTCTCCGATGATAAATGGAAACACATGGATGTCGACATCTTTTGCACGTGGGAGCCGGCGCCGTTCGGACGTCAGCGACTCATCGAACGTTGCGGTTTGATCTGCTCTGGTGTGGATAACTCCTACAAGCAAGAAGGGGGTGACTTGTCCGCCAAATTCGGTGCGCCCGACTTTTTCAACTGCGTGCAGACCGTGCTTTCGCACGTCGAGAACTACAGCTCCCGGCCGACGGAAGGCAAGAGCGGCGAGGATGACTTTGATGATGATGACGAGGCCCCCGATAGACTGGAGTATACCAGCGATGCTTACTTTGCGCGAGCTTGCGAGTGGGGTGCCACGGTCGATACCTCTCACCGACCAGTAGGAGTGCCCGGGGGCAGCGCCGGCGGTGCGTTTCCGTACGACGGGAATTGCGCGACGAAAGTTTCCTCCAGCTCATTGTCGGCTGTCAGGGTGTGAGCGACGCGCGTGAGCTTCTAAGCTCGTTCGACCTCGAGATCTGCAAGTGCTCTTTCGACGGGAACGTGTTCCGCGTTCCCGACCACGTCAAAAGCTTCGCGGGACACACTCGAGTCACACCCGCGCGCCGCGCGCTGGTACGAGATTTCATGCGCAACGTCAAGAAGTTCGCCCCCGACGTGTCGGGCGCAGGACAAACGCCCGAAATGGACGTGGAAATGGTGAAGGTTCTTTCGAAGATTACAAAAAAGTCCTGGAACGGCATCGGCGCTACGAAATTCAAGGACACTAGTAAGGAAGAGTGGTTGGGAGAGTGGTTCGCGTCGAGAAGTTGGTACGACTTTCAGGACCGGTACATTTTCCTCATCAAGCTCGTCGAGCGCTTGCAAAAGTACGACGAAAGAGGCGTGACGTTTGATGATGCGCCCGAAGGGGCGCTCGGTTGGAAAGTCGCTCCGTATAATTGTTATTGTTTATGTACATCATATCTACCTCTAACAACGCACACACGAAACCGTGTGGTGACGTGTTTAGAACTTTTTGTGGCGCTTGGGGTTGGGCGGAGGTCCGCCCCCCCCCATGTCGCGCCCGCGTTTCGTGCCGCCGCCGTTTTGCAGCTGGGACCAGTTCCCCTGTCCCCCCACGGGCGCCGATTGTTTTCCGCCGCCGCCTTTTCCGCGTCCTCCGCGACCGCCTCCCCGCCCCCCCCCCGGCCCGGCCTTCCGCTGGCCGTGCTGCTGCTGTTTCGCAGCCTTGAGCCTTCTTTGCTCGGCGGTCTTCAGCGCGTGTTTTCTTTGCGCGTCGATCTTTTTCCGCTCCGCGCCGCTCATTTCAGGCACCACCCGCACATCCTCCCACTTGCTGATGTGCGTCAGGGCCTCCACCATGTCCCGGACGATGGTTTCGCCCTCTTTGTCCCCCGTCCAAGGCGGCGCCGGGCCGTTCTGTGCTTTGTGGAATCCCACCCCGCCGCCGCGGCCGTCGCGCCCGCCCCCCGACGCGTTTTTCCGCGTCGCGTCCACGTCCAGAATCAGCCGGCGCACCAAACCTTGAATTTTCTCCCGGAGTTTCACAACAAGCTCCGCCGCCTGCGTCGGGACGTGCATACGGTAGTACCCATCTAACGCGAGAATCTCATCGTACCCGTCACCGCCGGTTTCGTACAGCTGGTTGCCGTCCTTCCCTGACCCGTGCTCGCGGTGCAGCTCGCCTCCCGCTAACAGCATCATCGCCAGCGGCGGCACGGGCGTGCTGTCCCGGACGTAAACCTTGGACGTCTTGACGCGCTCGTGAAACGCGACGTAGCACGAGCGCCAGGCGTTTCCGTCCAACATCCCGTTCACCGATCCGGGGTGCACGGACGCGGCGTCCGGTTCTGATAGCGTCCGGTCAGCAGCACGGACGTGCAGCTTCACCGCCGAAGACGACGCCGCGCCTTTCTTCGTGGGGGGGGCGTGCAAATACGCGAGCTGCGGATACAACCCGGCGCAAAGCAAACCGGCGAGAAGCGCCGAGGGGGGCGGTTTCAAGCGAGGCTCGCCGTTTGGCGCCGGGGGGGGAGGAAGAATCCCGTGTCCATTACCAGGAGGAGGGGGAAGAAAACCCTGCCCGAAGTTGGTTGTGTGTCCTCCTTGTCCTTGCCCGCCCCCAGATGCTTCATCCAAGCCGACCACCGCGGCTACGGGAAGTTGGCCCAGCACCAACCGCACCCCGTCGCTCCCGTCGTGGCGCCGCCCAACGTACTCGACGTGGCTCTTACGGATCCCCCGCGGCACCACGCCGAGCGAGCTCAAGTTTTCTAAAAGTTGCCTCTTGCTGTTCGCGACTTGCTGCAGGGTTTTTATGCTCAGAAACCGCTCCCTGGCGAACTCGAACCTTTGCTGGCCGGGAAGCGCGTCGAACGCGTTGTACGCGGCGAGCGCGCCTAGGACGTCGGACTGGGGGGTAACGCCGAACCGCTTTTTGCTTTCATCAGCGGCTTCCCGGGCCTCGCCGGGCATCAGAAAAGGCGACCGCGAGCCCAACAGCGAGGCCAGGGTAAGCGCCTCGTCCGTCATCCCCAGGGCACACCCGTACACCACCAGCTTCCCAAGCCGCGCGTCCGTGGGGAGCTGCGATAGCAACTTCCCCAGCGGAGTTAAATGTTCGTCTTCGTGCGCCAGCGCCCCGATGCACCGCAAATCCTCCACGGCGTTGCGCACGGAGAGAAGCTCGGGCGGTTCCGGAAGGCGCGCGCACACCTGTTCCGCTGACCCGGGCAGGGACAGCGCTTTGACCCGCATCACGAGCTGCTGCAGCCCAACCCTGCGCACTTCAGGGTCCGTGTACTTGTTAAGGGGGGCGTCGCTGGGGAACAGGTGGAACGCGATTCCCGGCCGCACGCGGCCGGCGCGGCCGCGGCGTTGCTTCGCCGCCGCCGCGCTGACCGGGACGTCGTCCAAGGACGACATCAGCCGTTCCGCGTCGTACCGCTCTTCCTTGACCCGCCCAGTGTCGATAACACAAACCACGTCATCGATCGTGATCGAGGTCTCCGCGACGTTGGTGGATAACACAACCTTGACCTTGCCGGGGGGCGGCCGCTGGAAAACCCGCCGCTGGTCGTCGGGAGGCAACGCGCCGTGCAGGGGTAAAATCCAATCCGGGTCCAACACGGGGCCGCCGCCGGCGCCGCCCGATCGCCCACCGCTTTGCGACGCCGCCGCAACCAGGGTTTCTCGAAGGTTGTCGATTTCCTTGGTTCCGGGAAGGAAAATCAAAATAGCGGTCCCGCCCGCCCCAGACCCGCCGTCGTCTTTCTCCCGTTCCGTAGTTTGCGCCATCCCGCGGTCCCACCGGTCCTGGTGCGCGCCCGGCAACAGCGACAACGCTTTGTCAACGTCCCCGCTCGCGGCGTCCACGAACCACTTCACGAGTTCGCAAATCAGCTGCTGGTTCACCACGTCCGTGTCGAGCTGCGACAGGGAACGGCACGCGGCTCTTGCTCTGGTTTGATTCGGGTTCGAACGTTGCAAACGTTGCGCCCACTCCGGTTCGCTCGGCGGTCGCTTGGATTCATCCTTCGCCGCCGCCTTGCCGCTTTTCCGCTGGTTGGCGTGCGACCCGTGGCACCACTCCGCTTGCCGGTCCACCCAGTGCTTCGTGGTGGCAATAGCGTCCTCCAAGTGAAGCGTCGCGACGGGGAACGCCCTTCCCGGGAAAGAAACCCGGGGGGCGCCGTCGAAGTACTTCGCGAGCACGTCGCCGTCCATCGTGGCGGACATCAAACCCACTTTGACCATCGGGATTTTGTTTGTATCGCCCGCTTCTTCTTTCCGCGCCAGCATTTCTTTGAGCGCCATTAGTAAGAAGTCACCCTCCACGGTCCGCTCGTGCACTTCATCTACTAACACGTGCGTGATGCCTTGTAGGGTGGGGTCTTTCTCCAAACGCCGAAGCAGCACGCCGGTGGTGCAGAACAACAAACGGGTGTCGTCGCACACTTTCGTTTCGCCGCGAATGGCGTACCCCACGGCGCCGACGCCTACCCGTGGTTCGCCTCGCTCGCTCGCAACCCTTTCCGCGACCCCGATAGCGGAAATACGTCGCGGCTGCGTACAGATGATGTTCACCGGTGCGTTCGTCTCAGACGCGTGTTCCAGTAAGTACTGCGCGACTTGCGTGGTTTTTCCGCTCCCGGTTTCCCCCTCCACAATCGTCACGGGGTTGTTCACAAAGGCGTCGATGAGTTTCGTTCGGTACTGGTACACGGGTAAGGACCGGCGCACCTTGCCGTGCGGCCCGCCGTTCGGTGGCGCGGGCGGCGCGAAAAGGCTACTGCGCACGTAATGCCCGCCGTGGTCCTTCTCAGCCTCTCCAAATTTCTTGTCGAGGTGATGCAAATCCGGTTGGGAGGATGCAGCTTTGAAATCCGTGTTGTCGAGTAACCCGGGCGGCGTCGGTGCGTCCGCGGCAAGACGCATCGCCCTCATCGCGGACTGGTTCACCACCACTCTGCGCAAAGGAGGCGCCCATGGCGACCCGTCCTTCGTAGCCCCCGCAGCGGGCTTGGGTTTTCCACTGCCACCGCTTTTGTTTCCACTGCCCGCCCCTTTCGGTTGCTTTCCCACGAAACCGGAGGTGCCCGCAGGCGTCCACACGTCCTTTCCCTTGCTGGGCTGCGCGTACCCTTGGCCAGCGCCGGTGCCTGTTTTCGCGCCCCAGTACCCTTCAGGGCGAGCGTTCAACGTGTTGCCGCGAGCCAGGGCGCCGTACCCGGTCACCGGAGCACCCCCCGCGCCTTGCTGGCCGAAGGATGTGGACCGCGCGCCGCCGCCAGCGCCGAATGAAGGATTCGCCTGCACGAGCAGCGGGTTGGCCCCGCCAGCCTTGGCGAGCGCGCTTTGCGTACCCGAACTGTGCCAGGACGGGGGTTGCCCGGTCCCACCAGCGGACTCGGGTCGTCCTTTGGAAAAGGCGCCCATCAGAAGGAAGGCGTCAACGAATCAACGCGCGCGAACCTCTGAAGCAATCAATGCCGCGAGATCCTCATAGTTTTTGTGTGGAAAGGAAAACGCGCCAAGCTGGAAAGAAAAGACGAACGGCACCGTCGTGCTCCCAACCTGCGCAGAGTTCGAGGCGCGAACTTTCACTCGCGGTACATGCGGAGCAGGACCGGCTCCGGCGGTCGTTACTCCGACCACCCGTGTCACAGCGAGGCGGACGAGGTGATGCACGCGGTGGGGTCACGTCCTGGATTCGGGACCGGCAACAACGGGTACGCGCGTTTCCGCGGCGCTAACGGGTCTACCGCGTACGCGGAGGACATCGCGATCGGCGAACGGCGGACGCTGCAGTGCGCCGCGACTGCGTTGTTCTGCGGGTTCGTTCTGGTGGTAACCGGCCTGAGCGTGATGTGGAGTGCGGACTACACTTCGGTGAAACTCAGGGTGGTTGCCGGGTACGACGAAATCGTCGATCGGTGGACGGATGTATATGCGCCGGAATTTGGCAACACGCGGTTCGACGTCGTGGTCGGGGACGTCGCCGTGACCGCGAGCGCGACGCACGACGTCACACCCATTGACACGGCCAGCGGCAACACACACGACTACTTTCCAATCGCGTTTGAGCTAGGGAGTTTGCTCGAGGAAATCGCGATTCCGGGATTGCGAGGGAACGAAACTTTGGGGTTGCCGGCGGATGGGTGGGGCGACGAGGTACTCGAAAACGCGAAAGAAACCGACGGCGACGAAACGCGCGAACACGCCACGCCTGTTTTGACACCAGAACAGGAACGCGCGGTTTTCGAGTACCTCACCACGCCACGGGAGGTTTTCGTGCGCGCGTATTCTCCACTCGCGACGCGCGCGCGTAACGAATCGAGCGATGTTCTCACATCTGAAACTCCCGAAAACTTCGTGGACGTTTCCCTCGGCGCAAGAGCGTTGGTGACGAAGACCGAAAAGAAATCGAACGGGTGGAAGCCTTGTAAATACCAGCACGGGGGTTTCTTTCGGGGAGGCATGTGCACGACGTACACGGTGCTTGACACGCTTTGCGTCAAGGTGAGCGTAGATCGCGTTTCTGGAGTGTGGGGCGCGAATTCCACGTACGGCGGTGCCGGGTGCGACCCGCGGCGCGAGTGGGAAATCGAAACTCGCGCGATGACGCGAGCGCCCCCGAGTGGCGCGGACCTGACGCTCGCGACGATTCGGCACCTCGGACATGGCCGCGTGGTGGTGCGCTCGGCGTTCGACCCGCTAATCGCGGCGCGGAACATCACGGATGGGAGCATGTTTTTCGCGGAAACGCAAGCGTCCCAATCCGCGGGCGCGGTGGTTCTGTTAGTCGTGGGATGCGCGTGTTTGGTGCCGGGGGTGATTCTGGGAATTCCGTTCGCCTCGCGTGCGTGGCGCGGACGGGAAATGCTGCGAAACACGCGCGGCGCGCGTAGAGGAACCGGTGGAAACACACACGAAGAAGAGTTTGACGATATAGTTTAATCAAATTAAGACAGGAAAAGCGAAGCGCACGAAGTGTTGGATGAATCAGGTATCAAAGCCGCCGCCGCCGCGCTACACTCGCGTTTCTTCGTTTCTGCGCCTTGCGATTTTCGCGACGTCCGCGATTGTCGCCGCGATTTCGGGAACGTTTTCGGGAACAACCGCTTCGTCTTCGTCCTTTCCGATTTGCTCGAGCAGGGGCGTGAGCTGCGCCATCGCGTTGGCGATTTCATCCGGGAACACCTTCCACGGCGCCGCCGCGCGTCGAATCAAACTCTTCACCCTTTCCTCCGCCACCCGCAAACGCAACCGCCCCGCGAAGAACTCCCGCGACGAATCCCAAGGCACGATTTCCCGAATCGCGCGCTTGTGCAACATCACCCCCGGGGTGTCGTGCAGCGCCGCGAAGTGCGTGGCGAGCTGCTTGAACGTGGGCATCAGTTCTTTCTCCAGTTTCTTCTCCGCGGCGGCAGCGGAAAGGGCGCCGGCTTTGTCCTTACCGGGGGTCGTATTAGACGCGTCGCCCACGCTTGTTGAGTTTTGCATCGCGGGAATCGTGCGTTTCATAACCTTCACCAGGTCCGCTTTCCTGAACTTGATGTCCACCACCCCCTCGGGTTCAAGCACACCTCCTTTCGCGGTTTCGCTGGCGTAGAACTCCATCATGTCCGGGTTGATGCTGCTGTCTATAACGACCCAGGCACCGCCTCGCAGCTCACCGCCACACGGAATGTACACGAAAATGGGCGAAGTGTACTCCCGCAGCGCGTCCACGATGTACGCGCCGTATTTCAGAATCTCGCCGTACATATCCCGCAGCCCGCCCGCAAACCCGCGCCAGTTGGCGAAGATAATCAGCGGCAGCCCTTCCCGGTTCATATCACCAATCGCCTGCGCGGTTTTGAACGCGCTGTCGGGGAACCACACCTGCCCGGGTTGCTGTTCCTCCGCCTGCTGCGCGCCTTCGAACGCGGGATCCGCCGGGACGGTTTTTGTTGACGTGCGGGTTTCCACGGCGACGGCGCCGATTGGTAACCCGCCGAGGCGCGCGCGCCCGGTCACCACGGACGTGCCCCAGTCCGTCATGGTTTCCATGAACGATTCGTGGTCGAAGAACCTGTTGAGCATTTCTCTTGGGTCGTGCGGTGCGCTCGTCGGGGTGAACCCGATAGGCCGGTGCACGGTGTCGAACCCCCAGAGCGGCCCGGGAAACCGTTTCCGCGAAAAAGGAAGCGCCGCGCCGGTGCGTTTGGGGACGAAGGAAAGCCACCGCAGAACCTGATTGTAAAAAAAGAAATGTCAGTCTCGTATGTGCAATCAGGGAGGCGGAATGTGGTAAGTGGGAAATACTTACCGCCCGTACGCCCCTGACGTCGTCCTGGACAACCAGGTGCGACACCCCGTTCGCGCCCATCACCCGCGGGCCCCCGATCTGCGCGTTGCTGGTGTACACCTCCCGTCCCAACACCTTGTTCAGCGCGGACGCGCCTGTTAAAATCAGCGGCGCTTCTTGGTGTTGAATCACGCGCTGGCACAGCCGACTACAGTACGCCCCGATCCCCACGCTCCTCGCGGTGACGTAGGCCAGGGTTACCGTGTTTTTGTACGCCCGGGACGTCGCCGCCGCGATCTCGCCGCTGCCTTGCAGACACTCCACGCCCTGGCCGCCGCACACGTCAGTGAGCCTCCAGCGGACCTCGCCGTTACTGACCTCCTTAACCGCCTGCACCCGGCCGTTCGCGCCGAGCATCTCAAAGTCGTCCTCGCTGAGGTACACGTACTTGAACCCCTTGGTGGGCTTTGCGTCGTCGATCCAGGCTACCCTGAAGGCAGCCTTGACGGCCTCATCCAGCCCGATCCGCGCCCCCGAGTTGGCGCTGATGTACACGCAAGGCAAACCCTCCTTCACTGCTAAATCGAAACCCGCGCGGTACACGGCGTCTTCCTTTGGCGAAAACGAACCGGACATGTGCGTGATGTCGTTAGCGACCAGGATTATCTCACGCCCGTCCACGGGGTACTCGTCCGTCACCAGCGTGACCCTCCAGCACACCATCCCGACGTCGTTCAAACCGGGCGGGCGATTGGTAGGCACTAACTGACCGGTGCCTGTGTCCAAAACAAGCTCCACAAGCGCCTCGATGCGGTTGTTCGTCACCGAAAAAGGATTCGGTTTCGGTTTCGTCTCGCCGTCCCGCAACGGCTCCACCGAGTCAAGCGCCAGCGCGTTTGCGAAAATCTCGGGGAAGTCGTACGCGTACGTCGAGGAAAGGTTCTGGCAAATCATCCGCTTTCGCTGAATCGTGTCCAGCAGGGGGTAGGGCTCTTTGCCTTCGATGCTGTTTTCGAAGGGTTGCATAGCGGCTGTATTCGGCAATTCGGCATCTCCAACCTCGTCAGTCTCGCCGTAACTCGTCGTGGTCATGGTGAACTTCAAACCGCTGGTGTTCAGCGCCACGACTTCGCCCCAGTCCCCCACTCTGACCTCCACGCACGAAACCTTCAGCCGGCGCAAATCGTCAAACGCGCCGCCGATGAAGTTCGCCACCGCGGCTTCTACCCTTGGCACGTCATCGCAAGTAGTGCCCACCATGTTGATGTACACGTGGTTCCACGCCGTGCCGTGCTGCCCCACGGCGAGCTCCATGGACCCTAACACGTCCGCCAACACGCTGTCGTCGTCCACCGCGACGTGCCCTGTGTGTTCGTGCGCCACGTCCACGGCGACGCTGCCGCTCGGTGTGCGTTGGTGCCCCCCCATGGTGACATTGACACCCGCGAGCAGCAGCTCCTTTTGGTACACGCTGGCGCGAAGGAAAACCCGCCGGTCCCGCTGCGGGAGTTTCGCACCCTGCCGCGATTTCGGCACGAACTCCTCCGCCAGGAAAACCCCGATTGCGTACTCGCTCGGCGTCACAAAGTCAACCGCGCGCTTGCGGCCGTGCGACCGGCTGGCGATCATCCCGACGCACTCGACCTGGAAGTTACCCAGGCGCTCCACTTCCATCTGCGCCGCGACGTGCGGCCAGAACCCCCGGGCTAGCACAACCTCCTTGAACTCGCCTTCCGGCTCAAGGGGCGACCCGGGGGTTTCGCCGAGGGGGCCGAAGCTCCGGCGCCGTTGCGGGAGCTTCTGCGCCGTCGGGGACAACGCGTCCTCCGCGCCGGCGCTTGTTTCGGAACCGCGGCCTTTGACAGTGCCTTCGTCCGAAGCCCCCACCCTGGCGAACGTGAAGTGCTGCGGCGTCGCGCCTACTGCGAGGAGCGTCACTGCGACTCGGCTCGTGCTCGACGAAACCGCCCCGGCCAGGTTCTGCCCTGAAACGAACGCGGCGGCGGATTCCCGCACGTCCCCCGCCTCGCGCCCGTGAAGCCGCGGGTACGAAATCACAAACGAAAGTTCCTCCGGTTGCAGCGCAGACGCCTCGGGGAGCGCCGCCACCGCGTGCCCCAGGGACGGCGCGAAAAGCACCAGGTTCCTGCCTTTGTCCAGGCGCACGAAAGTCACCCCCGGCTCGCTCTCGAAAACCTCCGGGCCCGCGTTCGGGCCCAGGTTCGCCAGCAGCACCCCGGACGCGGCGAACAACGCGGAGATGGCGGCGAACTTTTCCGTTTCGCTGGGGGCTGATACCGGTAAAAGGAAGTGTCAGAATTGTGTATCGCGATGTATGGACAACAGTCACCAGCTGAGAGGTAAAACAGTGAGGCTCCAGATTTGGGAAAGCCCAGGAGGCCGTACCTTCGAAAAGCGAGCTCCAGTCAAACGCGCCGCCCGCGTTGTTCGCCAGCGCGCTCGGGTCGAAAGTCACCGGTGTGGGTGGGTGCGTGGGCGGGCTTAGAGATAAAAAAGAAAGTGTCAGTCTCGTATGGGCAATCAGTCTGCGGAATGTGGTAAATGGAAATACTCACCTCTTGGAGAGCCGCGACCCGCTGGTCGCCGAATCACCAACACCGCCTTGGCCAACCCCGAGATGGAGCTCCGCCACACCCCTCATCACCCCGTTCGCCTCGGCTAGGTTGGCGTACGAGTTGAACCGCGCCAGCGTGTTCGTGTTGTCCAGAAAAAGCGTCCCCACACTTCGCCGCGTGGCGCGCGGCGCGCCGGGCGTACCGCCGTTGGGACCCCCCGCGCTTTCCGCCTCACTCGTCACGTCGCTCATCTCCCCGAGGTCATCCACGCTGCCGTACATGGACCCGGCTGATGCGAGGCCGAAATCAGACAAACTTTCCGACCCTTTCGACAACAGAAGGTTTTTGCCCCCGGCGCGCTCAATCGCCTTTTGGCGCTCGCGCCGCGATTTGCGACTCTCGTCCTGTTTCCGGACGATGATCTGCCGCGCCCGGTAGCTCACTTCCTTGTACCCCGCTCTCGATGCGGACTCGAGTTTCATCAGCCGCCGAACCGCGTCCAAACAAGGCCCAGAGTCCGTGGCGTCCCGTGTATCGACTTCGTCTAAAATTTTCAAAACAAGCGCCGACCGCCGCGCCAGCCGCGAGTGCGCGTGCGCGTAGTGCACCACCGCGTTGGCGTCGCCTTTGTACCGGCTCCTTAGCACCGAGATCGCGTCTTCAAACGACGCGCTGCACGCAAACGGCTCTTCCGCGTCCAGGAACGTTTCCAGAAATCGTGTCAAAACCCGAACCCGGTTCATTTGCAACCCGCCCTCGAACTGCTCCACGAAGTGGCGCATGGGGAGAAAATCGGGCCCGCACTTTTCAATCAAATCCTTGACTCGGCGCACCGCCAAGGACACGACGTCTTTCTGTCCAAGCGCCAGTTTCGACGTGTGTGGGTCTGAAAGCGCGAAGGTATCGTTACCAACGGCACCAATACGCTCCGCGTGTACCGCGGTGCACAGCAGCTGTTCAATCGCGGCGAGTTCCGCGAGGGATTCGGAATCCGCCCTACTGCTCACCGCTTGCTTCGTCTCCGCGAAGTCATCCGCCGCCAAACACGCGGTGCCTATCACGGACAACAACGGCGTGACCGGGTCGTCGTTCCCGGTGAAGTCGTACCCTGCTAGGATTTGAATAATCCCCGCGTGGTTCGACGTGTGTGTCACGAGCGCGCTGTTCTTTTTCAGGGACCCGATTGTGAGTTTCCGAGGTTCGAAAACCGTAAACGCACCCGCGAACGGTTCGCTCACCTTGACGGATGTCAAATCCTCGACAAGCACGCTCACAACTTCGTCGCCCGTCTCGAGGGACGCGCCGGGCTGAAGCAGGTGCGTGATGCATCCCGTGCTCGTCGCGATCAGGGGCATCACGGTTTTCATAACCTCGATTTCGCAATACGGCGTGCCTTCCACCGCGCGTTCGCTGTCTCCCACCAGGTACCGCAGCAGCTTCCCCGTGCCGGGCGCGGTCATGCGCGTCGGGTCGCGGTCGTCGGGGAAGAAACAAGGCGCGCCGTCGACGTGCACCTTCAGGCCTATTTTCGAAGGCTCCGCGTGCACCACTCGCGCGCGTCCCCCGAGAAGCACTTTCAAGCCACCGTTCGCCAGCGTCAGCACCTCAGCTTCGCACGCGGCGACGTCGTTGACCCTGACGTAAAAAAGAGTGGGCGACCCTTGCGTCACCCGCAGCGCGTACTTGACGTCGTTGAAAATCAAGTGGAACGCGTGTTCTGAGAGGTTGGTCATCCACGCTTCGGGGGGTACGCCGCGGGTAAGCGCGTCCACGACCCGTTCCTCGAGCTCGTGATGCCTGGTGTGCGCGCGCATCACGGCGCCGCACATCACGACGGCGTGGTCGGTCAGCGCCAAGTCAACCGGTTTGTCTTTCGCCGCGATTAACCCGTCCAGCCACGCCGTGCTGTGTTGGTCGTTCCGGAACTGCTCCTTTTCAATCAAGCTGCGCAGGTACTTGATGTTGGTGTGGATCTCGCCTCTTACGCCGAGCTCACCGAGGGCCTGCGAAAGAAGCACCCCGGCTTCGTCTCTGGTGGGTTTGTGCGCGAAGACGTGCCCGAACTGCGAATCCGCAAACTGGTGAACCCCACCGCTGACGCCGACGCTGAAGTTCCCGGTCACCCCGGGAAGCGACCGGAAGTGTAGCTCGTGAATCGCACCGGAGGTTGGTTTGAAACCGGTATCCGGGTCCTCCGCGGTGATGCGGCCAGCCATGCAGTGCCCGAGGGGCGGGTTCTGGGGGCAGGTGTCGAAGTCAATCGGCGACACGCCGAGCGGGTCGGCTTGGCCGTAGAACTTGCGGATGTGCGGCATTTTGTGCAACGGGATGCCCATCGCGATTTGCAGTTGCACCGCGGGGAGGTTGACGCCGGTGATGGTTTCGGTGACCGGGTGTTCCACCTGTAACCGCGGGTTCACCTCAAGAAACGAACACGCACCGGTGGTCAGGTCGTACAAGTACTCAACGGTGCCCACCCCGGAGTACCCGACTTTCTTCGCCAGCCGTACCGCGCCTTGTTCCAAGCGCACGCAGGTTTCTCTCGGCGCCACGGTGACCGGGCCTTCCTCGATGATTTTCTGGTGCCGCCGCTGTACCGAGCAGTCCCGGCCGTACAGCGAAATCGCGTTCCCGTAGGAATCTGCCACGACTTGCACCTCAAGGTGCCGCGCGTTCGTGGAGAGCTGCTGGATGAAAATGGGCGACCCCGGGACCTCGGCCTGGACTTGGGTATACCCCACTCGGAGCTCGGCCATCGTGTGTACCATCCGGATCCCCTTACCCCCCCCCTTCCGAGGCTTTGATCATCAGCGGGAACCCCACTTTTTCGGCGCTCACCTCGGCTGTGATTGTAAAAGAAAGTGTCAGTATGGTGTACGCGAACGCGGAGGCGGGATTTGGCGAAACACGACGGTACGTACCTTCCTCCACCGTTCGCAGCGTCGCCGCCCGCAACGTCTGCTCTGGAATCGTTGTACCGTCAACCGTCAGACCAGAACCGCTCCAGGGAATCACATCCACGTCACACGACTGCGCCAGGATGTTGGCACAGATTTTATCCCCCACCGCGTCCATCGCGGCGGCTGAAGGGCCGAGAAACGCGATGTCGTGGTACGCAAGCGCGCTCGGCAGTTTCGGGTTCTCGCTGGCGTGTCCCCACCCCGGCCACACCGCATCCGCGCCGCACCTCCGCGCCACTTTCACGATCAAATCAACGTTCGCGTAGTTGTTTCGGTTGCTGCCCGACTCCACCACAATGAACTCATCCGCCAACCGGATGTACTCCGCGTTTGCGTTCAAATCATCCTCCGTCGCCATGCACACCACGTGCAGCACCTCCCGTGAGCGGAAGGTCTCGTACTCCCACAAACGAAAACTCCGGATGGCCTTCACCGCGCCGACTGATGGGTGGCGTACGGGCAGCGTGGTTGGGGGTGGGGTCAGTTAACGTGTCGCTGGCGGCACGGTAGATTCGGACGGTAGGGAGGTCGTCCCTTCGAGGGGTGTCGTTTGGATCGGTTTGGTTGTCAATGGAAAACGTGCGACTCGAGGCACGTGAGATGGGACGAAACGCGGTGACCGGGAACGCACGTCCGTTATTCGCGATGAGGATCTTGCGGATGATCCGCGTCCCTCCTCGGGACAGCACATAGTTCTCGTATTGTACATGGGCTCCAGCCACTACGGAGGGGAGGGAGGGGAGGGGGAGGGGGTCAGAACCAGGTGGGAGCCGAGCAGGTTGCTTTTGTTGACACCCGATCGTCGTGATTCATCGGGCACGCGATGCACGGGGAAGGGTGACGTACTGTTGCCAGAACTCGGCCCGCAATTCGCGCGCCGACCGACGAGAGGACCACGCACACGCGTTTGCGTCCTCGCGTCCGCGCCTCGCGTCGCAGCGCCGTGAACAATACCCTTGGAGCGTTCGATGCTCGTCGGGAAACGCTCAGGCCGCCTCTTCCCAGCCCAGCGACTGTACGCCTCCCAAATTTTTCTCGGCACCTCGCTCGCTTTCCCTTGCGAAAGGCAACACCGTACGACACAGGCATTTAGTGTTGACCGGGAAAATTCACGAGCACAACAAACCCCCTCGCTTCCCTTGTGCCGTAGCAGTGCCGATGTCGAAGCGCGCGCTCGCGACACGAACAAAACGAGGCGACGCATTCATTTATAACGCCACGCGCTTCTCCATCGTTCCCTGTTCCCATGCTCGGTCGTCTCCTCAGCGCCGCCGCGGGCGCGGGCGCGACTGTTGCGCTCGCGGATATGTACCCCGATGCCCTCCCCACGCTCGGTCTGACCAAACCCAAGGACATCAAGCTGACGTACTTCGATATCCCCGGCGCGGGGGAAAAGATCCGACTCGCGTTGTTGCTTGGAAAAATTCCATTCAAAGACGAGCGCGTCGGGTTCCAGGAGTGGGGCGAGCTCAAGCCCAAGACGCCTTACGGACAACTCCCGTTGATGGAACTGGACGGCGAGGTGTTCGGACAATCTGGCGCGATGTTACAGTACGCGGGTAAACTCGCGGGGTTGGGTAAGCACCAGGACGATGACGCGCGTTCGGATTAGATCTAATCTTTTTGGTTCTTCACAGAAAACCGGAAACGACGCGTACCACACGACAACCCGATCCGTCTGACCTTTCTTTCGGTATTTTTTTACCACCACCACCTCACAGTGCCGAAGGACCCGAAGCAGTGCATGTACGTGGACGTCGCTATCGGTTTGGACGAGGACTTACGGGGTAAGATTCGCCCGTCCGTGTACCTTTCCATGGATGCGAGCGTCCCCGCCAAAACCAAGGCGAAAAAAGTCGCGGAGATGCGGAAAGTCGTCGCCGAGAAGGATATCCCGTACTACATGAACTTCTTTGAGAAGATGCTGGAGGGTAGGCAATTTCTGACGGGGTCGAAGCCCACCGTGGCGGATGCGCAGTTCCTGGTCACCACGCGGTACCTCACCGGCGGCGTGCTGGACGGCGTTCCGAAGGATTGCTTGAAACAATTTCCCAACGTCGTGGCGTTCAAAGCGCGCATGGAGGAAATGCCGGAACTCAAGGAGTACTTCGCCAAGAAGTGAGCAAAGACAGGAACGAATATCCTGGTGGTACGGCGCACCCGAGAAGCACGCACGCGCGAGTCTCACCGAAAATAGCGTTGTAAAACAACCGATACGCGAATCGCTTCAAGAGTATCGTCGCAGTCGTGAAAATCACAGCCTTTCCATCGCGAAGTCCACGTATGATGACAGATCGATCTAGCGCACAACGCGCCGCGCTTGGGCACCTGGGCAAGAATGGGTGGTGCGGGCCCCATGGATGGGCGATGGCAGACCGGCCGCGAGATCGAGGCTGCGTTGCCGCCTCCGTCTGAAGTGGATGATCCCGAAAACGTGTTCGGGGAAGGCGTGGTCGTGGATTGCCTTTCGCGTGTCGGCGTCCTCGCGATGCCCGCCGACCTCCCAATAGGGCTGAACCTCACGTTCACAGGCTCGAGCCATTTCCGGCTCCGGGTGGACGGTTCAGAAGACACTTGGGAGTTTGCGCCACACGCGGCGACGCTTCTGCGGACGTATTTAGATGCGCACCCCGCCTTGGTCGCCGCGGTCGTGCGGTCCGCGCACAAAGCGGACCGGACAAAAAACGGGGCTGTCGGTGAGTCGCAGCCGCGATTCGCGTGTGGAAAGTTCATCCGAGGCGTATCGCCCATGGCCGCCGCAGAGGCGAGGCAGTGGAGGGAAAAGAACCTTCCAGCAAACCTGCTCGCGATGGACAAGGCACACGAACCTAACGGCAAATCGTCATTCGCGGCCGCGGCCACGGGCGGGCAGGGCGGTAACTCGCGGACGCGGCGTTTGGAGCGCCGGCGGGACCCGAGTTCGGGTTCGGGCGATGCCGTTTCGTCCGTAGCGGAGGCGCGTCCACCAACCAAGGAACCCAAAGCGAAGCTCGAACCGAAACCGAAACCGGCTTTGATCCTGGTACCAGCCTCCGCGCCTGCCGTGCCCGCGTGGGGTGTCCCGCGCGTACACACGAAGGGCGGTACAGAACCCAAAGGCGCTCAGAACATGGCGGACATCCTGGCGGAGGAATCGTCAAACGCACACAGACACGAAAACGAAAACGCCGCGCCGCGCGCCGTGCGCACGCGCGACGGCGTGGTGTCTCGAGATCCGGTTTCACTTTCACAAAATGCAAAAAGTTCTTCCGGCGGCGGGTCCTTCGCGGACCTGCTTCGCAGCGGCAGCTCCGGTGCGTCGCGAGATTCAAGTGGCGGGTGGGTCACGAAGTGGGCGGTGCGGGACGGTTTTCGGACGGGTACGGGTTTCGAGTCGTCGCCCGGTTCCGTCCAGACCCAAACCCCGTCGGCGCCCCAACTCCCCAAGATGACGCCCGAGAGTTTGTCAAAAGAGGCGCGTCGGTCCAAGATCGATCAGTTCGGCAAAATCAAGTGTTTGGTGTGCGGCAGGATGTACAAGAGCTACGGCCCGTTGGAGCAGCACCTCGCGGCGTCGCATTTCGGGCTGAACAGCGCTGAGGCCAAGGCGATTGAGGCGGCGCTTTTGGCGAGCGGCGCGGCGGTTCCGGGGGACGGGTCGGGGCGAACGAACGAAAAAAAACGCCCGAGCCTTCAGCTGGGGCAAATTCTGGAACAGCCGCGGGGGCGTTTGGCGGACGGCGCCGCGTCCCTCGCCGCGTCCCTTTCCGCGTACATCCGGGAGGCGAAGCCGACCAAGGCGGCGAAACGAATCGCGGCGGCGAACGCGGGGGGGCCCAAGGGCAAGGGGAAGATGGTGGTGAACCCGAACCGAGCCATGTCCAGTGGGATGGTGATGCGCCGGGGGAAGGAACGGGAAGGGCCGAAAAAGAAGAAAAGGCCGACGAAACTGAAGCGGATCATACTCACCGCGCGCGCGGTGCGGGCGGAGACGGAGGAAGACGCGAAGCACAAGGCGGACGAGGAAGTGGAGGTCACCGTGGAGGTTGGCAGGGTGTACGTCAACCTTTTGTTCGACAAGATTGGCCTTCACGAGGCAAGCGACGGGCGCGTTCTGGTGGATCTGATTTATCTCGAGGACGAGGACGAGGACGTAGATGGGGATGGGGATGGGGATGGGGATGAGTGGGAGGTTTTGGAGAGTGAAGAAGCTCAAGAAGCGGAAGCGATTGATGCGCGAGAAATCGACGAAACCCAGGATGAAACCGAAGAAGCGAAGGAAGAAATTTCAGTCCCGGAAACGTCGCCGCCAAAGCCCGACCCTCCGTTGACCGCAGTCACGCCAGTCACGCTCCCCACGAACCCGTGGGCGATGGCGGGCGGGTTCAAAGGAGCGCTGCTGCGCGCGGAAACGCTCGCTGCTGAGGAGGCGGCGGCGGCGGCGGCGGCGGCGTCTGGCGAAAGCGAAGCCGCCGCCAAGCCGAAAAAGAAGAAGAAACAAAAGAAACGCGACCCGACCGACGGTTCTGGCGAAAAAAGAAAGCCAGGCGTCGCGCGCACGTGCGACGTGTGCGACGTGACCTGTTCCGGCGACGACGCGTGGTTCGACCACTTGAAAGGCAAGGCACACGCAAAAGCGGAACGGAGGGTGGAACGTGATACGGGTGAGGGAAACGGCGAAACCGGCGTCGGCGGCGCGAAGCCCCACAACCAAAACGCCCCAACGTTTATAGGCACGGACGTTTCCATTCGCTACGCCGACCAGGTCATCACCCCCGAACTCAACGCGGTGACCACTGCGTGCGTTTCCGAGCTGAAGCGGTTCCAGGACCGGGCGTATTTCAAAGACCAGGTTAAGGCTCGGATGCGGCGGCGCTTGGTGTTCGGGTTGCGCGAAGTCGCCAAGGCGGTGCAGTTGAAGAAAGCAAGAGCCGTGGTGGTGGCGCCGAACATCGAAGAGACGAACGACGCGGAGGGCGGGCTGGACGACGTGGTGGCGAAAATAACCGCCGCCGCGCGGGAAAACGGCACCCCAATCGTGTTCGCGCTGACCAGAAACAAACTAGGCCGAATCGTGGGGAAGCGCATGCGCATAAGCGCGCTCGCGATTCTGGACCAGGACGGCGCGGTGGAGCAGTTCCGCGAAATGCTGGCGTGCGCCGCGGCGGGGCGAGACGCGTTTAGGGACGAAGCGGAAAAGAAAAAAGACGAAGCGGAAAAGAAAGCGGCGGACGCGGAGCGGGCGTCGGCAAAGGCGGAGGAGGCAGAATTCAGCGGGAAGGATGGCGAAAACCTTGGAGTGCAGGATACGCGGCGTCGAGAAGAGTCAAACCCCGGCGCCGAGCCCACGCTGAATCCAGCCGCGGCGACGTTCGTGCCGAGGAACGCGACGGCTTCGTAGGCGTTTTCAACATTTGAGAAATGGTCAGAAAAAAAAAAAAATATCCTTCAAAGAAATCTCTTTTCGTTGTTTGTTATCATATAGACCGTAGTCTCACGAGTCCGCAGTGGGGCAGACGCACGGCCCCCGCGTTCGTGTGTCGCCATGTCCGACTGGTTCCGGGGTTTGGCGGCGAGCTGCACACCATCGCAGGAGCCCGAGGAGGAGACGAGAGAGGAAAAACAGGCACGACGCGCGCGGCGACGCGCGGCGAGGGAGTCTGAGGAGTCGGCAAAAAGTAGAAATCGATGGGGCGACGACGCATCCGAGGTCTCGGACAACACCGAACGGAGCGCGCGGAGCGGGCGAACAGCCGTTGCGTCCGGGCGTACCACCGCGAACGAGGCGTTTCAAAAACCTCCCAAACACAACAGCGATGCGCGAAAGGTGTCGTACGAGATGGACGGTTTAGATGCGTTCGACTCGGGCGAAGAAGCGACGTTTGCACCACGGAAAAATGTTCCCGGGAAAAAAGGAACCCCGCCATCCAACCATTCCATGGTCGCGCGCGAGCTTCGTTTGGAAAACGAACGCCGGGCCGCTGCAAAGAAAGCAGCGCTGTTCAACCCTGAGGAAGCGCATCGTTTAGACGACCCGACAATCGTGGCCCGGGTCAAAGGCGCGGCGGATGGGAAAGGGTGGAAAGGCGACGATGGGTCGTCGTCGTCGCGAAGCGCGGGCGGCCTCGACGCGAACGACCCTGAATCAAAATGTTTCGGTATGGACGTCGTGATTCTTCCCCAGGCGTGGTACGTTATGTACTGGGACGGGTTCATGATGCTTTTGCTGTTTACTATTATTTTCCTGCTCCCGTATGAAGCCGCGTTTGTGGTGTCGTACACGAATCTGGCGTGGGACGCCATGAACGCGACGCAGCGGGCGTTTATGGTGATGAACCGGCTGATGGATGGCTTTTTCGTCATAGACCTGTTCGTGCAGTTCGTGCTGGGGTACGTGGATAACGAAACCCAGAAAGTGGTCACGTCTTTGCCGAAAATCCGGGAACGGTACCTGCGATCGTATTTCGTCATCGACGTCGTTTCGCTGTTCCCGTTTGACCAGGTCGTCGAGTCCTCCAGCACGCCGTTCCTAAGGGCGATTAAGTTCCTTAGGATGCTGAAGTTACTGCGAGCGATGAAAGCCAACCGGATCATGGGGCGGTTGTTGTCGCACGTCGACGTGAGCAACTGGTTCATCAAGGTGTGCAAGGACTTGTTGGCGCTGGCGATCGTGATGCACTGTTTGGTGTGCGCGTGGGCGTATCAGGCGAGCGAATCCGGCGTGGACGACGTGGACCGGTGGATTTACCTCAACGACGTTGACATGTCAAAACCGTCGTACGTGTACACTAGTGTGATTCAGTTACTGTTCACGAGTGACATACAGGTCGCGCTGATTGATGACCAGCAGCTGAAAATCGCCACGTCGGCGATTATTTACATCTTAATGGCGTTCACAATAGCGGAGCTCACCGATATGGTGGCGCAGATGAACGAAGGCGACGCCGCGTTTAACCGGATGCTTGATGAGTTGAACTACTTGATGCGGGAACGGAACTTCCCCATGGATCTGCGGTTCCGGTTACGGGACTTTCTTCGGTTCAAACACGACGGGGAGGGCGATTTAGTCACGTCTCCGGAACGCCAGGAGCTGATGAAAGCTTTGTCGCCGACCCTACAAACGGAAGTCGCGGATCAGCTTTCGAAAGTCGGGCTGAAACAAGCGCCGTTGTTCAAGAACTGTAAGTCGGAAATCTTAATGCGCATCACCATGGCCGCCACGTCAAGCCTTTTAGGCGCCACGGAAGTCGTGAGCCGCGAAGGCGAAATCGCGGACCACTTGTGTATTTTGGACCGCGGGTTTCTGATCGCGGCGGGGCGCGTGGTGCGCGCCGGGAACGTGTTCGGGCACGAGTGCTTGCTGAGCGGCGGTTTCGAGGAAACCACGAACGCGCACTCCACGCACACGCTAACGTTCAGCACGATCACCAAGATTCACGTACACCAACTGGACCAGATTGTGAGGAAAGCCGATCCCGCGTTTTGGTGGTTGATGCGGAAAAGAGCGCTCGCGTCCCTAGCGGCGCGCGGGCTGGTGATGTACACGCAGCTGGCGAAGCGGTTCCGTACGGACGGTACGCGAGGCGCCCGGGCGCTCGCGTCGGAGATGGTGAGTCTTGGTGTGGGTCGTATCGTGGTGTACAAGATGTTGCTCGCGTTCAGGTACGTCAACGGCGAAAGCGCTACCGTCGAACACGCGGCGCGGAAAATCCAGAGCTGGTACCGCGGCGTGCGCGTACGGTCCGCGTTTAAAAAAATGGTGTTCCGCGCCAGGGTCACGAGCGCGTACTTGCCCACGGATTTGATCAAGGCGTCAATCGCGGCGAACCAGAGCGATTTCGGGAAGCTCATCGCGAGGTTCGGCGGCGGCGGGGATACGGATGACGTGCCGATGAAACTAGACGCGCTTTCAAGTTTGTGCGAATCAAACGCGCAGCAAATCGGGATGTTGCTCGTGGAACACCGGCGGATGTCCCGAACCGTCGATTCCGTGGCCCTGCTGGTGAGGAAAATCGCGTTAGGGTTGTGACGTGTATATATTTGTTGTTTTGAGAACAACAGGGCAGTTGTCGTGTTAGCGAAATCACAGTACAACAGGCTAGTTTTATTACAAATTTACAATCAATCAAGTGCGTAGCGTCTCGTTCGTGTCCCGCGGCAGTCAAGCTAGGGTAAATAAGAGGACGTTTACCTACCCTACCCAACCACCGCCGCCGCCACGACGCCAACCGCGCCGAGCGAAAGCCTCGCCCCCGTGTACACCGCGCACACGATGAGTCGTGCGATCCAGGGATTGGTGAACGTGGAGAGCGTGGCGTACGTCCACGACGCTCCCCGATACACCCCAACACCGTAATCCCAAACGCGGCGCACTTTACTCCGATCGTTTCCGCGAAGTTCGGAAAGCGCCACGCCCAACGCTTTTTGAAGCGCCTGCGGCGACGCCGACGAGGCGGCAGGGTGCGACGTGACGTACGCGGCGACGAACTCGGCAATCGCAGAGATGACATCCTCGGTCTCCACGAACACGTATTCAGCGCTATCGTCATTCGTATGGTCGTCTACCCTTAGATGTGAATCCGGCGCGTCAACTCGTAAAGCCTCCTCCGAGTCGAAAACCAAAGCCTCCGTTTCGTCGTCGTCGTCGTCGTCGTCGTTTTGCGCGTTTTGAGAATTACACGCACTCGTCCCGCTGCGAAGTCGCGCGAGGAACCCAGGAGACGCAACCTCGCGCTGGAGGTTGGCATACACCTCGTCCGTGCCCTCGGAAGTGGCGAGCTTGCGCCGGAGGTAAGTGGGCGTGCTCGCGCGCCCCAAACGGCCGCCGAAGCGACGCGCGGTTTTGGCCAGCCGAGCGAGCATCGCCGAATCATCGTCATCGTTTTCGTTTGTGAGATCTCGAAGCCCCCCCTTATCCTCCGCGCGCTTCGGCTCGGGAGAACCCGGTGGCGCGTGGCTCGACATGGGCAGCGCGTCGTCGCTCATGGGCGGCGCTGCAGCGACGGGGAGAACATCTGCCATACCTAGACCCCGCGTTTGCGCCCCCCCGGTGCGTGAAGGTGGGCTTGGGAATGGACGACATTTGTGGCGCGAAGAATGAACGCGAAAACGAACGAATCATTCTTCGCGCCAAATCTCGTTGGACGTCGATCTCCACACGCTCCCCATTGAACTTCACGCGCGCCGAGCGGCTTGGGTGTCACGATGGCGACGACGGCTGGCATCGCCGCCGCCGCGCAGACGCCACTCGTGCCGCACACGCATCGCCGCGTGCGGCGCCGATCGACGCGTGTCGTGTCACGTCGGGCGACGGACACCGAACGGGAGAAACCAGATGTCGCGAAGGATGACACCTACGAAGGTACGATGTTGGCACGGGCGACGGACACCGAGGAGAAACCAGATGTCGCGAAGGATGACACCTACGAAGGTACGACGGTTGGCACCACCGAAGTCCCGCGTTTGCTCGGTGTGTCGCTGTCGCGGTACGCCGGCAGTGGTGCCGCGATGCTACGCAACGGAGGTGTCGCCGTGCGCCACCACGTCGCAGTGGCGCGAGGGGACACCAACGGTGTCACGCGGCCTTTGTCGTGGTCGCCGATGATGACGATAGGCGTGGAAATTCTCGCTGGTTTTTTGGAAGGCATCGCGATTGCGGATGAAGAAGTCGCGGCGCTTCGGTTTCGCCGGAACGGAAACGTGGGTACCGACGACCCACAAAGTGCGGATCGCTTACTGGTGTACCTACGAAGCCTCCGCGCGATGATGGCAGTGGGTGTACCGCCGTTACTCGGAACGCGCGTGCAGCGCGTGACGATTGGAGACGCGGATGGTATCCCCGCCGTGTGGCTGACACCTAATTCACACTCCTGGAACTCGAAACGCGCGCCTCAACGCGTGCTTCTGTGGTTCCACGGCGGCGCGTTCGTGTTGTGCAACACGAACACGCACGCGCGGCTGTTATCGTCCCTAGGCGTCGCAGGCGAGACGCGCGTTTTGAGCGTGGAGTACCCGTTAGCGCCGGACCAGGGGACGCACGAAAACATGGTGGACGCCGCGGACCGCGCGTACAAGTGGCTCGTGTCACCGCATGGAGGAAACGTGTTACCGGAAAACGTCGTCATAGGAGGGGACTCCGCGGGAGGGCACCTGGCGTGCGGGCTAGCGCAAAGGCTGGCGCCTTCGGTGGACGGGGGGGAAAACGGCGACGTCGCGCCACCCGCGGGCTTGGTATTGCTCTCTCCTTGGTTGGACCCCGAGCGCGAGCTTGAAACCACGAAAAAAGCGTGGGCGGACGCGAGCGCGACGAGCGTGGATTATTTAAGGGCTGTGGAAGGGTCCATGAGTTGTGTCGTTGAACTGGTATTCGGCGATACGGGGGATGGAACAACAGCGCCGCGGTGTTTGCTGGATCCCTCGCTGTACGCAGGTAGAAAAATGCCGCCGTGTTTGATCCAGTGCGGCGGCGTCGAGGTACTAGCGGGGGAGTCCAAAACGTTGGCCGACTTAGCAGCAGCGGCGGGGTGGGACGTGACCCTGGAAGTCGCGGAGAACATGCCTCATGTCTTCCAGGTGTTAGACTCAGTGTCGCCGCAGGGCGGCGAGGCGATTGAATCCGCAGGGCAGTTTATCAAGCGCCGGACGCGCGCGACCGAGGAGACAATTTAG
>TARA_B110000240_G_scaffold2265_1_pt1 | contig 24240 bp, 24 predicted proteins | sample TARA_B110000240 | Tara Oceans TARA_B110000240 (sample SAMEA4397611) | marine metagenome | biome: Polar Biome; feature: [DCM] deep chlorophyll maximum layer (ENVO:01000326); material: water (ENVO:00002006), including particulate matter (ENVO:01000060) such as... | depth 17 m | reverse complement strand
AACGCTTCGAGCTTACCTTTCGGCGCCCTTATGGACAACGCCAAAAAAAAGCGTCAGATAAACCAAGATTTTAGCACAATTAGCAGTTAATTTGCCACTAACAAAGCTACCATTAGCAGCTTCTACTGAGGCTAATTTTCAGATGCAGTGAATGGGTTTCCGCGCTATACTGAAGCCCATCTTTTATTAGCAAGAAACGCCACTGTGAACCAAAACGTAGATGCTGCAGAAATAGCCAAGTTTGAAGCCCTCGCCGCCCGCTGGTGGGATTTAGATAGTGAGTTCAAGCCCTTACACGCCATTAACCCACTCCGTATCGGTTGGATTGATGAACGCGCCCCACTGCACGGGATGAAAGTTGCTGATATCGGCTGTGGTGGTGGCATTGTAGCCGAAGCAATGGCGCAACGAGGCGCTACTGTTACCGGCATAGACATGGGCGAGGCTCCACTTAAGGTGGCACAACTGCACAGCTTGGAAAGCGGTGTAGAGGTGGATTACCGGCAAATGACTGCCGAGCAGCTAGCCGAGGAAGAAGCTGGCTTATACGATGTAGTGACTTGCTTGGAGATGCTAGAACACGTTCCCGACCCAAGCGCCGTGGTTGCTGCTTGTGCAAAACTACTCAAGCCAGGTGGCCAAGTATTTTTTTCAACCATTAATCGTAATGCAAAATCATACTTATTTGCCATCGTGGGCGCGGAATACCTGTTAAAAATGCTTCCCAAGGGCACTCACGAACACAAAAAATTTATTAAACCTTCAGAATTACATGCCTATATGCGCTTAGCCAATTTGTCAGCTCAGGCGATGACGGGGATGACCTACAACCCTTTTACCAAAAAATACGCTTTAAACGTAAAGGACGTAGACGTGAACTACCTCATCTATGCCACTAAACCCCATGCTGACCAACCCTAGGTTGGTCATTACACCTTAGGCTGTATCGGATTTAATTATTAAGGATAATACTGCTCATGTTTGATTATACGGCACCAGAAAAACTACTTAAAAACCGCATCATTTTAATTACTGGGGCTGGCTCTGGCATCGGTCGCTCAGCCGCTATGGATTGTGCCCGATTGGGTGCAACCGTTATTTTGTTGGGTCGTACTTTAGCAAAACTTGAGGCGGTGTATGACGAGATTGTGAGCGCTGGGCACGGCCAGCCTGCCATCTACCCTTTAGACCTGCGCACGGCCAAAGATGAAGACTACATCGAACTGGCAGAGGTACTAACAGAGGAATTTGGCTGCTTAGATGGTTTGCTGCATAACGCATCTATATTAGGCCAACTGACACCCCTTTCCAACTATGAATCCCGCACTTGGCGGTTAGTCATGCACGTTAACGTCACCGCTGCGTTCATGATGACCCAAGCGCTATTGCCTTTATTGGAGACGTCCAAGGATGCCTCGGTTATTTTCACTAGCTCAGGAGTTGGCAACCAAGGCAAGGCCTATTGGGGGGCTTATAGCGTTTCTAAGTTTGCTACCGAAGGCATGGCCCAGGTGTTGGCACAAGAAACTGAAAACATCAGCAACATCCGGGTTAACGTCATTAATCCAGGCGCCACTCGCACCAGCATGAGGGCTCAAGCCTTCCCTGGTGAAGATCCAGCGCTAAACCTAACCCCAGATGACATTATGCCAACCTACCAATACTTATTGGGACCAGATAGCTTAGGTGTGACTGGACAACGCTTTAATGCCCAAGAAATGCACAAGCCAAAAAAACAAGACACTGAAGTTGGGTCAACAGAAGCAAGTTTGGCTGAATAACAAGCAGGTCACCGTAGACCTAACTAAACCAGCAGAAAAGAAGTTAGACACCCAAGCTAGAGCCTAATCAAAGCCTCAACCTAAGCTACTGTTGCTCGCATACAGTTAAACCTAGGGCAAAGCATTGGTGGTATGTTTTAGCTTGCTGTACGCGTCTGTCTGTACTGGGGTGAGAACTAAAATAGTCGACCATGTTAGCTACCGGTGACTTTACCTGAGCCTGAGGCAGACTTTCTGTTTGACTGTGACTTTGCCCAGGTTGCGTTGAGTTCATGAAGTCCTGCATGCGCTGCATAATTTCGACAAATGCTTGGGGGTTGATGCCGACCAAAAGCATTTTTTCAAACGCGTAAGCATCTGCTTCGTATTCGTGGTTCCTTGAGTAATGACTACTCACCAGTAGTGAGCCTAAACCAAGGCCCATATCAGCCGCACTATTGGTGTCTCCACTAAGCACCACTATTGCCGCGCCAACTAAGCTAGTTTGAATAAGTTGTTGTAACGAATGTCGGTGCACTACATGTCCCATTTCATGCAACAACACAGCATCTATCTGGTCTTGATTTTGGCTCAAATGAATAAACTGATCGGTAACAATAATGTCACCAGAAGGCAGCGCAAAGGCGTTGGGAATGCTTTTACCTGCATAATTCCATGCACGAAAGTGCAATCGATACTTGATCTGCTGATGTTGTTCGTCAAGAGGAACTAAGGTCTCCCGAAAGTGGTCATCAATACGGCGCTTTTTAGCAGCGCTTAATTGACTGGGCTTAAAAGTAACTTCATCTAAAAAGCTTAGGGTTTCAGTGCCAATCAGGTCATTAGTTTTGTACGGCAGTGCATGGGCAATAACCTCACTTGCCAACGGAACTCCCCATTTGAATCCAGCAAGGGTACAACCAATGGTAATCGCTAGCGCAACCATTATCCAAGCAAGATGGGATTCTAAAACATGAACCATAGTGTGAATATTTTTTTTTGATCCAACGAGGTCATCAATAGCGTCATTGTCACCAGAGGCAAACACAGAACCATCGGGTAAGGTTACTTTACGCTCTACATGACCAATGCGATCACTCACTACAAGTTGATGTAAGTCACCTTTTAATAGAACAACAGTTTCTAATGAGTCACCACCGTTAATACTGATCACATAGCTATGGGCCTTTACTTGCAGGCTAGCATTGCGCTTTTGCGCACTTCCTTGGTCGAACCAAACACCCTGGATAATCAAACGAGGCGACCTTTTGTTAAGTATATTTTAACCTTAGACTCCCATCGCAATATCAATATCAAATGCATCTCCAACCTGCTCTCCCAAAGCAGATTGTTGTTCTTGTTGCTGGGTAATAAACCCATCAAAGCCAGATTCGACATCAACTAAAGTATTTTTAAGAATCAACTGTGCACGCCTAACCTTTGCCCAAGGTGTCGCTAAACCAAGCGTCATGACTAGTAGCACAAAGTTAGATATCATTAACCAAGCTAATGCGCGTGTCGTCAGTGAAGACCTGAAGCTAACATTTTCATTTAATAATGTATTATCAAATACATACTGGCGCACATGGGCCTGGAAGTAGGCCACTACAATAAAGCTAGACAGCAAAACGGCGATGTAACTCAGCCCTAAACCACGGTTTATATTGGGCCCTGAAAACAACACTTTTATGGCCTCAGAGTCGCCACTAACTAGGCTCAATAGGCCAGCCAAACCGCCAGTTAAAGCCATCATAATCACTGTAAAAATAACTATACTGATCAACATCAAAAAACCTATACCAATGGTCTTTATCAGTATTTTGGCAAATTTATGAGTTTCAAGGGTGGTGTTAAATTGACCTTGGCCAAATCGATAACCATTCACGACATAGCTGGTGTTTTTATTTTTTATGAGGGCGCCAAGGTACAGAGCTAAGGCTGTAAAAGTGCTGGCATAGGCGAGTATCAATACACCTAGCCCTATTCCTATTGAATCAGGCAAGGTGAATAACAAGAGAAAAGCTAAACCCGGCGCACCATAGAGACATAAGAACAACGCCCCTGGCAGTAACATAAAGTTGACATAAGCACCCTTTAGGCTACCTACAAACCTAAAGCGGACATTACTGAAACTGCTCATGCGCATGGTAAACATAAGGCTGCGCCATATAATCCACGGGATAATGAGTGATAATAGTAGAAAAGTGCCTACGGCACCTAAGGGTGATATATTTTGCACAATAGAAAGCACTAACAACAGGGCCATGGCCATAATGTACCCCAAAAACAGCTGCTTGCCCGTTGCATGATATTCAAAGTTGCGAGATTCTAGCGTCGTGTTTGCATAAAAATAACGCTGATTACGAACTTTTGCCCACGGGTAATACACCCCCAAGGTAATGATAATTAATAATATATTAACGATCCAAATTTTAAAGTATTCAAAGCCACTGCCTTCAAAATGTAGTTGTCTCACACCTTTGTCCTTTTTGTTTCTTTGCGATCGGCCGAACAAGCCTCAACTAACTCCCATTTTTGCTGACGCGTTAATTTCTTCATGGCAAATTCACGCTTACTGGCTGCAGACCGGTCCGGTTGTGCCTCAACAAACACCATAGCGTAAGCCGGATCCGTGCGGAAAAATCGCGCCCCTAGCTTACCGCCCTCGCAATGCTCTTTAAAGCGCCTCTTCGTATCGGTAGTAATACCCGTATAAAGACGTCCACCTTGGGTTTGCACCATGTACACCCACCAACTTTTTGGGTCCACTTCTCGTACCTCACTGGGCAAAATTTGATATCATATGGCCCATCTTAACCTAGGCCTCCGAGTAGACCAAATGCAACCCATGGAAACTTTAAGCGACCTTCTGCAGCAATTGCAGGGCCACTACCGCGTATACGATATGGGCTGTCGCCTGAGCAAACTTTCCACAGCAGACTTTAAAGCCTTTGAAGAAGGGCAAAAAGCTTACCCGTTACCATGGTTACGGCATGCTTGGGTCGGTATTCTGTCTTGGTCACCACAAACCTCTGAACATGGGGCGTCTACCCCTACTATCTGGTTTCTTAAACTACCCTTGGATGAGCGAGGCCTGCTAATTCAGGCTGCACGGGATGAATTCCTTAATCAATTATTAGAAACCATTGGCACCAACATGTTAGACCAACAGGCTTCTGCTGACTGGGCTGAGCAGCTTAAACACAGCAACCTTGCCTTTACTCCAGACCAAGCCCGTATGGCAGCCTTTCATGCTCAAGCAAGCCTCACCTTAGAACAAAGCGCGTCTCAGTTTTATCCAGCAGTATGTCACTATATGAGTGGCGCACAGCCATACCAAAGCTGGCAGGAATTAGGTTTACAAGGGTTTGCAGATTTTGCTATGCGCCTAGAGCAACAGCCTGACTGGCAACAGCAAGTGAGTCAGATGCCAGCCCCAGTACTGGAGACCATGGCCGCCCAACTGGAAAACCAAAGGCTCAACCACGTGTTAGCTAAGGCTTTTATCGAACGCGGTAAAACCAGCATCGATGAAGGTGAAAAAGTAGCCTGTTTGCGCGCGGTTAGCCAATCGCCCGATGCAGTATCGCGCCAGCAGTGGTTGCAACAAATAATGGCTAAGGACAATACTGTGGGAGTGGAGTTACTGGCCACTATTGCCAGTAAGTGCAGTGAAGACTTATTAACAGCTGAGCTGATGGGTTTATTTGTACACCAATGTGCTACCGATCAAGGGGTATTTAATGCCCTAGTACAGGAACTGATGTTTCAACCGAAGGCACGCATCAAAGTGCTAGAGGCGTTTAGAGCTCAAGAGCGAAGCCCTCCTCTGATCCAAGCCATAGGCGCACTAATGGGGCAAGCACAGAGTTGAAAAATTCCCTTTAGCCAGGCCCAGCACCGGCTCGCGAGGCTGCGGTCTCGGGCACCAATGACGCCTGCATCATCTGTTTTAAGCGGGCCACTAAAGTGGCATCCAAGTGCACACCTTGATCTAAACAACGCTCACGCCAACCCAATAAATCGGCGCCGTCGGTGATCAGGATACCTTCGATGTCGGCTTCACCCATACACAATAATAGTTCATCTGCGGCTACCACCTGCTGCAGGGGCTGGTATAAACCTAACAGTTGACCCTCTGCAGCGATAAGCACGCAACGCTGCGCACCACTGTGATGGGTAAAATAGACAGCGTAGCATTGTTGGGCTGCGGGCTGACTCAAAGGTTGAGCCAGCCAATTCATTAAACAAGGCACCGCAAAGGCTGCTGCCGCAATCCGCTGAATGCGCAGCTTAGGCACAGCTTTAGCTAACGCCAAACCTAGCGCCAACTCAACCTGCACCAGCGCCGACTGGCCTTGCGCATCGAACTGCAATTCATCAGTATTGGACCTAAGCAGTAAAGGGGCCCTAAGGTCACTATTAAGGGCATCTAGGCCCTCAGTTAGCAAGTGACTATTGGCCAATCCTAACTGAAACGCTGTCGCTGCTTTAATACCAGCCGACAACTGATCACCAGGCGAAAAACCTAAACCTTCTACACTACGTTTCACCAAAAACTTAAGCTCGTTGGCTGATATTTGCAGCATGTCAGGCATTAGACGGCTGCTTTTCACCTAGCACAGGCGCCACTGGAAAATACCAGTCGTCGCTAAACTCTTGGCTTAAATCACTCACGACCGGGGCACCTTGGAACATCGTATTGCGCACCCAAAGGGCCGATTTAGGGTCAAACTTACTAACCCCAAAGAAGGCTAGCTTGCATCTCAATAGGTGCATCGGCAACACATCTTTATGCAATAGGTTGGCTCGAATCTCTCCATACTGGGTCTGTGCCATAGTGGCAATTCGATTGACAATGCCCAAATGAATGGGCTTTTGTAATAAGAATTCAGCCACACTGATGTCATAAGATTGTTCCATTACGGTTAACAAATCATCATGGCACGCTTGCACAGCCTTAGCGATGCCCAAAAACATTTGTACCTCAGCACCATCATCAACATCAGTTTTACCCAGCCGTGGTTCCATCTTTTCTTGTGAGTAATACCAAAAGGTTTGGTTTTCATCAGCTTGGCTAAAATCATAGTCAAACACCCAATCGTAACTTTCCTGAATACTGTCGGCTAAGTTCTGCGCCGATTGGGTTGGATCATAAGTCAGGCTTTCATTGATAGCTAACTGATCTTCTTTTGGATCAACAAGGGCTGGATAAAGTTCCAACAGCAAACTCACTAATAACTCTTGAGTTTCTAGACTGTAATGCAACTGCGCCCATTCATGTAATTGGCGCCAATCATTAAACTCGTGCGCATCGATAGCCAACCAATCGCTGAGTGCTTGAGTATCAGACAATAATTGCACATTATTATTTGCCTGCCAGGCATCAAACGTACTCACTTCTCTGACGTGCTGCATGGCTTGAGCAAGCACCCGTTTGAGTTGTTCAATTTTTTCTTGGCTCACAGGCGCCGCTAACACTTCTGCATAGGCCTGCTCTCGCTGGCTAATCCATTGGTTCATTAACATAGGATGATTGATTAGATAAGGCGCCATGCCCAGACCAGTAGAATTACCAATGCCTAGGTAACGTTGTAGATTAATATCCAGGTCTACGGCTTTAGGGTAAGCCGGCTGATGCACCAAGTGGTGTAATTGGTCCAAACTAAATTGGCGCAACAAATAACACACTAGCATTTCAGCCGAGAAAGGCCGCGCTAAGTCCGGATGCTGGCGGGCAATTTTATCCCAATCACAGGCACCGAATTTACCCGAACCATACACAGCGGTGGTGCGGTATAAGTAACCAACTTCAGCTAATTTCTTGGGTTCTGGTTGTTGGCCATTGCGCAGCAGAGCCAGTAAAGAATCGAATATGCGCGCACTGCGGTTGCCACGAGATAAACATAAACTGCGGGCGTCTATGCGACCCGCTTCTTGCAATGGAACATTGACCGCCAGTTGTTGGAGCCATAAGTCATCCACCTCACCTTCTACCAAGGTCATGGTCAGATCCCACTTTTCTGCAATCACTCGGTCGTTGCGTTCTGCGGGTGCTAAGTATTGGGAAAATACCACTAAGCTGAGCTGACTATGGGGCATTTTAATATCAAACACAGCATGACCATAACCTTGTTGATCTAATTCAAACTGGCTATAACTAATGGCCCATTGGTCTCGGACCATGTGCCTAACTAAAGTTCGCATAAAGCTTAAGCGGCTAGAAAAGCCTGCGCCTAAACGTTCTAAGTCCATGGCTTGTGACGCTGGACGCAAGATAATTTGACTCATACTCATACCTCAAAACAAGCTGCATTATAGCGGCTGAAGGGGGCCTAATTATGACCCCAAATAGGCTTTAGGTTAAGCCCCTATTGTGGACCAAACCCTGCGGCACAAAAGTTGAGCCAGTTGCGGCCCATAATTTGTTCCACTTCCACTTCGTTAAAACCCTTATCACGCAAACCAACCACAATGTTGGGAAAATCTGCACTGGTTTCAAACCAAGACAAAGATTCAGGCCAAGCGGCGTTATTGGCAGAACCCTCGCCGTAATCCATTTGTTTAGTCCACCGGCCGTTGCGCATCCATTCTAAAACAGACAGGGGTTGATTGAGACATAAGTCACTCCCCAAACCCACACGATCGATCCCCATAAGGTCAACCGTCTCAGCAATCATGCTACAAAACTCATCTAAACGGCACTTAGGACCATTTTTTAGATGAAAAGGGTACATACTAAACCCCAACAAACCTTCACTTTCAGCTAGGGCAGACAACACTTTATTTGATTTATTGCGCTTGGCTGGTTCGAAAAATGTTGGGTTGGCATGGCTAATCACAATGGGCCGCTGAGACAGTTCAATGGCTTGTAGGGTGCTTTCTTCAGCACTGTGTGACATATCAATCACCATACCCACGCGATTCATTTCTTTAATGACAACTTTACCAAAACGAGAAATTCCAGAATCAGTGGCTTCGTAACAACCTGCACCCAAGAGGCTTTGATTGTTATAGGTTAACTGCATAATACGCACACCCAACTGATGGAAAATGGCCACTAAATCAATGTCATCTTCAATGGGCGAACAGTTTTGGAAACCAAAAATAATACCCACTTTATTTTGTGCATGAGCAGCCTCAATGTCTGCCACCGAGTGGACGGGGATAATCAAATCACTGTGCATTTCAAACAGGCGGTTCCATTGGCCAATATTCTGCAATGTCTCACGGCTGAGCTCATGATAAGCAATGGTCACATGCACCGCACTTAAGCCACCCTCACGCATCTGTTCAAAAACTTCACGACTCCAATGGCTGTATTGCAAGCCATCAATCATCATCATCTTGCTCATTACCTATTCTCCTAAGCCTCACATAGGCTGGGTATCGACTTGTCCCTTTAATCTAACCTACATTCCAGCCACTAGGCCCTCATGTAGGTTGTTTTCACTTCTGTGTAAAACTCTTCAGCATATTTGCCCTGTTCTCTGGAACCAAAGCTAGAGTTCTTGCGGCCACCAAAAGGCACGTGATAATCAGTGCCTGCTGTGGGCAAGTTCACCATCACACAGCCCGTTTTAGCATGACGTTTAAAGTGAGTCGCATACTTAAGAGACGTCGTACAGATACCACCCGTTAGGCCGTATTGAGTGTCATTTAAGGTAGACAAAGCTTCGTCGTAGTCTGCCACCTTAATAACACAGGCTAAAGGAGCAAAGGCTTCGTCTCGGTTAATGCGCATTTGATTAGTGGTGTTGGTAAATAATGCTGGCGTCATAAAATAACCTTTACTATCATCAAATTCACCACCACAAACCAGATGCCCACCTTCATCTTGGGCCAACTTAAAATAGGCTTTGTTTTGGGCATATTGTTTAGCATCAACTGCGGGGCCAATAGTGACGCCTTCTTCCAACGCGCCACCCACCTTTAGCTTGGCCATGCGCTCTTGTACTTTAGCCACAAACTCATCATGCACACCGGCAGTGACAATTAAACGTGAAGAGGCTGTACACTTCTGTCCAGAACCACCAAAAGCGCCATTAACAGCGCAATCTGCGGCATTGTCTAGGTCTGCATCATCCAATACTATCAAGGCATTTTTACTACCCATTTCGAGTTGAAACTTGGTGAGGTTAGCTGCTGCAGCAACAGCTACGCGCTTGCCAACAGCTAATGAACCGGTGAATGAAATGGCATCAATATCATCAGAATTAATGAGTTTCTCACCCACACTAGCGCCAGAACCCATGACTAGGTTAAATAAGCCAGCAGGAATATCTTGCTTGGCAATGATTTCGGTCAGCAATACCGCACTGGCTGGGGTTAGGTTAGCTGGCTTCCAGATTACTGAATTACCAAAGGCTAGGGCTGGAGCAATTTTCCAAGAAGCGGTAGCTGTTGGGAAGTTCCAAGGGCTGATCACAGTTACCACTCCCATGGGCTCACGCCGCACTTCAACTTCTACACCAGGACGCACCGAATCTGCAGTGTCACCCATTTGACGCAATACTTCAGCAGCATAGTACTGAAAGAACTGACCCGCGCGGTAGACCTCACCCCGCCCTTCAGCTCGTGGCTTGCCTTCTTCACGGGAAAGCACCTCACCAAGCTCATCACAACGTGCGATCATTTCGTCACCAATGGCCTGCAATACACGCTGCTTGGTTTCTAAACCTGTCGCTTGCCAAATAATTTGTGCCTCACGGGCAGAGACTATCGCTTGATCAACTTGAGCCGCTGAAGCTTGAGCAAACTCCCCCACCACTTCCCTATGATTTGAAGGATTAATATTACTTACCGTAGACTCACCTTCTACCCACTCACCAGCGATGTAGTTCATTTGTACTTGGCTCATTTTGACTCCCGTGTTGCCATAACTGGCATAGTATTGTTTCAGATGAACCTAGTTTAAGCGGTCAGGTCCGATAATTATAATTAATTAAATGCTTTATTTGATAAGTTTTTCTATAATAGGCCTTTATACTCATAAGACCCACCATAAAATGCAATGCCAATGAGTAAACCCACGTTAAAAATTCTTTTCCACTACCAGTTCCTGCGTTCCGGATTACCATCGCTATCCCCACCGCCAAAAACAAAGCAGGCTATAGTGGATCAATAGTAGGTTAGTCGTAGGTTAATAGTAGGTTAATAGTAGAGTCACGCAAGCTTTAAGGGCTACACAGGGTTCACTGTTACTATTTGATACTCTTGTTGACCCCGCATAAAAGTCGCCATTAAATTAACAACAAGGCTAATTCCATGCTGCCAGATATAAAAATAGCACAAATTAACACTTTTCTTACGGTAGCCCACTGTAAAAATTTCCGCAAGGCGGCAGTTGTGCTGTGCAGATCTCAGCCAGCGGTTAGTTTAGCCATTAAACAACTAGAGCAATTATTGGGAGCGTGTTTATTTGACCCTGAGCGCCATGGCGAATTGAGCGCCTTTGGAAGTGCTTTTTTACCCGAAGCTAAAGGTCTTTATAATCTTTATGAAACGACCTTGCACAATGGCATGAGTATGGCCCAAGGCCAATCTGGCAGCATTAAATTAGGCGTTTTACCGTCCATCGCAAAAACCGTATTAGCTGAAATTATTCGTGCTTTTTTAATACAACATCCACAAGTGCACCTGCAGGTGCAAGATGATAATGGTGACAATTTAAGAGATAAGGTGTTGGATAGGAGGATTGACATCGCTATTAGTAGCATTTGGCAAACTGAATTGGAGCTGCACCATACGCCTTTGTGTGCGGACCGAGTAGGCATTGTTGCCCGCAAAGCTCACCCGTGGATGCAAATGGCAAATGACATTAACTGGATGGAGCTAAGCCAACAAAAGCTGATCCGTAATGGCACCACTCCTTTAGTTGATAAAACCCCAGCCCAGGCTTTTTTATTAGCACCCATGCAGGTCACCAACATGACGTCATTGGTGGCCATGTTGGAAGCAGGCGCAGGCATTACTACACTCCCTTGGTTGGCTTTCCCAAAAGACAGTCCTGATCTGGCATTTCGGTTAATTGAAGCGCCCGCTATAAAACGTCAGATCGCCTTACTAAAGTCCCGTCATCATCAACAAATGCCCGCCACTGCAGCCCTTGAAAACATTATCATTGAGACCTTTAAACGCAGACAACAAGACCTTGAAAGCCCTGCCAAACAGAGTTCTTAGGTGATGCCCACAGCTTTTTAGAACTCACTTAAACACTCACTGTAGGCGAATAAGCCAGGCCCACCACCCGTATGTAAAAAAAGAATCCGTTCAGAACTGTCAAAATACCCATGACGCACCAGATCCAATAAGCCCGCAAAGGCTTTACCCGAATAAACTGGGTCTAACAACAGCCCTTCCAAACTTGCGGCAAGCCGCACTGCTTCAATCATTTGTGGTGTTGGATCACCATAACCCGCACCGTAGTATTGATCAAAACAAATGACATGATCTGCGTGTAACTGGGGTTGCCCCAGCACCTTTTGCACCTCATGCAACAACGCCAACACTTTTTCGCATTGTTTTTCACTAGAGCGACTAACTGTTATCCCCAATACAGGAATATCCACCCCAGCTAAAGCCAAGCCTGCTAACAAACCCGCCTGAGTTCCAGCACTGCCTGTGGCTAAAATAATGGCATCAAAACTAAGTTGCTGCGACTGTAACTGTTGCGCCAGTTCTAAACCACAGTCGACATACCCCAGGCACCCAATGGCATTACTACCACCGACTGGCATCACATAAGGTACCTGCCCTGCGGCACTCAAAGTTAGAGCCCGAAGCGCCATCGCCTCATCCAAATCTTGGCCTGCCGGCAACCGGTGCAAGCGTGCACCAAGCAATTGGTCCAACAGCACGTTGCCAGAGTGACTATAATCCGCTTCTGAAATGCCTTCGACTTGCTCTAAAAACAACTCACAACCAAATCCCACTCGAGCCGCAGCAGCTGCTGTTTGTCGAGCATGGTTGGATTGCAAGCCACCAGCGGTCAAAAGTGTCGTCGCGCCCTTTAGCTTAGCATCGCCTAACAAATATTCTAGCTTACGAGTTTTATTACCACCAAACGCAAGGCCCGAACAATCATCTCGTTTGACCCATAACTCAGGTCCTTTATGCATCTCATTGATGCGCAACATAGGCTCAAGGGGCGTTGGCCAATGGCCCAATTGGATTTTAGGGTGCGACAGACTATGCATACTTAAATCTCTTAATTTGATCGAGCCTAGTTATTCACCATAAGCTAGATTACGAATTTGCGTCTGTAACTGATCCAACTTGCGATTGGTATCCCTACGAAAAGAGTTAACAGAATCCATGGTGGCTTCAACCACAAAAACCCGCTCATCCATTTGGCTGGCATTCTGTTCCAGCGCAGTTAATACCCTAGCCTTATTCTCAAGGGCACCAATGCTCTTGGCAAGTGCGTCTATGTCTTGGCCCATAGAAGAATTACCCATAAGTTCAGACACACCTTGCACCGCAATTTTTAGAGCTACTATATCTTTAGCATGCTGCTCGAAAAGTTGTGCTTGACCAAGGTCTGTTTTGTGCTGATCTGAGATGATTTTATCTTGCGACGCCACCTGTTTTAACGCACTCGTCAATTTGTCCTGCAACACTTTCACTTTAGACACTTGGTCTGCTACGTCCTTTGTTGCCAATTGACTGGCTTGACCAATTTCTTGCACTTGGGCCTGCTGCTGAGTAAGGGCTACTTGTTGCAGCTCAACACGTTCATTTTGATTTTTTAAATTTTCTTGATTTTGCTTTACTGTGGCAACATTATTATCAATAGCCTTTTGATTTTCTTCGATGGCTGGTTTATTGGTGCGGTAGGTCACTCCCCACAACTTGTCAATTTCTGTATCTACAAATTTATTGCGCTCTTTAGCTCTATTGTCAATAAGCCTAACCTGGGTTTGAACTACAGTACCTGATTTATTTGAGTTTACATCCGTTGCCACCACAAGTGCCTCTAACTCACCGATGCGTTTTCGGGCGTGGTCAAGCTCTCCTCGAGATACAGTTAACATCAGATCGACATCGGTGAGTTTGTTATAAGACCAATAACCACCACCCAATACCCCGGTAAACATGGTAACGACCAAAAACCATAAAAGCCCACTGCTTTTAGCCACAATTTGTGGCGAACTGGTGTGCATAGCGCGCGGAGCTGCTATGGGTCTTCCACCATCTCTACCCCCTCTTCTAGAAGCGCCATCACCCTCTTCCGCATAGGTGTTAGCACCCTGATTAGCTGAAAAAGATTGCTTTCCCGTCCCTTTAATTTCGTCTGAATCGGGCCTTAAGCTTGGTAAATCACCCATATCTTCATTTCTTGGCATCTGCACAACATCCAGTTTATTAGCATCAAATTTGTAATACTAAACATACCACGATATGCAACGTTTGTTGACACCGAGATGGGTGGAATTTAATAGCAAAGCCATATTTTCTTTTAAACGTCTTTTCTTTTAAATAAAAGGCCAATTGACAAAGAGTGTTTTGTCATAGTATAATTGAATTAGCAATTACTAATATATAGGTTAAATTATGTTTGAAATATGGCCCTTACAGCCACTGCTTGGTGGTGCTTTAATCGGTATAAGTGCAGCACTGCTGTTAGCATTTAATGGCCGCATTGCTGGCATAAGTGGCATTTTATACAACTTATTACTTAACCCCCTTAGCAGCACTGAGCGCAGCTGGCGCCTCTGTTTCATTTTCGGCCTTATTGCTGGTGGTTATTTGATGCTGCCTGTTGAATTTGAATTGCGCCAAGATTATCCACCGATGCTGCTGATCATCTCCGGCTTGGCCGTTGGCATAGGCACACGCATCAGTAATGGCTGCACTAGTGGGCACGGTGTTTGTGGCATTGGTTTAATGGCCGGACGATCTATCGCGGCAACAGCGACCTTTATGGCTAGCGGTATTTTAACCGTCACCCTTTTACGTCATTTTAGCGGCTAACAGAGGTTTTCAAATGCAACGTTTAATCATCGCTTTAATATCAGGCCTGATCTTTGGTGCTGGACTAGTTATCTCAGAAATGACCAACCCCATTAAGGTGCAAAATTTCCTTGATCCATTGGGTCACTGGGACCCAAGCTTAGCCTTCGTTATGGGTGGCGCTGTGGCTGTGACTCTAGTTGCATCTCGCTTTATTATGAAACGCAAAACACCAATTATTGCAGACCGTTTTTACATGGCTGTTAAAAACACCATTGACGCTCGTTTGATTTTTGGCGCGGGAGTATTTGGTATTGGTTGGGGGCTAAGTGGTTACTGCCCTGGCCCAGGCCTTATCAATGCCATGATTAATCCAACTGAAGCGATGCTATTCTTGCCAGCACTCATTGTGGGGGGCTGGATCGGTCAGCGTTACTCAACATAACCTTAGCCTTTAATGCTCATCCTAAAACTATACCGTAAGCAAGGTATCCATGCGCTCAATACTGCCAAATAAGCCTTTAACATTACCTTGCAAATCTTTAAAGGCGACTTCAGCCATTGGATATACACCACTTTTCTGGGGCAGCTGCCCTTTGTTTTCCGCCAAATAGCTGAGCCTTGGAATAAAAATCCATTGGAGCCATTCCGCAAAGCTCATGAGGTCATAGCAAAAAGGCTCAGTGCTCAGCAAAGCGTTTTCAGACGGTGCAACATCACTCCATAGCCCAAGGGTTTGCAATTCTAATTGCAAAATACCGAGCTCTCGAATAAGCTCCTGATGCAAATTTAACATACCCAAAAGCTCCTCAATAAAATCGACTAACAGTTTACTTTACCACTGATTAAAGCATCAGAGTAGCTGGTAAAAACTAACCCTACCCCACCTGCGCGGCTTTAGAGCCGCCTCACACTAAGCACAAATGCTCTTGTCAGCCACTCTTGTCAGCTACATATAAAAATGGCACTATTCTGCAACAATGGCTATGGAGCATGACAATGAAAGCGAGTTTAAAGTCACTTTATGATGCTCAGGGTTTTTTAACAGCGGTGCCCATTATTAGCCCAACACAGGCCTTGGCCCACCGCTCCATTTTGCAAGCCGTTGAAGCCCAGCGCGGACCCATGCACTACCAATTCAAAGTGCACACAGCCATGAACTCACCCTACCAATTAGCAACCTTACCCGGCCTTCTTGATATTGTTGAGCAATTGATTGGGCCAGATATATTGCTTTATAACACCACTTATATCATCAAAGAAGCCCATACTGAGAGTCACGTGAGCTGGCATCAAGACCTAACTTATTGGGGCTTAGATTCTGACGCCCAGGTTAGCGTTTGGTTGGCCCTGTCTGAGGCTAGCGAGGCTAGTGGTTGCATGCATATGATACCCAGCAGCCACATTCATGGGCAACAACAGCACCACACCACAAAAGATGCTCATAATGTGTTGCTAAGTGGACAAACGGTCAAGGGCATAGACCCCAAAGAAAGTGTTGTGGTCAGCCTTACAGAGGGCCAAGCCTCTTTTCATCACGGGTGGACCCTTCATTGTTCCCAACCCAATGTTAGTGATGACCGTCGTATTGGTCTGAATATTCAATATATTAATCCAGCGGTAAAACAAATAAAACAGCAACAAGATTCTGCTATATTAGTGCGCGGCGTCGATGACTATGGTCACTTCCAAACAGACCAGCCAGCCATGAGCAATTTTGACGAAAAATCATGGTTACAGCAGCAAGCTCTGCATAAAAAAATGACGAGTATTCAAGGTGATCCCAAATAATAGACCTGGAGCATAGTTCATGACCACCGTTAGCTTTACCCAAATGAAACATGGCAACCACCAAGATTACGCCCTATTGCAAGAGTTCGAGCATAAGTTCAATGCCAAAACGGCTCATCGGTTATTTGAGCAACTCGAGCGGCAGGGTCACGAAAGCATAGAAGGCTATGCCATAAGCCGCTTGGAGCATGGTCTGCAATCTGCAACCAGAGCTTGGCGTGAGGGGGCTAATGACGATTGGATTGTGGCCACTTTATTGCACGATATCGGTGATGGCTTGGCCCCACAGAATCACGATCGCATGGCCGCAGAAATATTGCGTCCTTTCGTCAGTGAAGAAGTCACTTGGGTTGTAGAGCATCATGGTGCTTTTCAAATGATCTACTACGCTCATCACTTAGTGGGTTGGAACCCCAATGAACGTGATCAATACCATGATCATGCATATTATCAAACTGCTGTTGATTTTTGTGAACGCTGGGATCAAAACAGCTTTGATCCACATTATGACAGTCAACCCTTAGCCTTCTTTAAACCATTTTTAGAGCGCGTATTCAGCCGCAAAGCTTATGCCCCAGAAGTCATTAAAGCAGGCGCCATAAAAGGGTTGCCGGCCCTAACTTAAGGCATACCCAAACTGAGCTTCGTCATCAACAGGCTAGAAACGCTGTGCTGAAAAGGCAGCAATATCCATACTTGGAGTTTTGCCATCAATCATCTCACTAATCAATTTGCCTGTAATACCCGATAAGGTGACCCCAATATGACCGTGACCAAAAGCGTAATAAACCCCTGTATCTTTACTAGACTGGCCAATAACAGGCATCGAATCAGGCATAGATGGCCTAAAACCAGTCCACTCGCTATCGTGGTTTGGAAGCTGTGGCAAAAGAGTTTTCATGGTATCGGCAATCAGCTTTAGACGCTTAGGATTGACTGCATTATTAAGCCCTGCCAATTCAACTGTGCCTGCGGCTCGCAAACCATCGTTCATAGGGGTCATGTAAAAGCCCACATCGGCCCAACCTACAGGTCTATTGAGTAATTGTTCTGCGCCTTGGTACATTAGGTGATAGCCTTGTTCCGTATCCAACGGCAAGGTATCTCCCACTTGTTGTGCCAAAGTCTTTGACCAAGCGCCGGCAGCCACCACCACCTTATGGCCTGACACGCTTTCACCTTGCAACTGAACTTTGAGTTGGTCAGCACTGACTCGCTCAATAGCCAAGGCTTTATTAGTAATAATTTGTCCACCGTTGGCAATTACTGATGCACCCATACGCTGTAGTAAACTTAAAGGGCTGAGCAGGTGTTGAGCATTTTCGAAAAACAGTCCACGTTCATAAATAGGCTTTAAGTGCGGTTCTAAATCCCCGATTTCAGCCTTAGTCAGTTCGGTGACTGGTATACCGTTGCGGCGTCTTAAGGCAATATCAGGTTGGGCTTTAGCCAAGCCTGCCTCACTCCCATACAAATACAAAGTTCCATTTTTTTTAACTAAATCATGGCCTTGAGCAGTTTCTATGAGTGGCATTAAAGCACCGTGGGCATGGCTCAGTAACACACCTAGTTGTTGGCCGATATATTCCACTTGGGAGGGTCGACTAGCCCATGCAAAGCGCATCAACCACGGCGTAAGCCTTGGCAAATAAGACCAATTAATCGACAAAGGACTGTTGGGATTGCATAGCAGTTGGGGAATTTGCTTTATGGTGCTAGGCGTACCCACAGGAATGTTAGCGTAGGTCGCAATAGTACACGCATTACCAAAGTAAGCCCCTTCAGCAAAAGGTTGTGGATCTATTACAGTGACTTTATGACCACTTTTTTGTAACCACATTGCGGTAGCGATGCCGACAAAACCGGCACCAATAATGACCACGTCTTGTGACTGTGAAGGAAGGTCTTTCATGCGTTTATTACTCTCATTAGCTCGGCTGCTCTGACAACACCATAGCCGCGCCACGCTCAGCGATCATCATGGTAGGTGAGGAAGTATTACCGCTGGTCAAGCGCGGCATAATAGAGGCATCCATGACCCGCAAATTATTCATGCCCGTGACTTTGAGAGTGGCTGGATGCACCACTGCTAGTGGGTCTGTACCCATTTTACAAGTACCCACTGGGTGATACACAGTGGTGGCAGTGTGGCGCAGATACTCAAGAATCTGCGCATCTGTTTGGACCTCTTTACCGGGTGCCATTTCTTCGCCACGTAAATGATCAAACTCAGGCGACGCCAGTATTTGACGCGCTTTTTTTACTCCCTCCACCAATGTTTGTTGGTCTTCTTGATGAGCAAAAAAGTTAAAATCAATGAGCACATTGCGCTTGCTACCATCGTTGGCTAATTTAACACTGCCAACGCTGAGGGGGCGCAGTACGCATGTAAATACCGAATACCCATGGCCCCATTCAAATTTCTTTCCGCGGTGACTGCGATACAAAGGTGCAAAATGAAATTGCACATCTGGGTCGGTATGGGCAGCCTCAGCCCATTTAGTTTTAGCAAAACCACCCGCCTCAACATAGTTAGTGGTCCACCAGCCCTTGCGACTCAAAAAATACTTAAAGGGTGCCGGCACTACGTGTGACCATAAAGTTTTAAAAGACACCCCAATACTGTCCGGTTGAGAAGACCTGACGGTGACCATGCTATCGATATGATCTTGGAGGTTCTCACCCACTCCAGGGACGTGATGTTTACACTCGATACCTAGCTGCTCCAGCTCATCTCGATCGCCAATACCTGAGGCCAATAATATCTTTGGCGACAAAATAGTGCCGCCACAGAGTATGACTTCTTGCTGACAATGCAATTGCTGTTGCCCCCTGGCGTGCTCAATGGTCACACTTGATACGGTATCACCTGCAATTTGCAACTCTAGCACTTGGGTGTGGGTCATCACAGTGAGATTAGGGCGGGACACGATAGGCTGTAAGAACGCCGTGTAACTACTGACTCTTTGACCACGGTCTTGTTTAACATTGTAAATGCCCAAGCCAAATTGTGAAGGGCCATTAAAATCTGTATTTTCTGGCAGACCTGCCACTTGTCCAGCCGCTACAAAAACCTTGCCAACTCTGTTTGCATCCTGCTGCTTAGAAACCTTTAGTTCGCCATCAAAACCATGATATTCAGCACTTTGGCCAGCTTGATTGGCCTCCATTTTTTTAAATACAGGCAATACCTCATCATAGGACCAACCCTCACAGCCTAAAGCTACCCAGGCGTCATAATCGTTTCGATTACCTCTAATGTACACCATACTATTTATAGCGCTGGAACCACCTAAAGCTTTGCCCCGATTAACATCCATAACCCGATTGTAGAGGTTCTTTTGGGGCACAGTGACAAAGCTATAATCGTATTTTTTATTACCATACAAGCCAAAAATACCTGCAGGAATGCTCACCCAAGGGCTTTTTCCATTACCCCCAGCTTCAATCAAACACACACTAGTGCGGGGGTCCGCGCTCAGCCTATTGGCGACCACGCAACCCGCCGAACCTGCACCCACAATAATGTAATCAAATGTGTTCATAAATGGCTCTATAGCTTAGTTTTAATATGATACGACTTAGCCTGAGTCAAGGCTTCAAAGCCTAAGCTCGATAAGGTACAGCCTCGCCCAGTATTTTTAACACCCGTCCAAGCTAACGCCGGGTCAAGATAATCACAGCGATTGATAAACAAAGTGCCCGTTTCTATCTGATCGCCCAAGGCCATACCTGTGTCAATGTCTTGAGTGAAGATAGCCGCAGTAAGACCTAAATCACTATCATTCATCAAACTAATGGCTTGCTCATCATTGGCGACTTTCATAATGCCTACCACAGGTCCAAAACTCTCTTCCGTCATGACCCGCATACTGTGATCAACCTGAGTTAGCACTTGTGGCGCCATATATGGGCTCCCAGGCTGGTCCATAAGGAATGTTTTGGGGTCTATATGGGCGACGGCACCTTGCCCAAGGGCCTCAACAATTTGCTGACGCACAAACTCCGCTGCCGAAGCACGCACCATGGGACCCAGCGTCGTATTAGGATCATCGGAACGCCCCAAATGATAGGCCTTGGTCAAGGCAACAAATCCAGCTACATAGGCGTCATAGACTGACTCATGCACGTAAATACGTTCTAAGCCACAGCATGATTGTCCAGAATTAAAAAAGGCTCCATCAACGGTGGATTCGATGGCATATTCCAGATCTGCATCTGCACGGATATACGCAGGATCTTTGCCACCTAACTCGAGGCCCACGCCAATAAACTGGCCAGCAGCAGCCTGCTCAATGTTGCGACCAGCCGCCACCGAACCCGTAAAGGCCACATGATTGACCTGACCTGATGCCACCAGCGCTTCCGTACACTGATGGTCCATGTGTAAGTATTGCAACACTCCCTCGGGCAAGCCTGCCTGAGCAAAAGCTTGGCAAATTCGTTCGGCGCACAGTGGCGTTTGGCTGGAGTGTTTTAGAAGCACGCTATTGCCCGCTAATAAAGCCGGCACAATCACATTAATAGGCGTATGTAACGGGTAGTTCCAAGGTGCTATAACTAAAACCACACCCACGGGTTCGCGGCTAATATAGCGTATAAACCCCGCTTTCTCATCTTGCTGCAGAGGTGCTAGAGCTGCATCGGCATGATCAATCATGTACTCGGCCCGCTCAGCAAAACTGTCCACCTCGCCTGCTGCGTATCTAATTGGGCGCCCCATTTGCCAGCATAGCTCTTGAGCAATGGTGTCTTTGTTCGATACGAAAGCTTGCACAGCCTTACGACACAACGCTTTGCGTTCAGCAAGCGGGCGCCGGCGCCATTTTTTTTGGGCCCGGCAAGCCAAGTCTAAGGCACGGTCAACCTGTTCAGGCTGAGCATAACTTCGTTCTAGATAAACACTACCGTCTATGGGCGATATCACCTGCTGTGTGTTGGACATTTATATTCTCTCTAACGCCAACACGATGTGTTTAGCGAGATAAGCAGCCATGAATTGCTGTTGTGCCGGTGAGGCAATTAAGTCATTACGAATTTCTAGCATCACATTAGCTAAACCGTGAGATAAAGCATGGTGTTTTAATGTATGGGTAACGCCATCGGTAGCCGCATAAGGTTGATTACGCTGAATATTAAAATCATCACCAAGGCGTGTTTGTTGCAAAAATGCATCAGCAAAACGGCTATCTGTATCATGCAAAACCCCAATTTCCACTTGTCGCTGCTGACCCAAAAACACCGGAGTAAATGAATGCACTGTGATCAACAGGGGTCTACCCATTAATGACACACGCTGCGCTACAGCTGCTTCAAAGGGACGATAATAATCTGTCACTCGCTGTTGTTTGGCCACCACCGAGAGGTTAGCGTTGCCTGGTATAGGTTGGTTTTCTGAACTCAGAGGCATGGCGCTAGTTGATTCTGGCGGCCGATTACAATCATAAATCAAACGTGAAACTGGGGCTGCGATCAGGGGGGCATCCAGCAACTGGGCCATCATCTGAGCCGTTTCTATAGCCCCAGGATCCCATGCAATATGACTTTGCAACTGTGGTTTGGTTAAGCCCAAGTCTTCAAAACTTGCGGGCATAAAGTTAGTAGCGTGTTCACAAATAAGCACAATGGGAGCTTGACCCTCAGCATTAAACACCTTAACCAAACCCAATTCAGAGTCCGTCATCATCATAAAACTAGCCTTAGCCAGCAAGCCGCTTTAGCCAATTTAGCCACGAAATCATTGCTACGTCTTGAATTATTACTGTATTTAAACAACCTGCAGCACAAAGTTGATAGCCCAGAACAGTCTCCCTCAGCGCAATAATATGGCTTATGGCTGTGCGATCCAGTGGCGGTCAATAGCGTTACATAGTGTTTAAAATAATACATTTTTTATCATTCCTGTTCATTTTAAAGGCATTAAAATGTTCAATACGGCGGTTGCAGCCCCGTTAGTCTAAACTTCACCCTCTATTCCAAAACTTCAACGGTATCCCCAATGGCGATGGGGCCGGCTAAAGACACCGTAAGGTTAATACCAAAACCAACACCACCCGTATCTAAACGGCGATATTGAGCTAGTGTACGCAAAGGCTCTTGTTGCTCATGTTGAATCAAGGTCAGTGGATCTATAGTGGTCAACACACACCGTTTGCAAGGGTATGAAACCGTTAACTCGCAGGCGCCAATACGAATGCGTTTCCAATCATCTTCTACGTCTGCTATGAGATTGCTCACCACCAAATTGGTGCGAAAGCGCTCCATACCTATAGTCTCATCTAAGCGCGCATTTAAGGCTGCTAGTGAAGCCGTGGTGGTGAGCAACAAAGGCTGCGCATCAGCAAAAGAAGCGGTCTCAATAAGGTCTTGCGACTGTAAATTAGCACTATATACCAGGCGACATGCTAGCCCTAGATAATCACTTAGGGCGGCATCTAGTGCCACATTTTGTGGCCAGGCAGGCACCCGAGTTTCGCCCCAATGCTTAACCAAAACTGGCTCACAGGGCTGCGGAACTAAGGGTAAAAGGAAGTCTTGTTGGGGCAACACGACGCGTAAATTGGAGCCTTCAACATGGCTAAAAACATGCAATAACTTAGGGTGTTTTCGCGAAGTTAACATCGTATTATCGGCGTCTATCAGCATCCAGTTGCGATCAAAACCAATGCCTGTTAAAAATAAGTACCCTGCTTCCATAGTTATGGGGTGGGTAGACTTAATGGGATAAGTATTAATTTCTGATAGGTACATTATGCCTCTCCTTGGTTACGCAATAATATGCAGCATTGAGGCATAAGTCTAGGTGTAAATATTAGGCAAACCACCCTCAGACATAAACCTTTAAGGCCCTATCTTGTTCTGGTGTGGTGGTTATGAGGCCTATTTATTTGTCGTTATTATCTAGTTAATTTTGATAAATTTTGGATAAATAACAGTGACAATACTGAGTGAGTAAAAAGCAATCAATGCCCACAATGAGCTCACAAACCAGTTAGGTTTAACCAAGACTATCAACACCGATCACGATCCTAAAAACTGACCACCAGGGTAGACTGTAAAATTAGAAACACACAAACCATTAGCACCTTGACCGTTGACGTTAAGTTCAAACCAAATTGAACCGTCTGCACTGCCTTCCTTAACGGCGCCTTTTAAATGAAGTATCACCTCATCATTTAGGTTTTGATGGCCTTCAAAACTATTTGAGCCTTGATAAAGTGTGCCCATAATATTGGCCGATTTACCTGCATAGGTAAACATTGCCGAAACCTTACCTTCTTGCGGCCATTCCATAGTACTGATGAGGACAGTACCTTGAATGCACTTAATAGTCACACCTCGCCACTGATGCTGTTGGGTTTGTGCAATAATTTTACCTTTATAGTGGGTGATGAGTGACTTAGATAAAGAGGCATTAGATAGAGGCGCTGAGGCTATGCTTTGCTCTGGTGGTACATAGACACTTGAAGAAATGGCCATGTTAGAAATGGCCATAGTGGCAGCTAACAAGGCGTAACCTAAGTTCTTCACGGCACCACTCCTATATATTTTCAACAACGCAAGCACCACAGGCACAAACTCTCACGAGAAACACAAAAAACATAAATACACACACAAACATACACCGAAACTGCGCGTTTGTACGATAACTAGTATAAATACTAGTGCTACAGAGTGGTAGATAGGGGAGGGTTTATTAGTATGACCATTAATCTTGACTAAGAAAAACACCTTT
>TARA_B110000240_G_scaffold154318_1_pt1 | contig 24736 bp, 8 predicted proteins | sample TARA_B110000240 | Tara Oceans TARA_B110000240 (sample SAMEA4397611) | marine metagenome | biome: Polar Biome; feature: [DCM] deep chlorophyll maximum layer (ENVO:01000326); material: water (ENVO:00002006), including particulate matter (ENVO:01000060) such as... | depth 17 m | reverse complement strand
TGGTAATAACATTAATGTGCGCTCAGGAAACATAATCTTAAACGCTCCAACGGGAATTAAGTTATCTAATCTTGAAACGGAAGCATTTCAAGCAACTGATAACACTATTAGCACACATGTTAGTAATGCAAATATAGATTTCCAAGCCAATGGCACTGGTACAGTTGAATCGATAGCTAACACAAATATATCTGGTAACATTCACGCAACTGGTAACATCACTACCAACGGTGATATAATATTTGGTGATCAAAATACTGATAGTATTGTAATAAACGCAGAAGTAAAATCTAGTATTATTCCAGCAAGTAATAATACATATGCGTTAGGATCACCGTCAAAACGTTGGGACACTATATATAGTACATTAATAAACGGATCTACTTCAGTTGTTGGTAGTTTCGATGTAAGTGGAGTTGAACCTGCAACACAGCGTCAAGGTAACATGTTTTGGGTCGCACAGAACGGTGACGACACTAATGTAGGCGATCATCCTAATGGACCTTTTAGAACACTTAAACATGCACTAGCATTTTCAGATGCAAGTACTGCTGGACCTGTAGTAATACATGTTGCGCCCGGCGGCTACGAAGAAGAATTGCCATTGGTTGTACCTCCTAATACTACTATCTTAGGTGCTGATTACAGAAATACAATTATTCGTCCTACTAGTGCTGATCAATCAAAAGATGTCTTTCACTTAAATGGCGAGACAACTATATCAAATATTACAATTAAAGATTTTTATTATGACAGCGGAAATAATACAGGGTATGCATTTCGATTTGCTCCTAACGCAGTTGTATCAACAAGAAGTCCATACATACAAAATGTTACAGTAATTACACAAGGTACACCTATTACAGTAACAGCAAGTTCTACTTTTTCAGTAAACTCACAAGAAACACATCCACGAGGTATAACGTTTAATAATGACGGGACAAAAATGTTTATTGTCGGTGAAATAGGAGACGATGTAAACGAGTATACTCTTTCAACAGGATTTGACTTATCATCTATAGTTACATTTGTAGATAGTTTTGCAGTGACACAATGTCCAAATCCAACAGCAGTAAAGTTTAATGCTGATGGTACAAAAATGTTTGTTACTGGTACAAAAAACGATAATGTTCATCAATATGCACTAACAACTGGATTTGATGTTTCGTCTGCTAGTTTTACCCAAACACTTGTTACAACTGTTGACTCTGATAACTTTGGACTTGATTTTAAACCTGATGGTACTAAGATGTATATCACAGGAAATCAAAATAATAAGATATATGAATACAATTTATCTTCTGCATTTGATATTTCATCCGCTACATTTAACCAAGATTTAACTTTGACTGCTATAGACATTGAACCATTTGGTATAGAATGGAGTACTGATGGAACTAGATTGTTTATAGTAGGAACACGTGGAAACGGTGTAGATGAATTTGCAGTTGGTACACCGTATGATATTTCAACACTAACACATATAGGATTTTACAGTATAGGAGGCAATCCTTCCGGCATACATATTTCACCTGATGGCACTAAAATGTTTATTATAGGAAATCAAAGTGATACGGTAAAATCTTATGATTTGAGTGTATCTTATCGTATAAAAGTTCCAACTGATGACCCAAGAGGATTTGCACAAGGTGATGCTGGTCGTGGTGCCTGGATCGATGGCGCGAGCGTAAACAGTGCAAGTGTTGAAGCTGCTATGTTATTCCATAGTGCTACATTTATTACTCCGGGCGTTGATGCTATCACAATGACTAATGGAGTCAGAGTAGAATGGCTTAACAGTTTTACATACTTCGCTAACAGGGGATTATATGCAGTAAACGGATCAACTGGTTATTTAAGTTCAGATGGGTCAACACTAAAACTTGGAGCAGAAATACGTGCTATCGGAAGTGCATGTGTATACGGCAATTATGGCGCAGTAGCAGATGGCAGTGATTGTATTATGTATTTAATTTCTCACAACTTTGCTTATATAGGAGCAGGAAAGTTTGTTGATAACGATCCTAGTAGATCAATACAAGCAAATGAAACAACAGAATCAAACAGTGGTAGGGTTTATCACGTGTCTCAGGACCACGGTGGCGACTTTAGAATTGGAGATCAGTTTTTTGTTGACTTTGATACAGGAACAACAAGTTTAACACTTAGTGCCGCACAAGTTAATGAAATGCAAAGTTTAAACATTACTGATAGTAGCGGTACATCAGTCATTACTCCGACATTAATTGATATTGGAAATTTTAGAATACAAGGTAACAACATTAATACGTTGTTTGGTGATATAAATTTAGATGCTGCAACAGAGATTGCATTTAAAAATGATGTTAACTTTAAAAAGAATTTAAGTTTAACCGGCAGTGTTAGTGTAGGTACAGAATTAATAGTGTTTGGTGACACGTTTGGACAGGATACTGTAGAGTTTAATGCAGACCTTGCTAGTAATGCTGTGCCAGACATTAGCGGATATTATAGTTTAGGTAGAAGTCCTTATAAATGGAGGAACGGTTATTTTTCAGAAGCTAACGTAGCTGATATTAAATTTGTTGATACTACAGTTACAACTAATATTTCAAATTCAGATCTAGAACTACAGGCAAACGGTGTTGGAAAGATATATTTGCCGGATGCAGATCTCGAAGTTACAGTTGATGCACAAGTTAGCGGACATACTTTACTTACAAATACAAATATTACAGGTAATGTAACACATACCGGACTTTACACTGTAAGTCAAGACTTTAATGTTACAGGCAATCTTATTATACAACAGAACTTAAATGTTGTAAAAGGTACATTAGAAAAAATTAACATTAGAAACAATGTAATCGAAACACAGTCTAATGATGACGATTTAGACATACGTGCGAGCGGCAGCGGAAATATAATATTAGATTCAACTCTTGTAAACAATAGCGTAACAGTCCAAGGATCTGTAACAACCGGTGGACTAAATTTAAATTCAATAACAGCAGATTTTACAACTAACGATATAGACATTTTTGATAACATTATTACAACTACACAAAGTAATAGTGATTTACAATTTAGAAGTGCAGGATCTAGTACAGTTAACTTTGAAGACATAGCTATTGATCAAACTAATATATCAACAGATGGAACATTAACTTTAGCACCTACAGAAAGTATAGTTGTTAATAGTACTGCTGCTGTAAAATTACCTACAGGTACTATAGCACAACGTTCGTCAACTCAAGGTGATTTTAGATTTAACTCATCTAAAAATGTATTTGAATTCTATATTAACTCTAGTATTGCACTAGGGGGTGTCTACTCAGATGATTTATTTACAAATGTACTAGCACATCCTACAAATGACACTCTTCAAATAACTGTTGATAATTCAAATATTGGTAGTTTTGATAGCGACGGTATTAATATACATCAATTACAAGTTGAAGATATTAACATTGACAACAACACTATTAGAACAAACGTAAGTAATAGTGATTTAGAACTATCACCAGATGGATCTGGAGACGTTGTAATAGATGACATTACATTTGACGGTAATTCTATAAAAAATACTGCTAACAACGCAGTTACATTGTTAACTAATACTGGTATAGGTTACTGGCAGTTTGCTGGGTCAGGGGTAGTACGTATGCCATTTGGTGATGCTAGTACACGACCGTCTACACCTGAAATAGGCTTTACTAGAGTTAACACTACTAGTGACGAATTGGAATCATATAACGGAACAGCCTGGAAAACTTCAGCTGGTGAGTTCGACAGTATCTCAGTTGAGAATATGGAAGACGAGGCATTAGTTCAGTCTTTAATCTACGGGTAACATCGCCCTTTTTTACACAAACGATAAATACTATTAATGCAAGATGCGACTATTTGTCTTGCAGGTCCAAACTGTGGTTAGCCCGCAACGTAAGGTGGCTAGAGGGACAGGATCCCCGTGTTAAGGAGAGAATATGGCTGTTGGTCGCATATCCGGTCCGCTCTTAAAGTCGAATCTTGTTCGTAATGGAATAGATTTAGCTTTTGAGACAGACCTATTATACCTAGATGTAAACAATCAGCGCATCGGTATCAAAACAACATCTCCACAACACGAGTTAGATGTTTCAGGAACATCACGAGTAACTAATCTTACAGTAACAAATACAGCAACACTTGGTAACGTAGTAGTTACCGGCAATACTATATCGTCAACTGATCAGTATCTAAACTTAGGAACTCTTGACAATGTTGTATATCAAAATAAACTAATCGTTGATTCCTTAGAATTAGAAGGCAACGTAATTAGTACCCGCGATTCAAATGCAAACTTAGAATTTAGACCAAACGGAACTGGAACCGTAGAAGTTTTATCTAACATGAATGTTACTGGTAACTTACACGCTACTGGTAATATTAGTGCTGATGGTAATATTACTATTGGTGATGCTTCTACAGATACTATAGATTTTAAAGCAGAAGTTGCAAGTAATATTGTTCCAGATGCAACAAACACATACCAGTTAGGCACAGACCCTTCTGGAGGCGGCAAACAATGGTCAGACGTTTGGGTTAACAACTTTAATGCAACATCAGTTACAACAACTGCTCTTACAGTTAATGGCATTGACTTAATTTTAAAACAAGGTAACATTTATTATGTTGCAGAAAACGGCAATAATAGCAACGACGGTGACCATCCTCAGGCTCCATACGCAAGTATTAAATATGCATTAAGTCAAGTTACATCAGGTGATACTGTTCATATATACCCAGGCGAATATACAGAAGCATTTCCAATAACTGTGCCTGTAGGAGTTACTGTAAAGGGCCATAGTATAAGAGCTGTTAATATTTCACCTACAACTGTAACACGTTACAACGATGCATTTTTGCTCAATGGCGAAAGTACTGTTGAAGATATTACAGTTAAAGATTTTTATAGTGGAAGAAAGAACTTTACTATTACAAGCGGCGGTAGCGCAACAGGAACACTTACAGTAAATGTAGGAATAACAGCTCAAGCACACGCTTATGTAAGTGGCGGAAGAATTACTAATGACGCAAAGACAATTGACCTTGCAGTAACAGGAGCAACTTACGTTCACGGAACTGGAATACTTACTGTAACTTACACAGGAACTGCTCCTGCAAATGGCTTAGAAGTATTTTTAGATGCATTATTATTCAGCTGTGCAGGAGATACTAGAACATTTCCAGACAATGGATATGCATTTAGATTTGCAACAGATTTTACAGTAACATCACGCAGTCCGTATATAAGAAACGTAAGTGTTATTACAAAAGGTAGTGTGGTTAGTTCAGGTGACCCAAGAGGATTTAATCAAGGCGATGCAGGTAAAGGAGCATATGTAGACGGAGCATACGCAACAGCTTCGTCGAGAGAATCAGCAATGCTGTTTCACTCAGTTACGTTTATTACTCCTGGCGTTGACGGCCTTACAGCTACTAACGGTGCAAGAATTGAATGGTTAAACTGTTTTACATATTTTGCTAACAAGGGCCTAAACGCCTATGATAGTGTAGCAGGATTTGCATACAACGGTAAGACACGAATTAGATTAAGTGGTATAACAGGAACATTTGCCGCAAACGATGTAGTTACATTTACATCTAGAGATGCATCAACAGTAGTAGCAATTACAGTAGAAAGTGTCGAAGGTGATATTTTAGTAGTTGATGCTAAGAATACTAATTTAATTGGGTTTGATACAACTCCGCAAACTATTGTAGCAACAACAGGCAGCGGAGCAACAGCAACAAAAATAGAAAATATTGACATACGAGATTTTGGTGCAGAAGTAAGAATGATTGGCTCTGCAAATGTTTATGGTAATTACGGATTGTACGGAGATGGACAAGGAGTACTTGTTTACGCTATTGGACAAAACTTAGCTTACATTGGCAACGGTAAAGAATTTACAAATGATACAGGCAGTGTTGTCCAAGCAAACGAAGTTGTTGAATTAGATGGCGCACAAATACGATACAGTAGTGTAGACCATAAAGGTGATTTTAGAGTAGGAGAATTGTTCCACGTAAACCAAGAAAACGGAACAGTAGATTTTGCAGTTTCATCTTTGAATATTACACTTACTGACGGCGTAACATTTAACAATGGCGGCGACACAACTTTTATAAACGGTTCAAGAATTGATACTGGCAATATAAGAATAAGTGGTAACACTATTGAAACTACTGCCGGCGCTTTAAATTTTGTAAGCGTAACTGATCAAATTAATATAGAAAACAATGTTAGTGTAGACGGTAATATTGATGTAACAGGCAACCTAACTATTGGCGGAAACATCACCTTAGGTGACAGTGCTAACGATAATTTAGAAATTGTTGCTGGGATTGCATCTGACCTACGTCCAAATATTACAAGTACATATAGTTTAGGTACATCAACAAACACATGGGCAAACTTATACGTTGACGAACTATTTGTTGACGATATTAATGTCAATACAAATTACATTACAACAACAAACTCAAATGCAAATTTAGAACTCAGAGCAAACGGCACTGGTAAAGTTTTATTACCTACTAACGATTTACAAGTAGATAATAATTTAAAAGTTGACGGAACTGCAACACTTGCAAACACAAGTATTACCGGAACAGTAACACTAATAGGAGCGCATACTCAAACTGGTAATGCAAACGTTAGTGGCGATGTAACAGTAACACAGGATTTAACTGTAGGTGCTGCTGTACAGTTTGAAGAAATAAAAATTGACGACAACATTGTTACTACTACTAGTTCAAACGCAAATTTAGAACTTAGAGCAAACGGCACTGGTAGTGTTGTTATTCCTAACAACAATGTAACAATTAGTAATAATTTAAATGTATTAGGGACAATGAGTCTTGTAGATCTAACTTCTACTGGTACTATTACTTCATCGCAATTTAATACAGGCGATATAGTAATTAGAGATAACTTTATTACTACAACAAACACAAACAGCAACTTAGATCTGCGTACTTCGGGTACTGGAAAAATTGTTGTAGATAATTTATCGTTTGATGCTAGTACTATTGCAAGCTCAACAAACATAACACTTACACCTGCCAATGGAATAGTTAGCATTGATGCAACTGGAGCGTTAAAATTACCAGCAGGTACTACAGCACAACGTCCTTCAGCAGTAGCAGGCCAGCTAAGATTTAATAGTCAGCTTGCTAGATTTGAAGGATACAATGGAACAAATTGGATTAAATTAGACGGACTACAGGACTTAGATGGCAATACTAAAATTACCGCAGAACTAACTCCTGGAGCAAATGATGACACAATAAGATTTTATATTAACGGAAACGTTGTTGGTGACATTGATATAAACCGTTTTAATTCTAATAGAGTAACCGTAGATGACATCGAGATAGATGGCAATAAGATAAGTAGTATTACTACTAATACGGATTTAAACTTAATTGCAAATGGCACAGGACAGGTTAAATTTGAAAACTTGGGTGTTACTGACAGCACTATAAAAAACAACGTATCTGGAGCAGTAACAGTATTTGAAAATACAGGCGCTGGATATGTTAAGTTTGATGGATCTCAAGGTGTAGTACTACCTGTAGGTGGTAACGCAACTAGACCAACTGGAGCAACTGGAATGATTAGATTTAATACTGATGATTCTAGAGTTGAGTTATATGACGGAACAACTTGGGTTAGTGTCGCAGGAGCAAGTGGCGGTATTTCTTTTGCACAAGCTGAAGATATAGCGATAGAGAAAGTATTAATTTTTGGATAGTTAAATGGCAACAATATTAAAAAATACAGTAATAAAAAATTGTGGAACGGTACCTGTTTTAATTTATGAAACATTATCGACAACACGGGTAACAATACTAGGATTAAGTTTTACTAATCTTACGGATCAGTTTATATATTGTGACGTTCTAATTAAAGATGATACAAGTGTAACTGGATATTACTTAAAAGACAGTATATTACCAGCAGGAACAAGTTTACGTGCAGTTAGTACAGGCGAAAAATTAGTGTTGGCTCCTAGTAATCAACTCCTTGTTAGATCAAGTGTAGACGATTCAGTTGACGTTATTGTTAGTTACGTGGAGATTACATAATGAGTTATTATATTGGAACAAGCCCAACTGACGTTATTGATAGTTTTATCAAACGTTATTTCTATGGAGTACGTAGAAACGAAGACGGGGAATTATTTTTAATGAAATCAGACCAATTAGCAGGCGGCGACGAAAATATTGTTGTCGTAAATAATATTGGTATTGCTGCAGAAAACTATTTAGACTTTGAAGAAGGTATTGATTTCTTAAGCGGCATAGATGAAAATCATGATAAACTTTACGACAATGTTAGATATCCGCAGTTTAAATGGGATAGCAGATCATTGACATACTTTGTTGATCCAGTAGACGGACAATTTATTCAGAGATTATCACAAGCATACGTTTACCCACAAAAAATATCTTCTCCGTCTTATAGTGACGGCAACGATAATGCAGTTTTAAAAGACCCAACAGCTTACGCACCTAACGGACAAGGATACTAATATGGCAGAGTTTTCGATTGATAGATTTAAATATAACTGGAAAGGCGATTGGACAGCCGGCGCAGATTATGTTAGAGACGATGTTATACGTGTAAACGGTAAATCGTATGTTTGTATAGTAACACATACAGCAAGCGCAGCATTTAGAACAGATCAAAATGCAACTGTTGATGGATCAAGTCCTCCCATTCCTCAACCACGTTGGGTAGTAATGACTAGTGGACGTAGCTTTGTTGGTGCTTGGGCCACTGCAACAAATTACAATATCGGCGATATTACACAATTTCAAGGATCATTGTATGTGTGCCAAGTAGCACATGCATCAAGTGACTTTCATACTGATGCAGCAAATGTAGATCAAAGTTTTAGTGACCCTACTAATAATTGGGTATTAATTGCTGCTGGTACAAAATATTTAACTGCTTGGGCAGGGAGTACTAGCTACGGACTAAACGTAATAGTTAAGTTTGGCGGAATTGCTTATAAATCTGTAAAAGCACATATTAGTACAAGTACTTTTGGTAATGATACTGTTAACTGGGAACAGTTTTATAACGGGTATGAATACAAGTCTACATGGACAGCGTCAACAGAATATAAAGTAAACGATTATGTAAAATACGGTGCATCTATTTTTAAGTGCATCGAAACACATACATCAGGTGCTACAGAACTAGACGATACAAAGTTTGCATTAGAATTTCCAGGTAGTCAATATGACGGAGTCTGGGATTCTACATTGCCGTATAACGAAGGCGATATTGTTAGATATGGTGGTAACTTATTTTCCGCTGTAAATAACAATATTGATAGCAATCCTTCAAAGATACTTGTAGCAGATACAGAAGACAGTACATTAGATTGGATACTATTAGCACAAGGTTACAATTTTAGAGGGCCTTGGGCAGGATACGATGTAGGATATCAATCCGGAGACATTGTTCAACGAGGCGGACAATTATTTATTGCATTACGTGATGTTAGTATCGGAGACGGTGACGGAAGTTCATTAGATTATTTAGATGAAGAAGTTTGGACAAAGTTAATGCCAGGCAAGATATTTTCGGGTCCTTGGGCATCAAAGCGTATATACAGTGTAAGCGAAGTAGTAATTATCTACGGCACTGTGTACACTTGCAATCAAGAGCACCTATCAACTGAAGATAACTTCCCAGGAGACAACGGCAGTGGTTATGAATATTGGGATATTTTAGTAAAAGCAGGACAACCAGGCGGCCTACTTTATACTGGTGATATTCTAACTTACGGATTAACTAGAGGTGCTGCTGGAGACGGATCATCATTTGGTGATACTCGTGTGTCAATTGGTACAACAGGACAAGTACTTAGTGTTTCAGATGAATTAGAAGCATATTGGAGAAATACTGCAACTGACAATGATATATTATATGTAGGACGTCACGGAGTAGATGCTCCTACATATGGACTTACTTTAGATAAGCCTTTTAGAACAATACGGTATGCATCACAATATATAGAAGATAATTTCATACCACTTAAACCATCAAAGATATCAGTAGCAACTGGTAGATTTGAAGAAGTTGGACCAATTACTGTTCCGGCTGGATGTGTAGTAATGGGAGACGAATTAAGAGCTACTAAAGTTATTGCGTCTACTCCAAAACTAGCTTATGCAGGCGACTATGTAACACAGCATTTAGCAGCAATTCAGCACTTAACAACAATATTATATAACGTACTATCTGGCGTTAGTGTTGTGCCTTATACCGGAAACACTACTCCGCAAAATACAACAGTGCCATCTACTACCCTTGAGGTAGTTAACTTGATTGTTGCTGGAATAACAGATTACCAAGATTATATTAACTTTAGAGTTGCTTCGGGTGCTACTGATCCTACAATATCTGGGTCAAATACACTAGGAGCAATACCAAGAGTAAACGCCGGAACTTCTATAGAGCTTAACAAACAGTTTTTAGCAAGTGAAGCTTATGCATATCTAATAGATACTTATCCTAGCGCAACTTTTGATGAAGCACAAGTAAAGCAAGATATACTTTATTATTTACGTGGTGTTAAAAGAGATATTCAGTATGATGGCAATTATGCTACATGTTTTGCAGCTAGGTATATTTCTAATAGTGTTTTAGGATCTCAAAATGACGACTTGTTTTGGATGCGAGATACTACTGGTTTAAGACAGATGACAACTGACGGTTTAACTGGAACTCTTAATCCGCCAGGCGTTTATGCTCAATACCAAAGACCAACAGGCGGCTCGTTAGTAGCATTAGATCCAGGTTGGGGACCAGCTGATAACAGAACATGGATTGTTAATAGATCACCTTATATACAGGGCGTAACAAACATTGGTACTGCTTGCGTAGGTCAAAAAATTGACGGTGCGCTACACAACGGCGGTAACCGTTCAATGGTTTCAAACGATTTTACACAGGTATTAAGTGACGGTATTGGCGCATGGGTGTTAAACAATGCAAGAGCAGAACTTGTATCAGTGTTTACATATTATTGTCAAGTTGGATATCTAGCAGAAAGCGGTGGAGTTATACGTGCAACAAACGGTAACAATTCATATGGATCATTTGGTGCTATTGCTGAAGGTGCTAACCCTAACGAAGTACCACAATCATGTACAGTTAACAATAGACAAAATGAAGCAATAGTTTCAAATGCACTTGCAGGCGGTACAGCAGATCAGATTTTAGTTTTTGAATATTCAAATACTGGACAAGAATATTCAACTGCTACTTCAGATATTATTGGCGCAGGTGCTGATGCTCAAGTAGAGTTTACAGATTTTAGAGACGGCGGTCTAACAGAATTAAGACTTGTGAACACAACAGGTTCGGGCAGCGAAGGTGGTTCTAACTATCTAATAAGACAGAATTCAGCACAGGTTACAATCCCTGCAGCAGATAGACTTATACTAAACACTAATGAAGAAACACAGTTTGATACTGAAATTTTGGGTATGAGACTGCTTATTATTCAAGGCACAGGAGTTGGACAGTACGGGTACGTAGCAGCTTACGATACTAATACAAAAGTTGCGACAGTCAGGCAAGAAAGTACAAGCGAATTAGGTTGGGATCATGTTATGCCAGGATGGCCTATTGAAACTAATTTAGATAGTACAACAACCTATAGAATTGAGCCAAGAGTAACTGCAAGTCATCCAGGGTTTTCAGCTTCATATGCAAACTTACCTCAAAGTAGAGTATTTTTTGATAGTGCTTTTGGTGACTTGACAGCATTTTATTTTAGCCTAGGATTACCAAATGGTAGTGCAGGTGTGCAAGACGCTGTAGAAGTTGCAGCAGCAGTTAACGTAACACGCAACGGTGAAGTATATATAGCTACACTTTCTAATCCTGGAGCAGGGTATGCTGTAGGAGATGTCCTTACTATTCCAGGAACTAGTTTAGGAGGAGTTACTCCTGCAAATGATCTTGCAATTACAATAACAGAAAACTCAGCAGATAGTTCAAATACTATTATAGCGTTTACTACTTCCGGTAACGCTAGAACAGGAAGATACGTAGCAATTGCTGAACCAAACTTTGTAGTATATAGTGATGACGGAACAACTTGGTCAGAAACTAATCTGTCAAGTGTGCGTAACTATTCGAGACTTATTACAGGAAAAAATAGATTTATAGCACTAGCAACCGGAACTAGTGTTTATAGTTTTAGCTATGACGGAGTAGCGTGGGTTGATAGAACCTTGCCTGCAAGTGCAAACTGGATTGATGCTGCATATGGTACCCCTCCAGGCACTACAGGAAGATTTGTTGCTGTGGCTGAAGACAACCAAACAGCGGCATATAGTGCAGACGGGCTAAATTGGACATCTGCTAACTTACCAACAGGAGATGACTCTACAGGCGACCAATGGATGGGCATTGCATACGGCCAAGATAGATATGTTGTAATTACGGGATCAGAAACTAAAGACGTAGCGTACTCACAAGATGGCATAACTTGGTTTAGATATAACAATGTGTTACCTGCAGGCAACTACGATTGGTTAAACTTAGTATATGGTAATAATAGATTCTTGGCATTTGCTAAAAATGGTGAAGTTGCATATAGTGTTGATAGAGGTGCTACTTGGCAAGTAGGTACTTCAGCACCGTCAATAGACGGATCAACAGCAATGACCTGGAACGATATTAAATACGGACAAGGTGTTTTTATTGCAGTGTGTGACACAGGCGGCAAAGAATTTGGTGAACTAATTGATGGAAGCCCAGGCGGAGCAACAGTTGGTCCAACTAACTATCTTGCAACATCGGAAGATGGAATTAAATGGTATCCTCGTAATACAATCTGGTCACATTATTGGAAAACTATAATGTTTAGTAATGTAAATGACAACCCTGAATGGATTATGTTAGGTGACACTAACACAACTAATGCAGTTGCAAAAATACAAACAGGATCTCAAGCAAAAGTTAGAGCAGATATTACTGCTGGATCATTTACACAAATTAAGATATGGGATCCGGGCAGTGGATATAGTGTTTCTAATCTACCAACAATAACAATAGCAGACGCTGGAACTGCTGCCCTTAGGCACACTTCAGTAGTTGAAACTGTATCAAAAATAGGGAATAAAGTATTAGCACAACCTGACTTTGTTAATAGAGGCTCGGGGTATAAAACAACTACAAGTACAATTACTATTGCTGGCGACGGCTACGCTGAAATTATTGATGAAGGTGCTAATATAACATTGTCAGGAGTTGATCCAACACTTCCAGGACCTGGTGTGCAAGTTAGAATAACAGGAATACTAGATGATACAACTGCTGACCCAGATGATTTAAAATTATTTGTAGGTGTAAAGGCTGTAGATTTAGGCGACGATGGTAGTGGCAACGGTACACGAAATGTTAGATTTCAACTTACGCCAACCTTAAAAAATGAGTATAATGTTCAGCATGGCACAGCAGTTACACTATCTACAGAATACAGTCAGTGTAGAATTTCAGGACACGACTTCTTAGATATAGGTACTGGTAACTTTATTAATACTAACTATCCGTTACTTTATGCAGGCGGCGCATACTTTACAAGCGCACCTGAAAACGAAGTATTAGAAGTTACTGGCGGCAGAGTCTTCTACGTTAGTACAGACCAAGACGGTAACTTTAGAGCAGGAGAGCTATTTGGAGTTAACCAAGCAACTGGTGTTGTTACAATTAGTGCAGAGTTCTTTGATCTCGACGGACTAAGTGAATTGTCACTAGGTGGCGTTAGACTTGGCGGTAGTGGTGCTGTTGTACAGGAATTTAGTACTGACGCAACATTTAGTGCAGATAGTAATAATATTATTCCTACACAAAAAGCTATTGCTTCGTTCTTAGCAGCACAGCTATCTGTAGGTGGTTCAGATCTTGAAACAAACAACATCCAAGCTGGACAGGTATCTGTAGGAAGTTCAGAAAATATTATTACAATGTCCGGTGGAAATTATTTGAATTTTAATAGACCAGTAATTATTCAAGGACAAGATGCAAATGGAAATCCATCGGCAATACAAGGTACTATTATAAGTCAAATGTTGTTTCATAGGAATTTTAATGATACAGTACAATAAGATAAATAACATAGCGGAGCAAATAAATGGCAGAATTTAAACTTGGTAGAATCAGATTTGTATGGAAAAACGTGTGGGCTACCGCCACACAATATTTCCAAGACGATGTTGTTGCATACGGTGGGAAGATTTACATATGCGTAATCGGCCACACTGCTGCTTCGGACTTCTTTACAGACTTTGATGTTAGTCCCCCAAACTGGAACCTTGTAAGTGATGGACAAGATTGGAAAGGCGAATGGGAACCTCAAGTAGATTACATTGTTGATAACATTGTAAAATATGGCGGCAGATTATATATTTGTCAAACTAAACATACATCAGCAGCTGACTCAACTACTGGACTAGAAGCAGACATTGCTAATTGGCAAATTTATGCAGAAAGTGTTGACTGGAAAGGCGACTGGACTGTCAGTTTTGATTACAAAGCAAACGATTTAGTAAAGTACGGCGGCACAACATATGTTTGTAACCAAAATCATATTTCATCAGCTACAGTTGGTGGAGGATTAGAAGCAGATTTAAGTAAGTGGGACATTTTTAATCAAGGATTTGATTATAAAGGTACATGGACTGCTAGTGTTAGATACAAAGTAAACGATGTTATTAAATTTGGTGCAAACACTTGGATAGCAACAGTATATCATACATCTTCAGCAGCATTTGCAACTGATAGTTCTAAATGGTCAAAATTTGTTGAAGGTTTCCAGTATGAAGCACGTTGGACAGGACCTGCAACTTATCAACCTGGTGATGTTGTATCATATGGCGGCAATCAATATATTGCAATAACTGAAAATACCGGACAGCGTCCATCTACAAATACAGACGACTGGAATTTGTTTTCTGAAGGAATTAGATTTATCGGCAAATGGGGCGACGATAGTACTGACTTTGAATACGAAGTTGGTGATGTTGTAAGGCATGGCGGATATACATATAAAGCAAAACAAGACCACACTGGACAAATGCCACCTAATACTACTTATTGGGAGTTATTTAACACAGGTATTGACTGGCGCGGCGAATGGTTAGATGACCAAATATATTACTTAGGTGACGTTATACGTTACGGTGATAACTCATATGTGTGTGTACTAGGACACATATCAGAAGGTGACGATTATTCATCAGTAGGTAATGCTGCTGGAGGATATGATGGTGGTAATCAAAACTCACGTCCAGACTTAGATGCTACAGGTACTTACTGGAACCTATTTAGTATTGGTTCTGAACAAAGTGTATTAACTACTGCTGGCGACTTACTATACTATGGCGGAGCAGGACCTACAAGATTGCCAGTTGGCGTTGACGGTCAAATTTTACAAGTTGGTAGCACTGGATATCCTGAATGGGCAACAATAAACAGCGCAGATGATGTTTACTATGTTGCAGAACATGGTGTTGATGGAGTAGCGCCAGTTAACGGCAAAACAATCGATCGTCCTTGGAGATCAATTAGATATGCCGCACAGCAAGTAGAACGAGGAACTAAGGTTGCTAATGCATGTAGGTTATTAGAACTAAACAGAAGATTCATTCAAAGAGAAATAGTTGAGTGGACCGATAAACAAATTACAGACGGTACTAGTCCTTTTACAGCAGCTTTTGTTTACGATAGCGCAAAATGTGAAAGAGATATGGGATTAATTATAGATGCATTTATTTGGGATTTAGGGCATGGAGGCAATGTTAGGTCGCGAGAAGTTGCATTACAATATGTGAATAACCCCGGTAGTTTTTATCTATTAGGGCAAAAGGAAGAAACTGTGGCAGCAATAAATTACGGACTAACATTGATAGAAAAAGTCTTAGCGCAATTAGCGCCGGCAGTAAACTATCAAACAACAAACGGCGACAACTCTACATCAATAGTTGAGCAATATTTTGAAACTGCTTTAGGCAGACAAGACAATAAAGATTATGAAAGCACAACAACTGGCGGTAGTGCAGTACCTGCGGTAAGTGGAGGAGACTACTAATGGCCACAATATTTGAAACAATTACAAGTCTTAATACTGTTATAACAGATGCTATTACAGCAGGTGTTGCAACAAATATTCCTAGTAGGATTATTAGAAATACACTTATTAAAGTTAGCACTGGAAAATATTACGAAGTACTTCCTATTATTGTACCTGCAGAATGTTGTATTATAGGTGACGAACTACGTGCAACAAATGTTCAACCACGTAAAGCAAGTAATTCTAGCTTAACTCCTGCAGATGACTTTAAGTACACAATTAACAGTCTTGAAAGAATTGAAACAGTAATTGGCGACATTGTGCAAGGTGTAGCAGTAACACCAACAACTGGTAATACTCGTACACAGAATAGAACTTGGCCATATGCAGAAACAGCTGGGCCAGCGACAGCATCGAAGCAACTTGCTAGAACAATAAAAAGAAGAGTTGATATTGGCCTAGGCAACAAAGTTGAAGCTAATTACAAAGATTCTTGGGATATGGGTACGCCTGCATATGGCTATGCAAGAGAAGGATTAATACTTAATAAAAAGTTTATACAAGAAGAAGCTACAGCATATATTACAGCAAACTATGCTACATTAAAATATAGTAGAACAAAATGTAAACAAGACGTAGGATTTTTGTTAGACGCAATCGCATATGATTTAACTTATGGCGGAAACTGGCAAACTGTAAAAGCTGGTGAAGCGTACTACGAAGGTACTAATTTACAAATTAATTCAAGTGAACTTGTAGCTACAATAGCAACATACGGATATTTAAAAAGTGTTTCACAAAGTGTAAGTAAAAACACTACTGTAAGTCCTGCATTAAATAGTGTACAAGTACAACTTACTTTAGCAAAAGCTGGATCAGTAGCTGCGTCAAATGCTGTTGCAGCATTATTTGACGACTTTATTAATATCCTAACCAACGGGTCGGGAAGTGAAACAATCACTTATCCAACTACTACTAGTGTTGCTGATGGATTAACAGATGCAAGTCTTTCTTTACTAAATGTTAAAGCAACTGTACAAAAAAATACTATTGATTTTATTAACGGACACTTTGGCAACTTTCAATATAATAGTGCAAAATGTCGTAGAGACTTAGAAAATATTATTACAGACACATCATATGATGTTGCACTTGGTACTAACTATAATGCTGTGTTTAACGGCCGTGCATATAATAGACCTAACAATGCATATAATCTAAGCGCACAAAGACCAGAAACAGTTGGTGCTATTAGAAATGCAAGAGACGAATTAAAAATTAGTGTTACAACAGACGGTTCATCAGCAGTAGGATCAAGTAACGCTTCGGCTAGAATTACAACAGCATATGACGAAATTGTTGATATGATTAACAATGGGTTAAGTGCTGAAAATTCATTAAGTTTTCCAGATCCTGGATCACCTACTTTTGCTCAAAACAATAAAGACGCAAAAGACAATCTTATTGCTAACAAGGCATTTATTCAAGCAGATGTTGTTGCGTATGTTAACAATACTTACGGTTCATTAGTATATGATTCAGGCAAGTGTAGCAGAGATGTTGGATATATTATTGATGCTTTATGTTATGATATTTTATATACCGGTACACAAGCAACTACGCGAATTGCTGAAAGTTATTTTGTTAACGGCACAACACAAGTATATGGTCAAGAAACCGAAACTGTTGCAGCTTACAATCACCTAAAAAGTATTGTAGGAAAGATTGTTCAAGAGCAATCAGTAACTGCACAAAGTGGTCACGCAGTAACACAAACTACACCAGGTACACCAGCTAGTGGTACAGAAGAAACTCTATTAGATGCAAAAATAGATATTATCACAGCAGCAATTACAGCTGGAAACTTAAATAGTTTACCAGCTTCAGTTTATCCTCCAATTGCTTGGGCAGATGCAGAATATGAAGTTGCTCATTCAAATATTTTAAGTGATAAAGAAGATGTAATTACAAGTACAGTACAGTATATTAATACAACTTACAACACAACATTCAAATACAACCATGCTAAGTGTTCAAGAGATATTGGATTATTACTTGATGCAGCACGTTATGATTTTATGTTAGGATCAAATGTTGCAAGCATTAATGCAGGGTTAAGTTACTTACGTAGACCTAGTGCAAAGATTATAGGTGCTCAAAAAGGAGCGACAATTGCAGCTAACGAATATGTTAGAACACAATTATTAAATGCAATTGATTCAACAGATAATGTAGTAGGCGATTACTGGTATAACTTTACATACAATGAAGTAACGTGTGCAAGAGACATAAGACTTCTAGTAGACTCAGTACGCTTAGATGTTGCATTTAACAGTAATCACAGATCAATTGCTTCAGCACTACGTTATTATAGTGGCACAGTTTCAAACCTTGTTGTTCTTAATAAACAATTAAAACAAACAACTGAATCGTTTACAAAGGCCAAAACATTAATGGCTGCAGAACTTAGTGATGCAACAGCAATAGCTCGTTCAAATGCACTATGGGACGAAATTATTGATATTGTAACAAATGGTAGCAGTGCAGCAAATGCGTATAGTCGACCTAATCCAACTGGATATAATACAAGTTATTTGGCAACATACGGTAATGCTAGAGCACAACTTATTGCTAACAAAACATTTATTCAAGACGAAATTGATGCTTGGATTGCTGTACAAAAAGCAGCATCAAATGCACCGTTCTTTCCAGGATTTGTATATAATGCAACAAAGTGTAGAACTGACGTTGGACTGATTATTGATGCATTATTATTTGATTTAACATACGGCGGCAACTTACAAACGTATGATGCTGCGTTAGCGTATTATGTTGGAGCAGCATCGCAACTAGGTGGTGCAGAAAAAGCCGCAACACTAGCAACTTATGCAAGATTAAAAATAGTTGTTGAGCAAGTTATTGGTGAAACAGGCGTAACAAAATCAGCTGGAAACTCAGGAACACAAGACACGTCTGGAACAGCAGGTAACGCAGGCGTTATTACTTTTGCAGGCAATAGAGTACAAGAAATTATTGATTATATTGCAAGCGACGGAACAGCAAATCCATCAAGAACATATCCAGGATTAGCATGGGTGAGTGGAACATTACAATCTGAATATGCAGCAATTAGCTTTGATGTTCAGAGACAAATAGGTAATGCTACTACTAGATGGATTACTAATCGAATTGTAATTGCTCACATTAATAACTCTTGGGAATGGATACAAGACATTATCTTTAGTGGTAGTGATGAAGGAAGTAATACACAGACATCAGACGTCGAAGTATATAATGCTGTTAGACAGCTAGAGTTAAACAAAGAATTTATTGTAGACGAAGCACTAGCATTTATAGACAACAAATATAAAGCAATCGTTACAAGCACAGTGCGTACTGTAGTTGGTACAGACGGTCAATTTGTTATTGACGATACTAGTTGGTTATTTGAAGGAATGCCTATAAAGTTTGTAGGCGGCGATGATAGTTCTAATTCTGTAGAAAATGCTAGTTTAACTGAAGGTAGTACTTATTATGTAAAACATGTGTTTAGTGATACAAACTTTAGTGTAAGTGCCGCTAGGTACGGCACTGTACTTAATCTTATAAACTACGGTGAAGGATTTACAGTACAAAAAGTTTATAGTTATAACCGTGCGCTATGTCAAAGAGATGTTAGAGAACATATTGATGCTATTAAGTGGGATCTACAATGGCCACAAGAACAAAATAGAATATATAACAAGTTTGGTTTTGATGTTTCACTTTACTTGCCAGCTGTGTATAGAACACGATTGGGTTCACGCTACTATGTAAATAGTGTAATTGGTTCACAAGAATCAGATTTCTATTACTTGCGCAATGGCACAGGATTAAGACTGCAAACAATGGAAGGTCTACAAGGCGACTTAGGACCTGCAAACGCATACGGTACAAGCAGACCAACAGCAGGAGCATATGCATCGTTGGATCCGGGTTGGGGACCAGATGATACTCGTGTATGGATATCAGCACGTTCACCATATGTACAAAACTGTACAACGTTTGGGTTTGGCGCTATTGGTCAAAAAATTGACGGGGCGCTACACAACGGCGGCAATGATAGTATTGTTAGTAACGACTTTACACAGGTTATATCAGACGGTATTGGTGCATGGATTACTAATAACGGACGTGGCGAACTTGTGTCAGTGTTTACATACTATTCACATGTTGGATACTTGTGTGAAGCTGGTGGAAGAATGAGAGCTACTAACGGTAACAACTCCTACGGTAAGTATGGTAGTGTTGCAGAAGGTGTAGACGCAGATGAAATTCCAGTAACAGCTATTGTTGATAACGAACAACAATATAGAGCTGTTATAGCTAATGTATATACAGACGCAGTTAACCAAATACTGGCACTGGAATATAGTCATGCTGGTAATGATTATACTGAAGCTAAACTAGATATATTTGGCGCAGGCGATAGTGAGGTTCTAGTACAAGATGAATTTAGAGACCAGGCTGTTAACCAAGTAAGAATAATAGAAGTTGATGACTCGACTGGAAATCCAGATGCTACAGCAGGTGGTAGCGGGTACTTAACAGTAACTAACACTGCACAGACAGGTAGTAGCACTAGCTTAACTATTGCAGCTACAGATGGTAATTCAAGTACTGCATACCCAGGAATGAAAATTTATATCACTTCAGGCGCTGGCGTAGGTTTATTTGGTGTAGTTAACACGTATAACTCGGGTACAAAAGTTGCAACTGTTAATAAAGAAACAGACGGAACTGCTGGATGGGATCATGTTGTTCCAGGAACAGCATTTGTATCACCTAACAGCTCATCAATTTACTTAATTGAACCAAGGTTAACATTTGCTGCTCCGTCTAGAACAGATACTACTGCTACTATTACAAGCGATGTTTGGAATGATGTAAAATTCATAGAAACATCAGCTCAGTATACTAACCAGGCTGTTACAACACAAAGCGATGGTTTAGACGCAACATTTAATGTAACAAGAAACGGTCAAAAATATTATGTACAGATCAACACAGCTGGAACAAGCTATATTAGAAAAGATACAGTTACTATACTTGGATCTAATTTAGGCGGCGTAACTCCTGCAAATGATATCGTTATTACTGCAACTACAGTTAATAGTGCAACAGGTGCTATTGAGGAATTTGACTTCGACGGCATAGGCAGAAAAGGTAACTTTATTGCACTACCAGATAGCGGAACAACTGCTAAATCATCACTAGATGGCGCAACATGGACTACTTCTACACTTGCAACAAGTGCAGATTATAAACGTGTAAGTAGCGGATTAGTTGATGACGGATCCAGTACATTTAGACAAAGTTATGCAGTAGCAGTTGCTATTACAGGCGGAGCAACAGTTACAAACTACAGCTTAACTGGTACAACTTGGACAGCACCAGGATCGCAACCATCACTAACTGCTACAACTTATGCTGATACAGCATTTGGACAAGTTAGCACTACTACTGGTAGATTTATAATTATTGGTGATGGCGATAGAGATGTATCATACTCAGATGACGGTGGCGCTTCATGGACAACAACTACAAACGCATTACCTAGCACAGGATTTAGTTCTGTAGCATACGGACAAGGTAAGTTTGTTGCAGTGAAACGTGCAGCACGAAATGTTGCATATTCAACAGATGGTATTACATGGACTGAAGTAGCTACAGGATTGCCAGCAGCTGATGACTGGGAAGACATAGTATATGGTAAGGGTAGATTCTTTGCTATAGCAACTGACACAAGAAACGGTGCATATAGCTTGGACGCAGGAGCAACTTGGACACAACAAGCAATTACAACAGGTGGCTCTAACGCAGCAACACCAGTGCGCATTGAATATGGGCAAGGAATGTTTATTGTTACTACAAACGATACTAACGAATTGTCTTATAGTGAAGACGGCGTTTATTGGCCTGCTCCGTATGCAATTACAGCAGCAACATACACAGGTGGATTAAAAGCAATTGGATTTGGTAATAACGACAATGATCCAAAATTTGTTGCAATCCAAACTGGTACAACAACTGCCGTAGGAACCTTTAATATAGGTTGTACAACAAGAGCAAGAGCTAGTGTAGCAAATGAAAAAGTATTTGCTGCAAGAATTACTGAACCTGGTTCGGGTTATGGCTCTTCAGCGCCTACAATGACTATTACAGATCCAAACAATATTAACGAAGCATTGTTTACTGTTAGATTAAACAGCGGTGTATTAGGACAGCCTACATTCGTAGCAAGAGGTAGTGGCTTCCTTTCAGCAAGTGCTGAAGTTAATGTAGCAGCTAGTAACGGATTTGCTGATTTCTTACAAGATGGTCAGTTTATTGCAGTAAGACAACTTTCAGATATACCAGTAAACGGTTCTAACGTTGAGTTTGCCGGCCTGCCTGGAACAACATTTAAATTAGTTAATGTTGTAAGTAGAGTTGGAACAAAAGACGGGTCGTATACAGCGTTCTTACAATTAAGTCCATTTATGGAAATTGAAGATGCAGTAAATAATTTAGATGCAGTAACAATGCGTATTAGATTTAGTCAAGTACGTCTAACAGGACATGACTTCTTAGACATCGGAACAGGTAATTTAGCTGATACAAATTATCCAGAAAATGTATACGGAGCACCAGTTAATACACCGTCGCAAGCAAATGAAACATTATCATCAAATGGTGGACGAGTATTCTTTACAGCTACTGACCAAGATGGTAACTTTAGAGTTGGCGACTTGTTTAGTATTGAACAAGCAACTGGTGTTGCAACACTAAACGCAGATGCATTTAATATTGCTGGTCTGCAAGAACTTTCACTAGGTGAAGTTACACTGGGCGGTAACTCTGCAAGTGTAACAGAGTTTAGTACAGATCCGTTCTTTACGGCAAATAGTGATAGCATTGTACCAACACAGCGAGCAATCAAGAGTTATATCGAAGCGCAAATTGGTGGAGGTGGTGCATCGCTAATTGTTAACAGTGTTACAGCCGGTGACATCTTTATTAACGGTACACAAATTACCACAGTAAGTGGTGCAACGATAAATATAACAGCGAACGTAAACTTTACTAAGTCTGTACTAGGCTTACCACTAGCATATAATTACTTTTTAAGATAGGAGAAAAAGGAAATGGCAACAGGAATATTAGGCACACCAACCGATGTCTCGGCAACAACAAACACTACAATTTATACCGTGCCTGCGGATAATTTTGCTATTGTATCTATTAATGTTACAAATAGGTCAACAGCAACACGAGATATACGTATTGCATTAGCAGCAACCAGCACACCTACAAACGCAGAATATATTGAATACGATACAGAAATCGTAGCCAACGGCACAATAGAACGAAGCGGTGTAGTACTGCAAGCAGGAAAAAACATTGTAGTCTATGCAAACAGTACAGATACAACTGTAATGGTATATGGCATAGAAACAAGTACAACTTAAGGAGTAACTAATGCGTAGAATAACAACAGGTATAGTAGGCGGACCGATACTAGGACAGCTATCAGCTTTCCAAAATAATGTGTCAGGTGTTGTTACTAACCAAGATATTACGTTGTCTCCGAGCGGCACGGGTATTGTAGCTATTGGGTCACACTTAATGGTTAAAAATACAAAAGCTCTGCAATTAGGTGATGCTGATAGTACTCACTTTGTAGGTTTTAAAGCTGAAGATACTATTACTACAAGTGTAACATATACTATACCAGCAACTGGACAAGTTAATGGATATGTATTAAAAACTAATGGTAGTAGTGTACTAAGTTGGACTAGTCCGGCATTAGATATTACTAACCAAGTAGCTGATACAGCAGTTTATTACCCAAATATGACTAATGCAACTAGTGGCGAAACAACTCAGCTATTTACAAGTAGTACTAAACTAACTTTTCAGCCTAGTACAGGTAACTTTAGTGTTGGTGGACAAGTAGGCGGAGCATCAGCTAGTTTTACAAACAATATGAGTGCAGGCAGTATTACTGAAACTTCAAGTATTACTTTAAAAGAAAATATTACTCCTATTGACAACGCACTTGAAGCAATAGTGCAACTTGCAGGAAAAATATACGACAGAAAAGACGGCAGTGCTATAAACGAAGCAGGATTAATTGCTGAAGAAGTAAATGAAATTATACCGAATGTAGTTAAAAGAGACAAAGACGGTAACCCAGAAGCAATTTATTACTCAAGACTTAGTGCATATTTAATTGAAGCAGTTAAAACAATTAAAACCGAAATTGATATATTAAAAGGAAAATAAATGGCACAGTTTAACCTTCAGACTTCTTTTGAAGATATAACACTACCAACAGGATCTACGGCACAGCGTCCTGGTAGTGCTACTAATGGTATGATTCGTTACAATACTACTATATCGTTACTAGAGTATTTTGATGGTTCTAACTGGCGACCAGTAACAGGATATTCGCAAGGATCTATTGGCGCCGGTGGACAAAGTATTTCTCTTAAAGGCGGCAGTATTGTTCATATGTTTACAACCACAGGTAATCATACATTTACACCTACACACTCGGGATACGTACAAGTATTAGTAGTGGG
>TARA_B110000240_G_scaffold87301_3_pt1 | contig 25124 bp, 22 predicted proteins | sample TARA_B110000240 | Tara Oceans TARA_B110000240 (sample SAMEA4397611) | marine metagenome | biome: Polar Biome; feature: [DCM] deep chlorophyll maximum layer (ENVO:01000326); material: water (ENVO:00002006), including particulate matter (ENVO:01000060) such as... | depth 17 m | reverse complement strand
CCGGCCAGATCAAGCTTTGCGCTACGACCAATAACGACAGGTGACTTACCGCCAAGTTCAAGCGTAACGGGAACCAGGTTTTTAGAGGCTGAGCGCATTACTTTTGCGCCGACTTTAGTGGAGCCGGTGAACAGAAGGTGATCGAAAGGCAGCTCCGCAAATTTTTGACTGATCTCTGCGCCGCCGGTTACGACCGCGACTTCATCTTCTGGGAAATATTTGGGGACAATCTCGGCGAACAATGCCGCTGTTTCAGGAACGAACTCAGAAGGCTTCAGTAACGCTCGGTTACCGGCAGCAAGCGCACTGGTCAGCGGCGCAACCGTCAGGCCGAAGGGCAGGTTCCAGGGGGAAATGATGCCCACAACGCCCTTGGGGAAATGCCTAACCTGGCTCTTCCCGCCCAAGAAGTTCATCGGTTTATTGGTTTTTCGTTTTTCTGGTTTCATCCACGCTTTTAAATGCTTCATCGAATAGTCGATTGCTTCGACCTTTGACGCGAATTCTGAGAACAAACTGAATTCATAGGATCGTGCACCACCAAATTCGCGTTTGGTCGTCTCCGCAAACTCTGTTTTATTTTCAACAATCAGTGCCTTGAGCCGCTTTAGACGGTCAATCCGTGTTGAGTAGGTAACCTCGCCCTCAGCACGGAACTGGCTTCTTTGGCGTTCGATTAATGCGTTCAGGTTCTGACCAGCCAATTCAGTGACGTTGTTGTGTTCTGCAATGCTCATTTTGTCTCTCTCAAGTTGCGCTGGCTTTCAGCAGATTAGAAATTCGGATAAAGGTTGGCCTCGATTAGACGCTAGAGGCTCGCTTCCGCTCGGATGCCCTCTATGATTCGAACGGCGTTTTTGACGAAGAGTGGCTCAGACGCAAAACTGGCAATAAGGTCCTGAATATCTTCGGGCAGCGCCTCGTTATCTAATGCCGGGCCCTGGTCGGCTCGGGTCGCACCAATCAGGAGAACGCCCATTGTTTTGACAACCTCTCTCGCTTGCGCTGCACTCAATTTGAGTGACGTTGCCGTGGGGGCTGCAACGGCCTCCACCTGGCGTATAAACACTCGCTTCGACTTGATTAGGCTAGCGATCGCAACATTGTGTTCGATGACATGTTCAAGCCTGATCAGTAACGGTAAAAAGGCACCATCCGCCAGGGCAGTCGTATAGAGCGTCTGGGCATAGGCTTTGGTCGTCATGGCGCCTGATAGGTAACGGATGAAAACCTGGCTCCATCGAATGAGGCTTTGCTCATAAAGAGTTAGAAAAAGCTCCTCCCTCGTTTTGAAGTAAAGATAGAGCGTGCCCTTAACTAACCCGGTTTTCTTGGCGAGTTGCGCCATAGAGAACGCCTCAAAGCCAACCTCAAGGAAGTACGTTTCGGCGGCTGTCAGGACGGCTTGCCGCCGTAGCGCCTTTTGTTCATCGCTTCTTGCTCTTTGATTAATCGCAACGACTGAACGCACAGGTGTCTCCATATAGGGTGTTATTTGATTGCTCGGTCTGGGTTTGGTGATCGCGTTCCAAACAATAAATGACCAGGGGTTATTTATATAACTGACCGCTAGTCATTTCAAGTCTTTTGTGTTTCATGGCCCACTTAATAAACGACCTGGATACAGTTTGCGGGGGTAAACACAGCAATAGATCGTTTCAGCGAGACATTGATGCCAGCGGTCCATTACGGCTCCTCTGACCACGCTTTCTTGTCTAGGAAAGCGCTTAATGCGCCCGCAATATCGGATTCTTTGACGCTTTTCTAATGACCTTAGACGAATTTAGAGACGCCATGTGCCCTGCTTGCAGCGACCCTAGAAGCGTTGGAATCGCTTTTCGAGGGCGATCTCAGAATATAACGATGCGGGAGGATTTAATCTCGCCTTCAGTCTGTTTGGTTTGATGAGGCGCTCTGAAGCCATCCTGGACAGTCAATAAAGGTGCTGTTCAGGTATCAATTGATGCCTTTTGAGCTTGGCCTGGTGTGAACGCAATTTTAATGAATATCCAGGCCATTGGGTTAACCCGCCCCAATCGTCGCGTCTTCGGCAATTAATCTTGTTAGGGGCTTAGTCCAGGGAAACCCAGGGAAACAAAGACCGCAGGGCACAATCCTCGGACCGCGTTGGACACGTAGATCTTATCGGCTTTATTGAGGTCCGCTCGCGTCAGAACGGCTTCTTTCGCGGATCCAAGCGCTAAAAGGTGCCCTCGATAGATGCCTGGCAATAACCCTGAAGCAAGCGGAGGTGTTAATAATGCGCCGCCAATTTCGAGGTAAAGGTTAAAGATGGTTGTCTCCGTAATTTCACCCTCTTCATTCCATAAAATCACGTCATCGATATCGAGCCGCGAGCCGCGCATCTGATCATAGACCGTTCTTTGGGTTGTTTTGGTTCGCAGGCGGAAATCATCGCGGTTGATTGGCGTATCGGCGAGACCTAAGCGGATCAACTTTTTTTCAGGTGGGAAGTTGCTTGATTCAAGGTTCAGATTGCCTGACCGGTCAGCCAATAGTCTTAATTTCTTTTTTTGTTTGGCAGAAAAACGCTGAACGAGTGCACTCGCCTTTGATGGATCTAACGGATACGCCTGCGCAGTCGCTGACCGCATCAGCCGGTCTAAATGCGCCGGCCAAAGCAGAACGCCCTCCGTCGGGTCGTACTTCATGGTTTCTAACAGCATCGGACTGATACCGTCGAGGAGTCTTGCCTTATCGAGCGTCTCACGCCATTCAGCCAGTGGTGACGAATCCCAAACGATCCCGCCGCCGATTCCATAGCTTGCCGAGCGGTTCTGAGTCTCCATGACGAGGGTTCGAATCGTGACGCTAAAGCGCATTGAGCGAGCAGGCTTAAGAACGCCAATGCAACCGGTATAAATGCCTCTTGGGTCATCCTCTAAATGCTTAATGATTTCCATGGTTCGCTTTTTGGGCGCGCCGGTGATCGAGGCGCAGGGGAATAAGGCCGCTAAAATTCCTGATAACCCAGCCTCGGTTTCGCCGCAAACGGTCGATGTTTGCTGCCAGACAGTCGGTAAACCTTCAATGGCAAATAAGTTGGATGCGTTGATTGTGCCGGGTTGGCAAATTCTCCCTAGGTCGTTTCGAATCATGTCAACGATCATGATGTTTTCAGAACGATCTTTTTCCGAAGTTTCTAAATCAGTCTTGTTCCGGAGATCTTCCGCCGCATTAGTGGCTCTAGGCGCGGTTCCTTTCATGGGCTGGGTCGTGATTTGATTTCCGTCTAGGGCGAAAAAAAGTTCGGGCGATACAGATGCGATCACCAGGTCGTTCAGGTGAATGAAGGCCGAGAATACCGTGGGTTGGGCTGCGTATAATTTTGCAAAGAGGTCTAGTGGTTCGCCTTCGTAGCGGCCTTTTAGTGTGTGGGTCAAATTCACCTGATAGCTTTCGCCATTGCCTAAAAACGTTTTGACTTGAGAGACCTTGTCTGTGTATTGCTTGCAGGATGTGATTGGGCGGAGCCAGGCAGCGCCTGACGGCCCCGTTGGAAGGGTGGTCAAGGGCTGGCTTGATTTGAAGACACCAAAGGCCGCCAAGGGCAGGTTGCTCGGATGCACGGCCAAACTTGCATCCAATGCGGTGGCGGCTTCATAGGCGACATACCCCACGCACTGTAAGCCCTTTTTGGTTGCAGCTTCGGCTTGATCGAGAACTGATTTGACCTCATCCGGCCTCGTTGCGATCAAGACAGACAAGGGGTTGTCAAAAAATTCCCAACCGGTGTTCGCTTGATTTCTGATAAAACATTGCATTTGTCTGTCCAAGCCTCGCCATTTCAATGCGGTTAGGCGATGACCTTTAAATCGGTCTCATTCGCAGCAGTATGATAAACAATAATCTGAAATCTCAGTAGTTGTGGTTTCTTGAAGGATTTAGACCGGTCTCGAATGGCAGGTTATCGGGAGACCGCGCACGTTTTATAAATCGTTGAAAGCCGCGCATGACAACACCCTGGGCTCGCCTACCTGGGCGGGGTGGGCGGCCTACAAGTAAAGGTGGTATTGACCCACGGTTTTCGCCTTGTGGCCCATCACGGGTTTACACTGATGGTTGGTCAGGATATCGATTAAGGGTTAAAGGCCTGCGGCAGTCGAACAACGCGATTCGGCGCCCGGTTATTTGGCGAGTTCTGATACCGTTCAAAGCGAAATTCTTGCCAAGTAACGTCAATAATTCCGGTCCACCCTCAGCGGTTCAGAATCAGGTCGCGCAATCCCGCACTGGACAGTATTTCAATCCAGTAGCCATCAGGATCCTTGATAAAGGCGAGGCCCTTCATGCTGCCATCATCCGGGCGCTTGACGTAGTTAACCCCGAGGGTGTCGAACCGCTTGCAGGCTTCGTAAACATCGGGTACTGAAATACCGATATGGCCGAATCCGCGGGGTTCTTCATTGCCGCTGTGGTAGCGCGCGGTGTCATCTGTTTCGGTTCCCCAGTTGTGGGTGAGCTCGAGTAACCCCGTTTGGTCAAAAATCCATTTCGCGCGCTCAGCTGGATCGGTTGGAATCTCGCTGCGCGGATAACCCATAAAATACAAGGTGAACGACATCTCGGGAAAATCGAATTGATCCAGCAACGTCATGCCGAGCACGTCTCGATAAAAGGCGAGAGATTGCTTTGGATCGGTGATCCGAAGCATGGTTTGGTTCAGGATGAAATCGCTTGTCGGGGTCATTGAAGGGCGCTCCAAAATGGGTTTGTCAGGCTGTTATTGTGACCGCTTTGGTAGCATTCAAGCTAGCGAAACTGAGGCCGTTGGGGTCAAACCGACTGCTGACCGCCAGCGATGGAACGGTTTAGGAAGGGTAACAACCGGCGTCGGTCAGTGCGCCACCTGCCTCATGCGCTTGGCCCGCCAATTCTGGCGCACATCATTGCGGCGCCCGTCCGGGGCGCACAACGATGGCCTGATTGTTGGCTTGCAGGGTGATGTCGAGCCGACCCTCGCGCTCAACCCATTGAGCGTTATGATCCGAGCCAGAAGAAACCGTCCAATCGGTCATGCTTTGAAGGTTCGTGACCTGAAAGGTCGTCCTTTCTTTGCGCGCAGCAGCATTCAGGCCTTGCACGCGGAGGTGCAATTGCGTCCCGTCCCAATGGGCCTCGCTCATGGCAAACCGGGGAAAATCAACGCCCTCAACGGTTGGCTCACTGAACTTTTCAAGGTTTGGCGTATTAAAAATACTCGACCAGTCGCCTTGGTTGCAAACCCAGCCCGCCATCATTCGAGCGTTGTATTGTCCCCTGGGGTGCACCTCGTTTAAGCCGAGGCCCAAGGTAAACTCGCCGTTGTCCCAGGTTGGCTCAAGGTGTTGCTCGGCGGCGGTCCAAATTCTGCTTTTGGTCTCTGGGTCTGCAAATTCACCGGCAAGTTGCAGCAGCATGGTGGCTCGACCGACATCTTGAAAGCCGGTGATTTCAGCGCCACTCGTCACGCCATTAACAGCCGCAGCGATATTCCAGCCGGCCTGGGCGACGCCCCTTTTTTGTGGTGCAAAATACCAGGCAGGCGCGACGACCCCGAGGGGTCCGTGTCCAACGTGGGCATCAGCAACCGGGTCGAAATACAGATCCAGACCAACGGCCTGATCCGCATCCCAAGTCACATAGTTGTTGCCGGCGTAGTCCCACCACTTTTCAAACGCGCGGTGATGGTCGGTGCCGAAGATTTGATCAGAGAGTCTCAGACCGAGACCCGCGCCCGCCAGTCAGTAGGGCCAGACCTTCGTGTTTTCACAATGACAACCCATCTGGCTGTTGTGCCACTGCTTGGCCAAATAGGCGGCAATTTTGGAATGGCTCCATTCAAAGGTGTTGGCGCCGTCTCGGATCATCTGAAACGGGCGGTTCCACTTGTCATCGCCGGACACGTATCGATGCAGGCTGAGCAGAAGCGTAAAAAACCCTTTAAAGAACAGCATCCCATCGGCCGCGATTGGGTCGGGTTGGACCCCATACGGCGCAATGCCATTGGCCGTCCAGCCCGGCACATTGTAGTTGCCCCATTCGGACTTTGGGATCAAGGGTTTATACCGGTCGGGGTAAGTTGACCGCGACGGGTCATCGCCAAATTGGGTCATCCAATCTGATGCAGACCACCAGCTGGTGTGCCGCGTAACAAGCTCATCTAAAATTCGGCTATAGACCTCACGCCAGGCCGGTGTGCGGTCACTCATGAGCGCCACCGCATAGCTCGAGTCGATGAGATCGAAGCGATGCCAGGACGTCATCGGCTCGCCGGTGGTATTGTCCCAGTGAGGGTGGGGTTGGCCGCCTTTGTCCCAGTTATCCATCGTGGTTGCTTTTCGATGGAGGTAACGCAACCATCCTAAAGATCGGTCATCGAGGGTCGTCATGGTCAGTCATCCTCTTTTGGGCGTCGTCTCAAAATCTTTAACTTCCTCTCGGTCCGATGACGCAATCATCTTGGTCTTCTACAACTCACGCGGCCCGGCTGGTTACTAAACCGGCGCGACCCGGTTGAGCTTCGGCGAACGGGGTTCTGGCAAGGATGTATACAGTAAGTGCTTCAGATCCTGCTGCGTCTCTCGGTGTTTGGGGTGATCCCAAAGGTTCATAATCTGGTCTGGGTCGTCCTTTAAGTTATAGAGCTCGCCCTCGCTGCCATCGTATAGATGGCTGGGCTCATAACAGGTGATCAGCCAACCGTCCTTGTGATACAGGCTCTTAAGGTGCATATCGATCGGGCCGTGTTCGGAATCCCACTCTGTCAGCTGAAATTGCCGGTCTTGCTGGTTGGCCTCATCGAGAGATGTCGGCATCGCTGCGCCCTCACAATACTTCGGTGGCGCGATGCCTGCGATGCTGCAAAATGTTTTGGCTAGATCGACATGACCCACGGGCGCCTTGATGGTTTGGGGGGCAATCTTTGCGCTGCTTGCGGGTTGCCAAATCATGGGTAATCGCATGAGCGCATCAACGTGATACGGGCCCTTGAACATCAGGCCAAAGTCGCCCTGCAGTTCACCGTGGTCGGTGGTAAAGAAAATATCGGTTTGATCGATCAGGTTGTTCGTGGTCAACCAGGCGACAACCCGACCGACAGCGTCGTCAATGAGTTCGTTTTCAATGTGGGTATAGGCATTGATCTCGCGGATCTGATCGGGCGTCAGGTTTGCCGGGACAAAATCCCTAGGCGACTCAAGATTGCTCCAGATTGTACCTTCATAATAACCGCGCCAGTGCTTTGGCTTTTGGTCGAGCAATGCGAGGCGCGCCGCGTGGGTCTCGCGATACAGCCTCGGCAATGGCATGTCTCGCCAATTGTGGCGATGCAGTTCGCAGCTTGGAATATCCCAAGGATGGTGCGGGTCCGGAAAACTCATCCAACAAAAGAACGGGTTCTGATCTAGGCCAGATAACCAGTTGATGGTTCGCTCGGCCACCCAGTGGGTGTGATAAAGCTCGGTCGGCACGTCCATGGGCCAGACCTGCAGGGCGCCGGTCTCGCCGCGGCTCGCAGTATTTTGACCCCGGTCGGTCACCATGGGATAGAACTGATCCTTGTAGGTTGGATGAGATTGCATCCAGGCGTCGTAATGGGAGTGGCCTTCAAAGAAATGGTTGGCGAGCTCCATATGATCGAAGCCTCGATGGGGGCCTGTGCTACCCAGGGCTGCCATGCGATTTTCGAAAAAGGTTTCAGGGGCGCCCAGCCAAGGCTCAAAATGCGCTTTACCGAGCAGACCGGTTTGATAGCCGTGCGCTTGTAAATGATGCGCGATGGTGGGCTCGTCTTCAGGGAGACAAACACCATTCATCCAAACGCCATGAGAGGCAACATGTTGACCGGTCATGATCGTTGCCCGGGCGGGCATACATACCACGTTCTGATTGTGCGCGCGTTGATAGTTCAGGCCGTTGCTGGCCAATTGATCGATGTTCGGGGTTCTCGCAACCGTGCCGCCATTGCAGCCCAGCGCGTCGAAGCGCATTTGATCTGTGGTAATCAATAGAATATTACGACGAGCTTCGGACATACAGACCCTTGTTTTCAACTGATGACTGCGAGTGTCTGCCTCAGCGAGGGCTTTGCTTCGGTGAATTCAGACTTGGGCCTCGCAGTATAGCCCCGAACCCGGATTCCCTTTGCGCCACGGTCTTTTTTTTTAGCAGGGCAACTCGTGCCTTGATCGCAACCCTTACCGGCACGTTGATTCATCCACACCTGAAAGCGCGGGTGTTTGACCTTGGGTTAAGAATCGCAGTGGCGATCGAAAGAGTCAAACCCACCAATAAGTTGATGCGGCGGCCTAGTAAAGTATGGATAACGCCTTTGATTATCCGTGCGCCCTGCTGGCGCGCGCGGGGAGAATCGGTCTTGTTTTTATGAGCGGGTGCGCTGTTCATCTCAAAGCTGAATGTGGTTAGATAAGGCGTTAGCTTGGGTCGATAGATAGGAGGTTAAAGGATGAACCATCTTGAGGGGAAGGTCGCGCTGGTGACCGGTGGTACGCGCGGCATCGGCCGTGGGATCGCAGAAGCGTTTTTGTCCGCTGGGGCTCGCGTTGCCGTTAACGGTCGGTCACCTGAAAAGGGCGCGACAACGATCCGGGAAATGTCTGCCGGTGATCGCGCCTGGTATATCGGCGGTGATGTCACCCAGCAAGCAGAGGTCGAGGCGATGGTCGATGCCACCTTAGATCATTTCGGCCGGATTGATATTCTGGTTAATAATGCAGGAGGGTCGACAGGATTCGCACCGATTCATGAGCTTAGCGAGGCGGCCTGGCAACAGGCCAGCTCTTGGATTTTAGATTCGTGCTTTTGGGCAACCCGCCGCGTTCTGCCGGATATGCTGGAGCGCCAATGGGGCCGAATTATTAATGTTTCTTCGGTCGAGGGCAGTGCCGCGAGCAAAAAAAATGTGTCGCACTACATTACGTTCAAACACGCCATGAATGGGTTTACCAAAGCGGCGGCATTTGAATATGGGGACCAAGGCATTACGGTCAATGCCATCAGTCCTGGGGCGGTGGAGACCGATCTGATGATGGCCCAAGGCCCGGCGGCGGCCGAGTCAATGGGGCTCACGTATGAGGCCTTCAAGGAAGGGTATGCTCAAGAGTCTGCGATCAAGCGGCTGAATACGGTAGACGAAGTCGCAAGCCTTGCGTTGTTTTTGGTTAGCGAACCCGCAGGCGGCATCACGGGGGCGATCCTCCCAGTTGATGGTGGCACAGGCCTGTAGCGGTGAACGCTGCCTTCAGCGGATGGCAATCAATGCTGGGAATTAAAGCCTTCGCTGTTCAGGTGAACCTAGACTTCATCGTGAAGCTTGGGGAAACTGGTGCTCGCAGCCGAGGTGATGATGGCGCGTAACATTGTCAGAGCGTGCGGGTCATGTGCGAGGGTCGACTAAGCGTTTATGACGGCCAAGGCCTTTTAGGATTGAATGTCCATCGAGCGTTGGGTCGAGCCTAAAAAGCCCTGACGGTTGTGTGAACGGCCGGATCCGTTTGGGCCTATCGAAAAATAGCATGTAGGCAGCGCTCGCAGAAGATTTAAGGTGCCGGGTCAGCGCCTGCGACGCGGCCTAAATTACAACACGCTCGTTCATCATTAAGGCGTTCATTAGGGGGATACACGTGATTTCGATTCCAGCATTACCGGCCGGGTTTTCTAACGCGCTGCTGACGGAAGTTTTGCACGAGAACGGTTGCTTGCCGAGCAGCGGCGAGGTGATTGGGCTGACGCAATCCTTGCTGGGCGATGGCACCGGGATGATGGCGGAGTTGGCCACGTTAAACCTCACTTATGGCGGGGATCAAGGCGCTGCGCCGGCAACGCTCGTTGCCAAGTTTTCATCGCAAAACCCGATCAATCGTGAAATTTCGATGAGTTACAAACTCTACGAGCGGGAGGCGCGGTTTTTTCAAGACATTGCGCCGCACAGCCCAACCAGCACCCCGATGGTTTATTTCGTTGGTTTTAAAGGGGATCAGTTCCTGATCCTGATGGAAGATTTATCGGACTACCAGGTGGGTAGCCAGGTCGTCGGTGCCGATCTCTCTCAGACCGAATTAGCGATCGACGAACTGGTAAAGCTGCATGCGCCCTTTTGGGGACAAGTGACCGAATTAGATTGGGTTCCCCATATTTCGGGTAGCTATCACGCCGACAACATGGTCCAGTTCTCGGCAATCGGGGCGCCTGCGACCATCGAGCGATTCTCGGATTACTTAACGCCCGATTATGCCCAATACTTGCCGGAATTTTTGGCCGCGCTGCCGAGCCTACAAGCCCTGATGAATCAGAGCCCGGTCACACTGTGCCATGGTGATTTCCGGATGGAGAATCTGCTTTATGGTACGTCGAGCCATCACGATCCAGTGATGGTGATCGACTGGCAAGGTCCGCTTAGAGCCAGTGGCATGAACGATGTGGCGTTGTTTTTGGGGCAAAGTACCCAAACTGCGGTCAGGCAGCAGCATGAGCAGGGGCTGATTCAGCGTTACGTGGCCGGTTTACAGGCGATGGGTATCCAAGGACTAGAGGTTGATGCCGCGTTTGAAAGCTACCGGCTTAGTGTTTTGTACAACTGGGTGTATGCGACGGTTGTTGCGGGAACGCTGGATGTGAGTAATCCAACAGCCTACGCTTGGATGGCGCAAATGATTGCGCGCCAATCAGCGGCATCGGACGATCTGGGCGCCTACGACTTACTTCGATCGCTTACGGCTTGACGGCAATGCCTTGCGGCACCCAGAACATGGCCCTAATGCCCGCGCCAGCCGCTCAAAGACAATAAGAATGAGCAAGTGGCCAATCTTGATTGCCGCGGTTTACGTTATAATGAATTCGGAGTTTCCGAACGATGCTCAGCGTGAGTTGCGCGGGTCATCGTTAGGCTGATTGCGACCGAAAGGGCTTCGTTGGTCAGCCTAATCGTTGGGATCGATGATCCTGTATTGTGTAGAGACCATATTGTTTATAACGCGGCGCCAAAGCATTGCGTCGCAGATCACCATTGCCGCACATTGTTTGCGCTCATTAAAAGGAAGTCTCATGTTGCAGGTTACGAAAGCCGAGGACGTTATCGATCACGGATTGTCGCTGGGCGCGGATTTTGCGGAACTCTTCGTTGAACGCAGTCTAACCAATGCCATCAGCACCCTCAGTAACCAGGTTCAGTCCGTTGAGTCTGGCATCGATTTCGGAATTGGGGTGCGTTTGGTGTTTGGGAGCAAGGTGCTGTACGGCTATACCAACAAAACAGAAGCCGATGAGCTGAAACGTATTATGGGTGAGCTCGCGGCCATGGACCTGCGAGACCCGAGGGTCTTGATGCAGGCTTTCGATTATTCGGCGCCGGTCGAGCATCATCCCGCGCATCGAATTTTGTCGGCGGATGCGGATGTCGATAGCAAAGTTGCGTATCTCATGGCGGCAGATGCGGCAGCCAGGGCCAGCAGTAACCTCATCTCGCAAACCCGGGGTGCCTGCCGGCAGAAAGAGCAGCGGATTGAGATCTTTAACAGTGAAGGCTTGCATACCACGGACGCCCGAAACTATGTCCGAGCGACCCTCACCGCAATCGCCGCCGATGGTCAGGATCAGGCCACGGGTATGTGGAGTGATGGCGGGCTTTTGGGTTGGGAAATTAAAGAACAGGTTGACCCTAAGAAAACGGGTGATGAAGCCGCGCGACAGGCGCTGGTCAATTTGAGCGCTAAGGCCTGCCCCTCGGGTCGCATGCCGGTGGTCATCGGGAATGGTTTCGGCGGCGTCATTTTTCATGAAGCCTGCGGTCACTTATTGGAGACGACCTCGGTTGCGAAAAAGGCGTCTGTTTTTCACGACAAGATGGGCGAGATGATTGCGCACGAAGCGGTCAGTGCCGTTGATGATGGCACGATGGCCAATGAATGGGGCTCGATCAACATCGACGATGAAGGCATGCAGACTCAGAACACCCAGCTCATCAAAGATGGCCGGCTGACCAGCTTTCTCGTGGATCGATTAGGGGCAGAACAAACAGGTTTTGAGCGCACGGGTTCAGGAAGGCGAGAATCATACAAATATGCCCCGGCATCCAGAATGCGCAATACCTTTATCGAAGCAGGAGATGCAGAATTTGATGACATGATTAGCTCGATCGATCGTGGGATTTACGCGGCTCAGATGGGCGGCGGCTCGGTGCAACCGGGTACCGGTGAATTCAATTTTGCCGTCACCGAAGGTTATTACATCGAAAATGGAAAAATTCAATATCCGGTCAAGGCGGCCACGCTGATCAGCACGGGGCCTGCAGTCTTAAAAGAAATCTCCATGGTCGGGAAGGATTTTTCGTTGGCCTGCGGGATGTGCGGGTCGGTGTCCGGCGCCGTGCCAACGTCGGTCGGTCAGGCGACGTTAAAGGTGGATGAAATCCTTGTCGGAGGTCAGGCCTGATGGGTATTGCGAGTCAAGCAGAACAAATCCTCGATCGGGTTCGCGCCGCCGGCGCTGAAGGCGATCTCATTATCGATTCCGGTGAGGCGCTATCTTTGAAGGCCAAAGACGGAGCGTTAGAGGAGCATAAAGTCACCTCAAGTCAGGTCTTCGGTCTGCGCGTGATTAAAGATCATCGAGTAGGTACAGCCTACAGCGAGGCCGCGGATGGCGAATCGCTGGCGGCGCTGGTTGATCAGGCCCTGCTCAATGCCAGTTATGCAGCGGTTGAAGCCCATGAGAAAATTCTGACCAATGCGCTAAAACTTGAAACCCAAGACGCGCAATTGAGCCCAGATGACTCGACCTCGGTTGCGGAAAAAATCGAGCTTGCGCTGGCGATTGAGGCAAGGCTTGCGGCAAAGCCGATGGTTAAGAACGTGCCCTATAACGGGGTTCAGGATTCGGTTGGTGAGCGCCGGGTTTACTCAACCACGGGTCTGGAGGCCCGGTCAAAAGCCCGAATGATGCATTGTTATGCTTATGCGCTCATCGAGTCAGGCGATAAGAATGCGATGGAGGGCATTGGCCAGGCGGCGCGGCGGTTTGTTGAGTTGGATCCCGATCGGTTGGTGGACCAAGCGTATCAAAACACCTTCGATATCTTGCACGGCGCCGCGATTCCCAGTGGGAAGTACGACGTTATTTTCGACGAAGAAATTCTACCGTCGTTGTTTCAGGTGTTTTCAATGATGTTCTCTGGCAAGTCCGCGAAAGATGGCGTGAATCCCATGCGGGATAAGCTGGGTGAGCAGATTGCGGATTCGAAGCTCACCGTTCGGGATCTGCCGCTCGACACAGACGGTTTTGGGTACGCTTTGTTTGACGGTGAAGGCACGCCGGCACAAGCCTTGTGCCTCATTCAAGATGGGGCCTTGTCATCGCTCATTCACAACAGCATGACGGCGTCCTATTTTAATTCGGCGTCGACAGGGCATGGCACCCGTGGGCCAAGGTCAACGCTGGGCGTGGGCGTGCATCAGCTTGAAATCGATGCCGGCACGGCGGATGACGCCGCATTGCAGGCGGGGGAGTATCTCGTTGTGACGGATTTGTCTGGATTGCATTCCGGCGCGAACCCCATATCCGGCGAATTCAGTTTTGGGGCATCCGGTTATCTGTGCCGGGACGGCGCGCGGGTGCAGCCGGTTCGGGGCATCACCGTTGCGGGCAATTTCTATGAATTGCTCAGGCGGATTCAGTTGGTCGGCAGCGTGCAGCATTGGAACTGGGAGCGTTCAGCCAAGATGCCCAGCATTCGATTCACGGACCTATCGGTTTCGGGTTAGCCGCCTGCCGCCTGGGTTGCAGGCAGGGTTTGCTCGAACCAGACAGCAGTTTGCTCGATGATGCGTTCGCCATAGCGTTTTGTCGGATCAAACGCGTTGAAGATATGATCGGCGCCTTGCAGAACACGCGACTCAAGCTGAGTGCCGCCGGCTTGCTTTAGAATTTCGGGGTCGTGTTGTGGCACGAAGTCTTCTGAGCCGCGCAAAGACAAAAGGGCGCCGCGGTACTGGGGTAGCCCGCGCATGGGATCAAAGCCGATCATGCCGAGTACATGCTCTCGGGTGATCAAAAGCGTGGTCCAGTCCTGTATCGCGCCTTCGCCGGTTTCTAAGGCTTGCCGAAAGGGCTCGGCCGGTTGGTCGAGAAACAGTTCATTCGGATTCAGGATGCTCGACCAAAGTACGACGGTTTTATACAGCGCTGGTTTCTGACTGATCAGTTCCAGTGCGGTGGCGCCGCCGTAGCTAAATCCGAGTAGGCCGATCGGCAGTTCAGGGTAGTGCTCGATCGCCCAATCAACCCCGGCCTGGGCATCCTGCACCCGGCTGACAAACGTGCTGGTCAGACGGTAGTTGGTGGCTTCGCGTTCACTTTCGCCTCGAATGTTCATCCTTAGGGAGGCAATGTTGCGCTCAGCAAGCACCCCAGCCTGGCGTTTATACAGATCCCCCACTTCATCTTTCTGCCCTGACCAACCATGAATCATGATGACCATGCCGTGGGTGCTCGACTTGGCGGCGGGTAGGGTTAAGGTCGCGTCGGTCCCGGATGACAGGGTTAGCGAGCGCTCACTCGATGTGGACTCGGCGTTCGCAGTACCGACGCATAAAACCAAAATGCAGATCTTGAGTAGGCCCCAGTGGGCGAGCTTGTGCGGCGCTTGGCGGTTACAGTTTTTCATAGAGGGCATCTGTGCGGATGAGCTGTGAATTAAAGCAGAACCCTTAAATAATGCGAACGCTTTTTAAGGCGTTGATATCCTCTGGCCGTGTTGAATCTGGCTGGTAAAATATAATGAATTCCATTATGTTCTAATCTGGTCCCTTGGAAAAAATCGAGGTCATGGGTCAGCGGGGGTCAGCGTTATCAGCGGCCAGTTTGTTTTTGACGTGATGCCGGCTGCGTTAGCGTGAACGTCATGGGTTTAATCCCTAGGTTGTGAAGACGGCGTGTAGCGCGAGCGCCCGTGCGCAGTCGACGGTTGTTCAAAGCCGAGAAATTGCCTGGCAAAAGTGCAAAGAGTTGGACTTCAAACCCCGTTATGATTCGCGCTGCGGGTTAAAAAGGCCCGACTAGATTGAGGGTTTAAACAAGGGGCGATACGCGCTGGGTATTGCGGGTAAGCAAAAGGAGAAACGAGCGTGTTTGATGGTCAGTATGTGCTGTGGGGCGGCGAACACAGTTTGTTCACTCGCAAGTTGCAAGCAATGCTTAATTATTTGGGGGTTTCCTACACGTTCAAATTAAAGGCCGAGACCTCGCAATCACGGGTCGAGGCACGGTTGGGCACCCATTTTATACCAGGGCTTGAAACCCCAGAGGGTTGGTTTATTCACGACACAACCCCGATCGGTCTGATGCTCAATAGCAAGTATCCGCATCGGCCACTGCTGCCTAAAACGCCGGTCCAAAGGATCGCCGCCCATTTACTTGAAGATTGGGCCGATGAATGGTTTGGCCGTTATGCCATCAGCTCTCGATGGTGTTATCCGGATAATGTGGCGGCGATTGCCGAGGGCTTCTATGCCAATCGTATGGGGCGGTTTCAAGCCGAAGGTCTCACCCCGGAAGATCAGCAAGCAGCGGCCGTTTTGATCCAAACGGTACGAGATAATTTTGGCCTTCGTGCTTGCGCCAATCGAGGTTGCGGCCCAGATCAAGCCGCTCAGGTCCGGCAGGATTTTGATGCATTGATGCGACATGCCGATGCACACTTTAGTGAGCATTCGTACTTGCTTGGGGACTGCGCGAGTTTGGGTGATTTTACCTTTGCGGGGTTGTTTAAAGCACACATCGCAGCCGATCCTGAGCCGCGCAGTTGGGTACAGGCCAGTGCGCCGAATCTATTGCCGCGCATGGCTCAGATCTTCGACGCACAATCGAGCCAGGGAGACTACTTCCCGGGCGACGCGCTGCCAGAAACCCTCACGCCGTTGTTTCATCATATGCGGGACACCTATCATGGGTTTTTGAAGGCGTCTCGCCTCGCTCTGGCAAAGGGTGAAAAATGGTGCGCATTGGATCTGGGCGATGGTCCGGTGCCCATGCGGGCGTTGAAATATAGCGAAGTCTCTCGTTGCCACATCCGAGCCGAGATTCTTGCGTTGTCCGAATCAGATCGAGCAGCGGTCGAGCATGTGCTGGGGCCCTTAGGGGTCCTCGATGCCTATTTGCTGCCGCCTTTATCTGCAGCGTGATGAAAAACGAAAATCCAATGGAGGTCCTTTAGAATGTTAACCCTACACTTTGCACCCAACTCCCGAGCGGGTCGAATTCTCTGGTTGCTTGAAGAGCTGGCACTACCGTATGAGCTCAATCAGATGGATTTCCATCCAAAAGATTTAAAATCCGAGGCGCACCGAGCGCGCCACCCTCTGGGTCGTGTGCCCGTTCTTGATGATGGTGACATCAGTATTTTCGAGTCTGGCGCCATCGTTGAGTACATCATCGAACGCCATAAGAATGGTGGTTTAAAACCTGCGGTGTCCTCGTCCCTGTATCCAGAATACCTACAATGGTTTCATTATTGTGAAGGCATGGTGATGCCGCCGATTAACACGATCGTTGTGCAAACCATCCTGTTGCCAGCAGACCGCCGAGATGAAAAAGTGCTAGGCCAGGCGCAGCGTCTGCTCACCAAGGCATTGGCGCCGGTAAATGATGCGCTGGCCGGGCGCGATTACCTGATCGGTGATTTCTCGGGTGCGGACATTATGTTGGGTCATGCCTGCTTTATGAGTCAGCGTTCGGGCTGCGTGACCGACGAGATGGTGCACCTGTTGGCGTATATCGCGCGGATTGCGGCTCGGCCAGCGTTTGATAAGGCCATTAATGCTTAATGCGGACGCCTTTTTGGAACAATAGACGCTGTAAAAAACGCCCCGGCAGCCTGAATCTTAATGCGGGGTGGACGCAAGTTGAAACCCGCGCCGAGCGTGGATAAGGCGCAGGGCCAAGGAGATAAACAATGACGCAATCCCAAACTATGGCAATCGATGTCTTCTGGTCTTTTCGGAGTCCTTGGTCTTATTTGGCAACGAGGCGCCTGCACGATTGGCAGAAGGCCTATCATCTCACGGTCAATTTTCGGCCGGTTTACCCCATCGCCGTGCGCACCCCTGAATTTTTTCACAGCGTGCAGCCGCAGTGGTTTTCCTATTTTATGACCGATGTCTTTCGGGTTGCAGAATTCCTGGAATTACCGTTTGTTTGGCCCAAACCAGATCCGGTTGTGCAAACCATTGATGAAAAGGGTCTCCGGCAGACGGGTGAGGTCCAGCCTTATATTGATCGATTAACCCGGTTGGGCGCGCTGGCGGAAGAATTAGGGGCGGGCATTGCCTTTGCAGATGAAATCGCATCGGTCATCTGGGGGGGGACTCAAAATTGGGATCAGGGCGATCATCTTGCGCAGGCGGCTCGTCGAGCAGGGCTTGAGCTTGCGGAGATGGATCAAAAAGTGATCAAGGAGGCCGACCGGTTGGATGCCGTGATTGCAGGCAATCAAGCGGACCATGAACAAGCGGGTCATTGGGGCGTGCCGACCTGCGCGTATCAAGGCGAGCCGTTCTTTGGTCAGGACCGGTTGGATGTGTTGCTCTGGCGTCTCAAAAAGGACGGGTTGCAGGCGCGATAAGCGGGCCTCGATTATGGAAAGGAAGCGAATAGATGGGTAAAAGGTTTTTGGTTAGTTTCGCGGTACTGATGATCCTTTTAGGCGCGCTCGGATGGTTAAACCGAATTGATTTGTTGCTAGCCTTGGTTAAGTTCCAAAGTGAACGCGAGTTCGACATCGCGCCCTACCGCGAAGTCCCTTGGCAGGCAGGCCCGGCAGTGGCCGAAGCGGGCGAGCGGCCGCCGAACATCATTCTGATTCTGGCGGATGATCTCGGCTATAACGATATCTCAACCTTTGGGGGTGGCATCGCGGGCGGCCGATTGCAAACGCCCAATATTGATCAGCTGGCCGCCGACGGCGCCATTTTTGAGCAGGCCTATGCGGGCAACGCCACCTGCGCGCCGTCTCGCGCGATGATCATGACGGGTCGCTATCCAACGCGCACGGGGTTCGAATTTACCCCCACACCCACCGGCATGGGGCCGGCTGTCAGTCTAATAATGAACAGTATGGATTCGGGCCTGCCGCCGGCCTACTTTAATCAAGCCGAAGCTGAGGCGGCGTTGCCGTATCAATCCCAGGGCTTGCCCACCTCCGAGGTGACGATTGCAGAAGTGCTCAAGCAGCGCGGCTATTACACAGCCCATATTGGTAAATGGCATCTTGGGCGGGGTGAGGGCTTTACGCCGAACGATCAGGGTTTTGATGACAGTCTGTTGATGGCGAGCGGGCTGTACCTGCCCGAAGGTGATCCGCAAGTCGTCAATGCTAAACTTGATTTTGATCCGATCGATCAGTTTTTATGGGCGCGCTTGGGCTATGCCGCCGCCTTTAATAATGATGGCGCTGAACGCTTTGAACCCAGCGGCTACCTTACCGACTACTGGACCGATGAAGCGGTGAAGGTGATTCAACAGAACAAGCACGGGCCTTTCTTTTTGTATCTGGCGCATTGGGGCTTGCACACGCCCCTGCAGGCCACGCGGGAAGATTATGAGGCCGTCGGCGATATTAAACCGCACCGCTTACGGGTTTATGCGGCCATGATGCGGGCCCTTGATCGCAGTGTCGGCGCCATCACGAAAGCGCTCGAGGCCGAAGGGTTGGCGGATAACACCATTGTCATGTTCTCAAGTGACAATGGTGGCGCGGGTTACATTGGTCTGCCCGAGGTGAATGCGCCGTTTCGAGGCTGGAAACTCACGAACTTTGAAGGCGGATTACGGGTGCCGATGTTTCTGAAGTGGCCTGGGATCATTGCGCCAGGCACGACAGTCTCAGAACCGGTTGCCCACATCGACCTGATGCCGACCTTGGCCGCGGCGGCGCAAGCACCCTTGCCCAAAAACGTTGCCATCGACGGCTATGATCTGCTGCCATTGGCAACCAATACAGCTGGGCCGGTTCGGGATCGCGGGGCACTGTTTTGGCAGAGCGGTTATTATCGGGTGGTCCGTCAAGGTGACTGGAAGCTACAGGTGTCAGATAAACTGAATAAAGTGTGGCTCTACAACTTGGCGGATGACCCCACCGAGCAGACTAACCTGGCTGGCGTGGCCGTTGAAAAATTGACGGTGCTACAAGCCTTGCTGGCCGCGCACAAAGCCTCGGCCCGTGAACCCCTGTATCCATTTTTGGCCGAGCTCCCGGTCGCGGTCGATAAGTCTCTGGCAGAACGCTTTGAGGCTGGCGATGAATACATTTACTGGCCCAATTAGGCGACGCCTATGATCAAGCGATTTGTCTTCGGTATCTTAGCGGCCCTCGTGGTGTTGCTCATCGGTGGGTTCTGGTTAGCGTTCTTTTCAACAAGACCGCCCCTAATGCTTGATCCGGCAATTCTAGAAGGCGATGGGAGTGTGATTGATTACTGCGCGCGACCGGTGCTCACGGGCCAGGGCAAAACAGCGGCTGAATTTCCGAAAGGCAATACGCCAGGTTGTGGCTATGATCACTTCCCGTTACCGGTCCTTGCCGGTTGTACCGAGCCCTTGCCTGAGGCTGCCGATGATCTGCGCGGCTTGTGGGTGGGCGTCGACGGAAAAGTGGGCCATGTCGAGCGGGTCGAGCAGTGCGGATCGCGAACGGTCGTGACCAGTTCGGGCGTCATCCATGACTATGGCCCCAATAGTACGGGCGGACTGAATACCGATGACACCGAGGGCGGCGTTGCGTTCACGCTTGCCGGCAAGCAATACTGCCCACGCACCTCGGCCAGCATGATCTGGAACAAGGGTGTGCTCGATTTCCATGTGTTCGGTTGGGGCCCGCGCGTTGTGCGTCGTTATTTACAAGGCGCGCAGTTGATCTGGGAATATGCCGATGGGTCGATCACTCGGATGAATCGAATCTGTCAGTTACCGGAAGATCACAGAACGCCGAAGCCGCGCGGGCTTCGGGTTGCGATCGGCTGGGAATAGGGTGTTTGTGCGAACCAAGGCAATTTAGTGGACTGGTTTTGGGTTAATGGGGGCTTTCATTTGTTTATTTGGCGCGGACGCAGTGGCGTCAGTCATGGCGTTTTCGGACTCATTAAGGTAAAAGGTCCGACAGGCAATCTGGTGATCGCTGGGCGTCGAATGATTGAGGTCACGGGTCAGAAAATTTTAGCGTTGGACATTGATGTGATGCCACTGCACCCAGAGACAGCGCGGCTTAAGGCAGGCGCTGCGGTTGAATTGCGAACCGCTGTTCGAGGTGTCTTTGCCGCCCGGGCGGTTGTTGCTGCGGCGCGTCGATTCGTCACCGGCCAGAATCAAAACACATCATGAGCGACCTCAGATCATGCTGCAGTGATTGCTAGCCTGGTCAGGCGTCATGTCAGCGCTAGCCTCTCAATGAGACTGGTCGGTTGAATCGCAACAAAGGAATTGCCCGTGATTAAAATAATTGTTCGAGGATTGGCGGGGTTGCCGGCAGTCATCTTCCTAGTGATGGGATTGCGATGGCTGGTCAACCCAGCAGGGATCGCGCCAGAGTTTGGGGTCTTACTGGCCTCGGGGCTCGGTTTGAGCGCGCAGGTTGGTCTCTTTTCGGCGTTTTTTCTGGCGTTAGGGCTGTCCATCCTGACTGGCCTGGTCACCGAGCGCCGCGTTTGGTTTTATGCGCCCGCAGGGTTATTGCTGTTGACGGCAATGGCTCGAAGTTTAGCTTACCTGGTGCATAACGCCGCCTTTGCGGGCTCAAATATTGGCACAGAGCTGTTGGTTGCGGGGATTCTGCTTCTGGCAGCGCGCTATCTGGGTGAGCGTTAATGTGGGTTGGCGTGCAGCTTCGGCTAAGCTTCACTGGCGCAATGCGTTTGCTCGTTGGGTTGTGCGCAGTGTTGGCCCTCGGCGTTAGCCCGGCAATCTTTGCTGAGGACAAGCCGCGACCCAATATTGTGTTCATTCTGGCGGATGACCTGGGCTTTACCGATCTTGCGTCCTATGGCAGCGAGATTGCGACCCCAACGTTATCGGCATTGGCCGAGGCGGGGATTCAATTTACCAATTACCATACAGCCGCCAATTGCGCGCCTGCGCGCGCTATGTTGCTCACCGGTGTCGATAACCATTTGGCGGGGGTGCCGGATATTCCGGAAACCCTGCCGCCGGAGCTTAAGGCGCAGGCGCACTATCAGGGGGTGCTCGGGGATAACGTGGTGACCATCGCGACCCTGCTCGAGGCCTCCGGCTATCACACTTACCTGGCTGGGAAATGGCATTTGGGGGCGGCGCCCAGGCAGTTGCCCAGTCGTCGCGGCTTTGAACGAACCGTTGCGCTCATAGATTCCGGCGCCGATAACTTCGAGCAGCGACCGTACATGCCGATCTATGATGATGCCAATTGGTTTGCCGATGGCGAACGGCTCACGTTGCCGGAGGATTTTTATTCGTCTGAGTTTTTGATCGATAAGACCATCGAATTTATCGATAGCAATTTGCCTGACGGCAAGCCCTTTTTCGCTTATGTGCCGTTTCAGGCGGTACACATTCCGGTGCAAGCGCCCCAAGAATTTATTGATCGATATGAGGCGGTCTATGACGCGGGCTGGGACGCGCTTCGCCTTGCTCGGCACGCCCGCGCGATCGAACTGGGGATCGTGCCTGAGCGTACGGCTTTAAACCGGATGTCGACCACGGACGATTGGGCGAGCTTGTCCGATGAGCGTAAGCGTTACGAAGCAAAGCGTATGGCGGTCTATGCGGGGATGATCGAGGCGATGGATCATCACATTGGACGACTCACCGCGCACCTTAAGGCCCAAGGTGTTTATGACAATACGATTTTTGTCTTCACCTCAGACAATGGTGGTGAAGCCAGCGGCTCGGTCGACCCTACAGCGTTTGGGGGCAGTTTTATGCCCAATTCATTGGGTTATTCGACCGAGTTTGAAACCTTAGGAACCAAGGGTAGCTACAACTCGATTAGCCCGAGCTTTGCGAGCGCTGCGGTCAGCCCGTTGTCGTTTTATAAGTTTTATGCCGGTGAAGGCGGCATGCGGGTGCCCTTGGTGATTGCCGGCGCGCCCCTTGCGCTATCACCTGGGATGAACAACGCCTTTGTTTGGGCAACCGATATCGCCGCCACAATTTTGGCCTTTGCCGAAACGGCGCCACCGGGTCCTCGGTATGCGGGTAAAGCGGTGTTGCCGATGACCGGCAAAAACTTGCGGCCGTTGCTCGCCGGCTCGGTGGATCAGGTGTATGACGCAAGTGAGTCCGTGGGCTATGAACTCAGTGGCCACAGCGCCTTGTTTCAGGGCGACTTTAAAATTGTCCTGAATCGCCCGCCCCGTGGCGATGGGCAATGGCATTTGTTCGACATTGTGAAAGACCCGGGCGAAACCCGAGACCTTCGAGAGGTCATGCCAGCCCAATTTCAATCGATGCTGACGGCTTACGAACGCTACGCCGTTGACAACAAAGTGCTGCCAATGCCTGAGGGACATACGGTCGTTGGTCAAATCGCAATAAACTATGTCGCCTCCCAGCTCAAAAACGGTTTCATCATTGCGCTGCTGACCCTGCTGGTGATCGCGCCGTTTGGGGCTTATGTTTGGGGTCGACGAAAGCCGCGCTGATGGTTGTGCTGCTCTTTAAAGGGCTCTGCATAGCTGGTTTTTAAGAACGCTTTGCAGAGCGCTGGAACGGGACGGCATGTTTCTCGGAACACCCTTGTCGCCGCCGCTTTGTTTTAAAGGCCTTACCAAAGGATCCCTTTCTTAGAACCTTGTTAAAGAACGTTTGCCTTAGCGCGAATGCGTTTGAGGTCCGGGTTCGTCGCATATCGTTCATCAACAACCTGAACGCGTTTTTTTGGTTAATGGTCGTGAGCGTATTGAGTTCGCGTTCGCTGGATCAGAATCAGAGTTCCCGAACCTTTGGCTTGCCGCGTTGGCTAGTGCCGCCTCAACCGGCTGCGCGTAAGCCGGTAATGCGCTCAAGAGCGGTTTAGAGCAGATCATCCTAGATTGCTGGGGATCTTCTTCCCGCGATTCGGTCGGCGTGTCTGCCGCGCTCGATGCCATGGTTCAGGCGCGCGATTCGAAGGTTGCAGCGGGATAAGGCGGCGGTTTCGAGCAGGCTTGTTGTTGCGCTCAGGCCCAACCCTTAGGCATTGCTTGACGGCATTGGCTGCGAATGGCCTACTGAATTTGATGCCGGCGGTGCCGTATTTCCTAAACCAGTCGTCGGTGTTATGGCGGGTCGCCCTAACCAACCTTTAAGGAATGCTTGTGAACGATCTCATTATTCGCGGCGGAAAAGTTTATGACGGTTTAAATCCCCAGCCGCAGTGGCTCGATATTGCCATTAAGGATGGGGTGATTCAGGAGATGGCGCCGAATCTGGTTGCCGAGGCGAAAGCCGTGATCTCGGCCGAGGGCGCGATTGTGGCTCCGGCCTGGGTCGACATCCACACCCACTATGATGGCCAAGTGACGTGGGACAGCGAGATGAATCCATCGGCAAGCCATGGGGTTGGCACGATTGTCATGGGCAATTGTGGTGTCGGATTTGCGCCAGTGCCCAAAGGCGGCGAGCAAGACCTGATTGATTTGATGGAAGGGGTTGAAGACATTCCAGGTAGTGCGCTGCATGAAGGGATGCCTTGGGGCACGTGGGAGACCTATGGCGAATACTTAGATTTATTGGACACAAAAACGTATGCCTTGGACATCTCTTCACTGATTGCCCACGGCGCGGTTCGTAATTTCGTGATGGGCGCGCGCGGGCGCGCCAATGAGCCAGCAACCCAAGATGATTTAAACGCTATGTCGGACATCGTTGAGCAGGCTTTACGCGATGGAGCGGTCGGGTTTTCAACGTCCAGAATTATTGGTCATCGATCGATCACTGGCGAGCCTGTACCCGGCACTTTTGCCAATGAAGCCGAAGTGATGGCCATTGCTGGCGCCATGAAACGCGCGGGGTCGGGCATTTTTCAATTGATCCCGTCCAGCACGTTGGGCGAGGGTCGTCCCGGCTTTGAAGAGCACACGGCGCTCTCTGATGAGATTGATCTGATTGCTAAGCTGAGTCATGAAAGTGGTCGGGCCGCGACGTTCACCTTGTTTCAGGTGGATGATTGGCACGACCAGTGGCGGCAGGCCCTCGAGCAGGTCAAAGCGCACAACGCGCTCGGGGCCAAAATATTCCCACAGGTTGGCAGCAGGCCGACGGGGTTGGTGTTTAGTCTCACCACCTATCATCCCTGGATGCTCAAGCCCAGTTACCTGAAATTAAAGGATTTGCCGCTCGCAGCTTTACGAGAAAAATTAAAAGCGCCGGAGGTTCGTGCGGCCTTGCTCACAGAGGCCAACGACATCCGCGGCATTGCGCCAGGCTCAATGACCTTTGGGATTGCGCACGCTGAACTCAACCATGCGCAGATTTTTGAATTAACCGGCAGCAGCAGTTATGAGCCCACCGAAGAGGAGGCTTTTGCTCATCGTGCGGCGCAGCAGGGGCAAACGCCGGCCGAATACTTGCTGGATTACTTGTTGGCAGATTGTGATGCCATGGCCATCATGTTCTTTACCAACTATTCCGAGTACAACTTGGATGCGGTTCGTGCGATGCAAATGGATGAGGTGACGGTGACGGGTTTGAGTGATGCTGGCGCGCATGTATCCTTGATTTTTGATGCGGTGAACCCGACCTACCAGCTGACCTATTGGGGGCGAGACCGCCGCCGCGGCGAGGTGCTAGAGCTGGGCCATTTGATTCATCGAGGCACCTACCGCAATGCGCAGCTCTTTGGGTTTACCGATCGCGGCCACCTTGTCCCAGGAAAGCGCGCGGATATAAACGTGATCGATTTTGAAGGCTTACAGTTGGGCGCCTTGGAGGTCCGGCAAGACTTGCCTGCCGGGGGGAAACGTCTCATGCAAGGCGCCACGGGTTATTGGGCAACGGTCATCAATGGCGTGGTTACTCGGCGCTTTGACAACGACACCGGTGCGCGACCGGGCCGGTTGATTCGAGGTGGGAAAGTCTCTGCGCAATAGAACGCGCAGGTTGCG
>TARA_B110000240_G_scaffold22642_1_pt1 | contig 25136 bp, 19 predicted proteins | sample TARA_B110000240 | Tara Oceans TARA_B110000240 (sample SAMEA4397611) | marine metagenome | biome: Polar Biome; feature: [DCM] deep chlorophyll maximum layer (ENVO:01000326); material: water (ENVO:00002006), including particulate matter (ENVO:01000060) such as... | depth 17 m | reverse complement strand
GTGACGCACAAGCAGCGTTCGATGTAGTAGACGTAGTATTATACCAAAGCTACAACCCAGCGGTTTCAGACGAACAATTTCCAATTGAGGTACCGTATAAGCTATCCATCCCGGTAGACGGTGATAGCTTACCTGCCCAAACTGTAAGCCCTACAAATATAGTAATGCTGGGTGCCTCAAACTCAGACGGGGTCGTTTCAGGAACTTCGTCTTATATGGAAAGGCTTTTTGCAAAACGAGGTGTCAACAATACTAATATTGTAGATGCTTCGGTTGGTGGTCGTCATGTTGATGAAATACATGCAAGCGGTTGGTTGCCTATAAAAGACACCTATACAGGTGATGCTAGTACTTATGTAGTGCTTACAGATACGCTAGGTAATAGTATTAGTGGTTTAAAACCTTATTCAACAGCTACAAGTGCAAGTATTGAAAAGGTGCGGGGTGAGCTTCAAGCTTTAGTTGATGATATTGTGGCAAATGGCAACACCCCTATATTGTTTGAGACTACGTTTAGAAAATACGAGGTTAATGGCGTTTCATCCATTGATGATGAAAGCTTAAGCTCTTTACCGTTTCAACAAGATATTTTATATCCTATTGTACAAAGTATGCTACCTGCTCAGTGGTCTGAAACACTTTCACGCCCTTGGTTCTCACTCTACAATCATACGTACAATTTAAGTAAGTTGATTCATTCAGATGGGATTCATCATACGAATGTGGGTTACGAATTATTGCGCCGATTAGAGGTTGATTTGTTATGTCGATTCGTTAAGGGCGAACCTTCTATAATCTTTGATAAGTTTACCGCTGATGAAGCTAACCAAGCGGTTGCTGGTCCTCAGTCACTAATACTTACTGAATCAAGCACTTCAAATACAGGGCCATCAAGAGTTATGCCCTACGCTAATTATTTTAACATAAACGACAATAATGTTGCTGTTCCTTTGGTTCCTGAGTCTGGTTACAACCCCGGTTCAATAACTATATCTAGCGTAGGTGGTGAGTTAACGCATAGTACAAATTCAAGCTTTACAGATGACGGTTTAGACCCTGTAGATTTAACTAATTGGCGTATTAAGTACGCTTACGGCTATGTCACCCATTCAGACAAGTTTAATCTATTCACATTAAAAGGGTTTTTACCAAATCAAGTAGTAAGCATCGGAATGGCCAGTTATAAAAGTGATTCAACTGAAAATCGTCGCAGTTTATTTACTTTCAACGACACTGTTACATCGGAAACTAATGCAAAGCCTGACGACCCTAGTAATGTTGTGTACGCTGATGTTGCGGCAGACGAAAATGGTGAGATAGCAGTAACAATGCAGAAAACAAGCGGGTACGCGGCACACTGGAATGGGTGCCATGTAATCGTGCCTTAGGCGACTATATTGCGCGACATGAACCAAGTTACACAAGTTATTGACCATTGTATACTAGATGAGGAGTTTGAATAATGGCCGTATATGACGCACGTAAACTAACTAAACTAGCGGGTAATGTACGCGATTGGGATAGTAAGATTAATAGCGCTGCGGCCAACGCATTGAATAGAGCGGCCACAAAAGCCCGTAACGACTCTGTGAGCGAGATATTCAATAGAACTACATTATCGGGCAGCTATGTTAAAGAACGCCTTACCGTGGCTGGTAGGGCTTCACCAAGCAATCTTAGGTCTATTGTACAAGGTGTAAACCGGGCTACACTTTTAAGCAGATTCGATTATATTAAAACCAGCGCTGGCGTTAAAGTTAAAGTTAATAACAGAGGTGGTTTTAAACTGATTAAAGATTCATTCGTGGTTACTAATCTACGCGGGTCTACTAGTACTGGTATTGCCATGAGTAATGTACGTGCTGCTGCTTATTACGCGGACGCTGCTATAGGTGGGGGTAGTCAAGCGGTTAAGCGTAAAGCTATTAAGTTAGCGATTAAAGCTAAGACCAAACCCGGAGGTATACACGTGCTACACTCTAGGTCTATCACTCAATTATTCGAGTCGGTTAAGGTTGACGTGTCACCTTCCGTGCAGTTATTCTTAGAACGTACCTTTTTAGACAATTTAGGCAGATAACATGACCAACTCAGAATTATTCTACAAGAAATTCATACAGACACCGTTGCAAAACATAGACGACCATTTTTATGTTGACGGTTGGGTGAAGGTACACTTAGATGAATTAAAACGCAATTCTAAGCCGCATCACGTAATAGCTAAAGACCGCCCTAAATTCCCGGTAGTAGCTAGCCACGGTTTAGAAGACATATTCACCAAGTGGTCACTAGCTAACTTCACTACGCAACGCACGGTTGTAGTCAGTGGTGCTATTGACGTAAAAGACAAGGCTACTATTGACAGTCGTTTGCAATCTCTGTATCGTACTTGCATTAAAGCTATACTAACTTCAATATTGGCAAGTCCCGACTTCGTGAAGGACGTACCTAAGTTCGCATTAAACAACGCTAAGTTTAGCATACCTGATGACGAGCTGATGTACGCCATGTTTGAACTTAACATTACCATTACAACACAGGAAAATATAAACACATGGCTAGACTAACTGCTATAGGTCGCAACATAATCATACGTAAAGACTCGCTAGAAACAACAAGCGCTGGCGGTATCGTAATGGCTGCTTCTTCACTAGATGAAAACATCACTGGTGAAGTCATGGCGTTACCTGAATTTAGTTATCACCCAAGTGGTGAAGTTAAACCCCACAGCCTTAAGGTGGGCGACAAGGTTGGTTTAATGCGCGGTAAGGTAGGCACTACGCTACCTAAACAACACATACCAGCATGGTACAAATCTGACGATAAAGAGCTTTGGTTAGCGGTGTCAGAAGACTTCATAATGTACAAAGTAGAAGGGTAAGCTCATGAGTACTAAACAAGGTGTAGAAGTTACACTGACCGTTGATAAGGTCGAAATCGCTGGTGTTACATACACCAAATCTAAAACGCCGACAGTGAATGTATCACAGGCTACAGCTAACCGAATGGTCGCTCACAATGTGGGTTCTGTTCCGGCTAAAAAAAAGGATAATTAATTATGGTTAACAAACCGTTTAAAGGCGCTGGTGAAATCCTCATTCGTGAGCGCTCTACTGGCTTGGCGTTTGATGAATTTGGTAACAGCTCTGCTTTTCAAGTTGGCGTCAATGAATCTAAAGAAACGCAAAAAGACTACCGTACTGTACAAGGTGGTAACGTAGCGTCAATCTCGACTATCGACGACGTAACTGGAACAATCACTGGGTTATCATACCAAGCTGACACACTGGCTATTGCACTACGTGCTTTAGTTACTAAGCTAGACGATACTCCTGTTGTTGACGAACCCGTTACACTAGTTACTGGTAAGCATATTAAATTAAATCGCATCCCTAATATGGGTGAAACATTTACCCTTAACGACGGCACTGATGATTTAGTTGCTGGTACTGATTTTATAGTACAAGGTAGTATGATTAAGCTTACAGGTTATAGCGTTGCCGCTGGTGAATCTATTGCTGGCACAGTTAGCTATACGCCTAAAATCCAGTATAAAATGAAAGGACTAAGTTCTGATACCAAGGAATACGAAATCTATTTCAATGGTTACAACTTGGCCGATAACGATAAACCAGTTATTCTTAATATTTGGCGTGCTAAGTTTTCAGCAGCTACAGCACTCGACTTAATCACTGAATCGTTCGGTGAGTTACCTATCGAGTTTGAAGTATTAGCCGACGAAAACGCAGTAGACCCGGACAACCGTTTCTTTGAAATGAATATGGCCGAGTAAATTCGTTGTAAAACTTTTAACAAAGGGGTATCTTAGTATATCCCTTTTTTTATGTCCGAGATAAAATCTATGAGTATTGATTCAGATAAAGATATTATACAGCTCATTATTGATGCTGAGAATCTAGCAGCCCCCGAATTAAAAGAAACATCTACCGAGCTATTAGCGTTAGGTGTAGACGCCCAGAAGACCGCTAAAGAGCTTGACGACTTACGCATCAAAAGCACCGTGATTAACTCTTTCAAAGAGACGGGCGAAGAAGTTAAAGAAATGCGTGCCGAGCTGGTTAAGAGTGAAGTCGAATTTATTAACTTAAAGAAAACTCTTAAAGAAGCTACTAACGCTACTGACGAACAACAGGCGGCTGTTGTTAAAGCTAATATAGCAATTAAAGCACAACGTTCTGAGCTACGTAGTCAAGAGACGTCATATACTGCTATCAGTAAGAAAGCGGCATCTTACGGGGTCACTGTAAAAAGTTTAGAAGTAGAAGAACAAAAGCTAGGCGTTGAATTAGAAAGTACTAAGCGTGAACTTGATTTACTAAGTACCCAATACGATAAGAACTCCAAGGCCGTACGTGAGCAAATAATTGTAGAGAACGCTCTGCAAGCCACCAATGCCAAAACAGAAGCACGCGCTAAATCATTACAGGCCGTGTGGGATGCTGAGACTGTAATACTAGATAAGCTTATAGCTAAAGAAAAAGCAGTATCGGACGCTAAAGCTAAAACCGAAGCTGGGTTGAAGACCTACGAAGCTGGGTTGAAATCTCTAAATGCACAACGTGAAAAGAACGAGATAACAGCCGCAGACGCTATACGAAAAGAACAAGAGTTACGTACTCAGACCGAACTCAGCACTAGTCAAGTCAGTTCTATGCGTAAGGCGTTAGAGTTAGAATCTAATGAGCGCATCAAGTCTGCTAACGCTGCTAAAGCACAAGTACAGGCCGAACAAGAGCTAGCTACAGAAAAGGCACGTGTAGAACAGGGAATACGAGATTACACCGCTGGTTTAACTGCATTGAACAAACAGCGTGAACGTGATGAAGTATCTGTGTCTGACGCTATAATCAAAGAAGCGGAACTACGCAAACAATACGACCTAACAGAAGGTCAAGTAAGCACTATGCGTAAGGCTATCAATGCAGCCACGACAGAACGCATTAAGGACGCTGCTGCTGCTAAGAAACAGTTAGAAGCAGATGAAAAGCTGGCGTATGCTGAAAAGGCATTACGTGATGGATTACCTAAGTATGAAGCTGGGTTACGCTCGCTACGTGCTGAACGTGACAAAGGCGAAATATCGGTTAGTGATGCTATACGTAAAGAAAAAGAATTACGCAATCAGTATAAATTAACTGAGTCACAAGTAAAGTCTACTAAAGATGCTATTAAGGCCGAAAGTGTAGCCCGTACTACGTCAGCTAAAAGTACTGATTTACTGACCACTGCAACACGACGATTAGCTCAAGTGTACACTGTAGTTATAGCCGCTCAAAAAGCAGCAGCAGCAGTTACAACATCTATAAAGAACTACGGTGAACTTGAAAGCGCTATGGTCAAGGTTGAAAAGACTACGGGCGCGGCTGCTGGTGAAATAGAACTGATTGCTGATGAATTAATACGGTTAGGCGAAGACATCACACCGACTACTACTAATAACCTTCTCAAGATGGCCGAGGTTGCAGGTCAGTTAGGCGTTAAGAGTACAGGTGATATACTTAAGATGGTAGCTGCTGCTGATGCGCTAGAGGTATCAACTAACTTAGCTGGTGAAGAAGCAAGCACACTACTAACTCGTATACTTAAGATGACAGGTGAAGGTGTTGGCGAAATCAACGGACTCGCATCTAGCGTAGTAGCCCTTGGTAATAACTTTGCTGTAGCCGAAGATGAAATAGTACACATGACCCGTGAGATAGTAACGGGCGCTACAAGTATCAACCTTGGTTCATCAGCAGCAGCAGCATACGCAGCTACATTAAAAGAAACTGGGCAAACGGCTGAACGTTCACGTACTGCTATCTTTAAAATGGCACAAGGTATTAAAACGGCCATACAAAACGGTGGTGATGATTTAGAACGCCTACAGCGCTACACAGGGCAAACAGCAGACGAGTTAGAGCGTAACCTAGGCACTCGCCCAGAAGTCGTGTTAACGGCTCTTATAAACGGTCTGGGTGACGCTAGAGAACGTGGTGAGAACCTTACTTCTATACTCAGTAAAATGGGCGTAACTGGTAGTGAAGCTACAAGCGTAATTGAAGCACTGGCTAAAAACTCAGAGCGATTGAATGAAGCGTTATTACTATCTAACAAATCATACGCAGAACAAGACGCCCACTTTAAAGAAGCAGCTAAAGCATACAGTACTCAAGATGCAGCTATAGGACGCCTTGTAAACCGTTTTACGAACTTAACGGCTGAAATAGGTAAGGCATACTCAGATGAAACAGACGCCGCTATACGTTCCGCTACGGCGCTTATAGAAGGTCAGAGCGATAAGATTATAGAGCTAATGAACTTGTTTGGTGAGTTAGGTTCTGCTGTGACAGACTCGCTAGATATATTCGACAATATAAGCAACGTGTTTGGTTCGGCTGGTGAATCCATATCAATCATAGACACGCTGACTAGACAGGCACGTATAGGCTTTAATCTACTTACAATATCAATCAACACATTGGTACTAGGTATTCAGGGTTTTGTGTATGCTGGCGCTCAAGCTATAGACTTCTTTAATGATAGTGCAATAAGCGACAAATGGTTTAGCGACTACGAAGCTAAGATGTATAAGACTAAAGAGTCAATAGACCGCGACTTACAAGACATGAAGAACGCACAGGCCGACTTTAATAAAGAGAGTTCGTCTAGCTTCCGTGATTTAAACAACGCGTTAGAAACTTACTCAGGTGCTATATCTAGTCTGTCAGAAGAAGAACAGAAGAAGATTAAAGCAATAACCGAAAGTAATGTTTACGTAGAGGGTCAGAACCAGCTCTACCGTGATTTGACAGAACGACTAGTGTCAGTACAGCGTGAACTAGACTTGTTAGAAAAACTACAAACGCGTAAGAATGAAACGGACGCAGTAGCTACTAAAGAGCTGGGGGCTAAGTTAGCGGCTCAAGCTAAGGAAGCTGAATCAATCGGTGGTTTGACTATAGCCACTGGTGAACACACTATTAAATTAGCAGAGTATAACGAGCGACTAGCTGAACAAAAAGCACTGTATGATTCAGGTATTATTACACAAGAGTTATTCGCCAACTCCGTAACCCAATTGGCACTGTCTGTAGAGACACAATCTACTAAGATTAAAGAGAACAGCGCTGACTTGGTAGTAGCCCGTGCTACTGTAGATTCGTACGCTGCTGGGCAGGTGGCATTACAAGAGCAATATTTAGCTGGTAAGATTAGTGCTGACGAACTAACCGAGTCTCAGAACTTACTTAACACTGAGTACAATGTAGCACAGGCTACACTAAATCAGACCGCTACAAGCACTAAGTTTATGTCTGCTGAAATGGCTACGCTAGATAAGCAAATAGACAAGACTAAGAATGATATCACAGCGCTAGAAATACAGATGGCTGCTGCTGGTAAAAGTACTGGGGAAGCTGCTACCGTTACTGCTAAACTACGTGCTGAACAAGCGTTACTTGCAGACTTGACTAGAGAACGTAACGAACTCGATAAGCAAGACTCACTTAACTACCAGCAATTGATAGCGTTACAGGAAACGTACACTAGAGATTTAGCCAAGTTAAATGACCAATGGAAATTTGGTACTATAACTAAAGCTGAATATGTAGCTAAGTCCAGCGAGTTAAATGCCGCACTAGCTGAAATGAACTCTATATTAGGTACTAACACCGCGACCATAGACAATAACACAACCAGCGTATCTAAGAATAAAGACGCAGTGGTAGCCAAGGTAGCGGCTGTTAAGCAATCTACTAACGCGGCGTCTTTAGAACTGGATGCTCACAATAAGCTAACTACGGCTTATGACTTCTCTGCATCCAGCATGGAAGAACTATCAGCGCGTCACCGTGAGCTACAGGGGTATATCAACACTAATAATAAAGTGTCTGGTGTGTGGTACAAAACGTTAGCAAATACATACAACCTTGGTTTTAAACGTGAACAGCAGATAATTGAGGAAATCAAAAACACACGCAAGTTAACTGAACAAGTAGAATCTGGGTCTTTGTCTATGGCCGCGTTAGACCGTATCACAGCGCAGAGTAACCAGAACTTTAGACTACTTAGCGACCAACAATTGCGACCGCTGTTAACTGCTATTGATAACGCCCGTGCTAAGATGGCTGCTTTAAACGGTGAGATAGTATCGGGTATGCAGGAAGCACAAGACCGTATAGACGCGGCACTAGGTAACTACGAAGCTATAAAGCAACGTGAGAACGCCCGTGAGATAGCCGAATTGCAGGAGTTACTAGAACAAGCACAGAAGACAGGCAACCAAACGCTTGTTAATGAGGCTAGAAAGGCCATAGAGCTACTTAAAAAGGCGCAGCAGCTAGAAGCTCGCGCAGATGGTACATCGTACGCTAGTGGTAATTACACGTCGTCTGGTGGCACTACAGAGCGTCAAAGTAATAGTACTAAACCGTTTGGTACTAACAACAACCAGAACCGTACGTTTGGCACTAGTAACACGGTGAAATATCAGGTAGAATTGAAATCACCGTCGGGTAATGTTAGTACTATTAACACGTCTGACGAAGCAAGCGCTAAATCGTTACTTAACGCTGTAAGTGAGTTAGGTAAAATTAGTAGCCAACAATAAGGGCGAATAATGCAGCTTAAAAATCTGGGTGATGATAGTATCACCCTTATATCTGATAACATGGTGTGGACTGATGAATTTACTTTTAATCAAGTAGAAGCTGATGAACTATACACCTTAGCTGGTACTTACGTGACTAACGTTAGCCCCCTTAAGTTAGGGGGTCGTACCATTACTTTAGAGCAACAAGACGCACATGGTTTTACGTACGGTAATATTAAAACCCTATATGATTTAGCAGCAATTCCAAATCAGGACTTTGAATTATCGTTACATGATGGTAGAGTGTTTAAAGTGTTCTTTGATTCGACAGGTGGTAGTCCGGTAGCTGGTGAGCCTTTGACTAGATTGCATCCAATGCCAGATAGCCACTTGTTCAAGAATGTAATATTAAAATTTAAGGTAATAGTATGACAATAACATCTAAAGACGTGCTGTTTTACCAAGCACAAGATAATACCGACAATGTAGAAGGTGGGGGCTATCGTAGCCCTGTTCTAATCCAAGATGGTGTTATGAACAATTTGTTCAATGATATATCGCGACTTGACGCTGTAGGTGGTGACTTGAACATGCGTAAAGTAATTCGCGTAGTTAACACCGACGACCGAAGTTTGTATCAAGGTAGTCACGCGATTATTCGTAAGAATCCTAGTGACCCTAAAGTGGGCGCTATAATGATACACGACCCCGACCCGTTCAGTACTCGCGCCGATGTAGTTGAACTTTTAGAATCTTACACTAGCCCTTCGTCTAAAACTACTTACTATTTAGAAGGTACTCATATTGTCGGAATTAGAACGGTGACTTTTGTACAACTAAATAGTATGCAGATAACGCCATACGTGGGTCAAGTTCTGGTATTATCCGACTCTGTAACAGGCATTAGTGAATATATTAAAATCAAATCGGTGGCAACTACTAAGGCTTACGGCTACAGCGGTGGCACTAATTTCACAGGTACACGCGCTACTTGTGAAATAACAGAACCTTTATCTAGTGCATTTATTGGTTACGATTTTACACAAACAGCTATTAACTCTGGGCGCACAGAAGTTCGCACCACCGCCACCAATGAAAACTTAGAATTTTACGGTACTGAGTTCTTAGCAGTTGACGTAGCAGCCGATGATGTAGAAATCGAAGTAGGTAGCATTAGGCAGCCTTTAATACCTACAGACTCTATCAGAAGTACCGTTGTGACTCAGACGTTTGTTGAGGACGTGATTAGTTACAAAACTGCTACGGGCATACCAAGAAAGTCAATTGCAGTAAGTGGCAGAGGTGTGGTTAAAATGGTAGGCAACCCCATACTAGCTGGTTCGATAACTTCTACAGATGGTCATGCAGATAATGCGGCTGGTGATTTAATTGTTACGGCTACAGGCGCAGTGGTGGCACTCGTAGATTATCCGTCTGGTACTATTACTACCGTTGGTGATATAAACACTACCCTTTCATATAATGTAGGTGTAGTAATTAGCGACGCTAAAACATCACATACAGAACGTTACGTCATTTCAGATAGTAACCAAGGTACATTGATAAATTTCAATACCACCAAGCCTGTAGATAACGCTGGTTATATCCAATATAGAAATAACGGGGTCTGGTATCGTGCCGAAATAAACAGCGACGGAAGTGTGTCTAATGATTTTATGACAGGGTCAGTAACCCCGCTGAATAACAATAGTAGTACAGTACTTGTAACCTTATCAGAATTACCGGACATAGGTAGTTATGTGATTATAACGTACGCGTCAGATAGTAGTGTGTCTGATATATCAAACCAGTTAGCAGACGATATCATTACATTGAGAATTGATTTACCAGATAAACACATCATACCAACCGGATTTGAGTTAACCCTATCTGAATTATCAGGTGATTTAATATGGACTGAGTCTAGGGGTATAACTGCTGACGATGCTACTACTAGTCGTGGTGCTAGAGCCTATGTAGATTGGGCTAACGGTGTAATAAACGTGACCAACTTATCTGTAGCGGCTAGTGATGCTTACACGGGCGACCAAAGTAAAATGTCTGTTAAGTATTACATAGATGAATCCGATGTGCAGTATACCACCGAAGTAGATGTGTTGTTGGATAGGTTTAACGATAGTATTTTTCGCATAAATAACACAACCATTAAAAATTCAGAATACTTTGAAGTTAGCGCACAATTTATAGACGGACACCATGAAATTGAAGATATTGACTTAGACGACACTAGAGAAATAATTCTTAAAGGTAGTTTAGAAAATTATGGAGGTACATACGGATTGTGTGCATACATTGGTGAAGGAGGTATTAATCCATACCTTAGCTTTGACACTACCCAAGCAGCACCTTCGTTTCAGATGGAGTTAGTAGACGGTAAGCGCACTATTAGTGTTGCTAAAGTCAATTATGTAAAACATGGCTCTATGACTAGAGATGTGACAGGTAAGACTATAAAAGAATTAAACCTAACTAACACATCACCTAACACCAAGTTATCTATTGGTTTACCGTTTTCTAAGATAATAGCGTCTGAGTTCAAATATCGGGACGATACATTGTCTATGGTTAACAGTGATGTTTATGTTAACGGTGTAGCCCGGGGTACTTACGTATCTAACCTTGGATACGCGTCTATACCATCTCGATATTTGAATCCGGGTAGACTGACTATAGACACAAACTCACTACTGGTTAAATCGGATAACATCAATTCCAACTTGACTAGTGGTGCTCACTTTATTGTAGGTAGTGGTGATATAAAGCCAGAGTCAGTTAGTATTAAATTTGTATTTGAAGGTGTTACCTATACTGCTAATTCCGACTCGTCTGGGGATATACTGGTGTCAGGAATCGTACAGGGTACAGTAAACTCTGATATAGGCGTTGTGAATCTGGGGTTTAATTTCAACACAGTAGACATAACTACCCTGACATTCAGCGCTCAATCTGAAACATCTATCAGTTCATCTAAGGCCGTTACGGGTATTAATGCTGTACGTATGCCGTCAGATGGTATGGTCGATATATTCAAGGCTGGTAATTACATTGTTATATTCGACGAAGTAACCACGGCAATAACTACCCCGAGTGCTGGTACTACGGTGACGCTTGATAGAAACAAACAAGCTTATATAGAGGTAATCGACGTTAACGGTGAAAGACTTAATAACGACGCGTACACAGCAGACCGTCTAAACGGCTCTGTGACATTCTCAACACCATTGAGCCTAGTCAACGTACGTAATGAGCCGTTAACAGCCCCGTACTCGATTGTAGACCGTGTAGAGGACATGGCTACTATACGTAACGTACTTTCAAATGGCGTGTTACAATTGTCGTCTGAAATCACACGTGATTATACGGCAGGTGTAGCCCGTGTTGCATCGTGCTTGGTTTGGGGTGACTCAGTAGCACGACTGTACAATATATTCTCGCAATCGTCGGTAGGGTCTGAATTATGGAGCGATATACAGAACGGTTCTGACACCACAGCCCAATACAATAACTCTACATATCCTATGCAAGTAGTGAACGCCGATGCTATACCGGGTAGATTTATGATACAATTCAGAACCAGTACATCTGTAGATGTTATACATGAAAATATGGGTATCATTAGTGCTGGTATTAACTTGAATACAGATGACGTAGCGCCCATCAACCCGGTTACAGGTAAACCGATATTTGTAGCAGCTAAAGAAGGATTTGGCTCTGGTTGGTCTACTGGTAATATAATACGATTAAACATAGAAGCCGCCGACGATGGACTGTGGATTATTAGACCTGTTCAACCCGGTGCGCTAAACGAAAATGAAGAATTAATAGAAATAGAAAGTAGAGGTGATTCAAAATGATGAATTTTGTAAAGAAACCAGTTACGTTGTACACGGCAGATGATGTAGACGCTCCAAATTTTAACACAGTAAATGGTGAGTTCGGTACACCGTTACAACTATTTGAAATGTTTAAGCAAATACTCGTAGATGGGTATGGTACTGGTGCTAACTTTAAAGAACCTATGGGTTGGACTCTAGTTGAGTATAAGGCTACGATTCCCGATGCTAGTATAGGTGGTGGTAGCTATGTATTTATGGCAGTATTCCGCAACGCCAGCGGCACTACCTATTTAGAATTGTCTAAAGGTACAAGTGTGACTGATGACTTCTACCGTACTAATAGTAAGATTTACTTTTCCGCACACGCTTGGTGGAACTCGTACACCGACAAAGCAGCACCAATGGACGGCGATTCGACCATGTATTTAGGCCACACCAGCGCATCGTCACAGGCTAGTAAGTTTGTATTCGTGGGCAATGAAGACGCATTCGTATTTTTCATGACAGCGCCGCAAAGATGGGGGTCATACTATAACTGTTCATCTTCACCCAGTTTGCACGGGTATGTGGGTGACTACAACTACGCCACTGAAAACGACCCTGTTAAGTCGTTGTTCTTATACTCTAACACCACTGGTTCTTCATCATACAACTGGAATAGCTCATGGGTGTATACGATGGCGTCCGTCGGTTATTATCAACCTGCCGGATTGGAGTTCGTAGGATTGGATGGTACGGGTGCTTCAAGAATGAACATCATACCGTCGCCCATTTCTGGATTTATAGGCGTTGAGAATGGCGACAGTGCCGTACTTAAAGAAATAGGAGCCACTTGTAACTTGCACATTAGACTAGGTACTATCTCTTACAACATGACCGCTGCGGCCAACGCCGTACCAAATACACCTTATTATAGAGGTTCTTTACGTGGATTGGAGATAAGTTCACAACCAATGTGTGCAGACCACGACGCGTTCCCGATACCTAATATCCAAACATTCGACGGTGTTAAGTATTGCATGTGGCCGTCAATAAACACCGGAATTAGTTTGTGTTGGATTAACTGCGAGGAATGGTAACATGGCTGCGATAAATGAAATTATAAGTCATACTACGCAAGGCGTGATGGTAACACCCTTGCGAGTATACAACCCCGACTCTTGGTATTGTTCCGTTAATGCAAATTCGGGGTCGTATGTAAGTAATGTCGGCGCGTCTAGTGAGTATATTAACGTCACATTACCAGCAGACACAAATGCGGTACTGGTATCATTATTATCTGGTGATTATAGCGCCGCTAAAGCAGGAATGATTACAGGTGCGCCGTCGATGTTATCTACAGAAGTCGTATGGTCTAACGTCGATATTGTGCCACTACAGCAGATAGGTAGTGTCCAAACGCCATACAATACATCTGGTTCTGTAGTAGATGATTCGGGTAACTTAGTGTCGTCCACTGTGACGCTTATAACGACCGATGGTAAATTAATTAATACTTATAATGTTAATGGTGAATTTACAGCAAGTACGCCAGCAGTACCGTATTATGCAATTAGTGACGACGCCAACAGTGTATGCATACTAGAGCGACTAGGTACTATATCAGACGAACCGTTAAACTTCGTCATGGATTCTACTAGTACAGGTCAACAATACACGGCAGATGGTTTTGTATACGATGCCGACGGTAATCCTTTAGCACAGACCGTGGTGGTAACTGCTACTGGTGAAGACCCGGTAGTGTTAGGTGTGGGCGTTAGTGACGGCGCTACTGGTGCGTACTCTGTTAACGTGGGTAGTTGGTCTGGTGAGGTAATGGCTTACACACACCAAAAGTACGGCACACTGTTTGCCGACGCTGAAAATGAAATTACGGCTGGTTCAGTTATTCACCCTACTACGCCTAATCAATATGTTTACAAAATCATCACAGGTGGTACACTACCAGCTAGTGAGCCTACAGAGTGGCCTACTGAAATACGTGTGTTTGATTTAGGAACTGCTACAGCCGAACCTGTCAAACTATTAGAGCCACAAATGGCAGGATGGTTTAAAACTAAGGCGGTGTAATGTCAAATCAGGACGGCGATATAGAATACCGTGCTGCTACTGCGTCACAGGATGGGGTTATTGAGTACCCTACTTCTGTGACCTCCTCAAATAGCGCCAACGTATACAACCCAAACCAACAGACTAACCAGAATGCACCGCCTATTAATACAGGTGTAGCACAGGCTACGTTTAGTGGTGGTGATATCAACTACAGGGCTATACCAGCTAAGCTAAGCGGGGTGATAGTATATCCAGTACCAGCAGCACCAGCAACAGCTAGACAAGATGGTGTAATTCGTTATGTAAATAAAACAGCTTCGTTAGATGGTGTGATTGACTACGTTTATTCGGAATCCACAACACCAGTAGACCCGGTAGACCCACCTATCGACGGTGCGTACAACGAGGACTTGGTTGTAACTCCTTTGTCACTACCTTACACAACTGGTAACTTGGTTTTATTCAGTACGACATTACCTACAGAACATACACCTTACATCGACCTAGGAACGTCTTTAAAATGGACACCTTCTGTCACGATAAATAACCCCGTAACTGTAGGTAGTAACAAAGGGTACGACACCATAGATGTATCTATAGCGCTACCTAACGACTTTATTGGTGACGCTATTAATATAGTTGTTAGTACGCCGTGGGATGCTGTAACCAGCGCTGATAGCAATATCGGTACTATTTGGGGTGTTGGTCTTGACAATATCAACCAGTCTATTTTGTCTGTAGTGCCTAATTTGTTAAACCCACTAGATTACAACTATACTGCTGATACTTTCAGCGTAAATAGATACCCTAACTATAGTGAGCGATACGTAGCTGTGTCTGACGGGTATATACCCAGCGGTGTAATCAGGGTGAATAACTTTAGAAATACCACACATAACGGTGTGATAATGAATGTTAAGTCTGGCGTATCCAAACCTAAATATGAAGCTATCAAGTCTAATTCGACTGTAGTAAACACACCGTGGGAAGGTATTCAACCGTTAACCAAGGCTTTAACTTTAACTTATGGGTATGGCGCTCAGAACTTCTTAGTGGGCGGTGTTGTAGACTTACCGTTCGATTATGAACCGTATGTACCACCACCTGTAGTAACAATTGAACACCCGGAATATGAGGTATTTAGATACATGAGTAACATGCTGGTTTATTTAGAGGAAGACAATTCTTTAGTAGGCGTAGACAATTGTAGCATAAGTTACGATTTGGACACGTTTACGTGGAAGTTCACAGCTCAGTTAGCTAGTCTTGCAGATTACACCAAGGTAATGCCTGTAGGGTCTGTATATCAAACTATAGAAGTGATTATGAATACCATTAAGTTCAGGTTCTTCATTAGTAACGTGACCCGAAATACAGAGATTGCAAGTAGTGGTAAAGTAACTACGTCTTACACTGCTACAGGGTACAGTATGATAATGGTACTAGCAGCCCCTTACACAGGGGTACGGTCTTATGCTGCTAGTAACGCTCAATCGTCAGCGGCATTATGCCAACAGGAAGTAATAGACCAAGGTCGTAACACTCTGATTAACTGGGATGCTCCCATATGGACTGTGCCTTTTGGTGTACATAGCTATCAGAGTAAGACACCAGTAGGTGCTATGCTTAGTATAGTTAACGCTGTAGGTTGTGTAATGTATCCAGACCCTTACTTAGACGAAGTGACGGTGATGCCCTACTACCGCGAACGCCCGTGGCTATGGAGTTCTATACAGCCCGACCACACTATGCACATTGGTCAGTTCTTGAATGATTCATCTTCTGTGATACCTAGTGATGTACCTAACGCTGTATTTGTATACGGTGAAGGTACTGACGGCGTAGGTCGTGAGGTGGGGATATCGGGTACTCAGGCTACTAACGTATTACCAGACGTCATAGATAAATACCTAACTGATAACGATGCCGCTGTACAACGGGGTATCACAGAGTTAGCCAAGGCGTCACGTATAGAAGAACTCACGTTGAAGACCTACGTAGACACGACCACTGGTTTATTCTATCCTAGGCAAGTAATCGAGGTCACAGATTGGAACAATGAAGTTTGGTACTGTCAGGTGATGGGTACTAACATAACCCAGAGTGCTATAGGCTCTGTAATCATTCAAACATTAACGGTGCATAAGTATCATGTCGCTTAACGTATATAGTTCATTTAAGGCACTACTCCCCAAAAGCCCTGTAACGAGCGTAGAGGTCACAACGGTTCTAACCAATGGTAACAGTCAGGTTAGGACGTCAGATGGCGTTACAATCACTGTCAGCGGCGATTCTGTGAATGTTGGGGAGCGTGCATACATCAAAGATGGGGCTATCACAGGTAAAGCCCCTAATATCACAACAGTAAGGGTAAATGTATGAGTAAGAAGGTGTACTACGGGTTACAAAACCAAGCTGAGATTGTCAGCGCTGCTAGACGTGCTGTACGTACGTTCGGTGGTGGTGACAAAGCGGTGTCTATGCTGGTAGGTACTGCATGTACTGAAACAGATATGGGTACGTTCAAGGACAAACACCCAGAAAAATTAGGCGTAGGTTTAAATCAGTTCGACTTAATACGGTTTAAAGATTTACAGACTAGAACAAGACGTGACAACGCTAATGTATTTTATAAAGAGTATGGGGTATCGTTGATTGACCTAGAACTAGAAGACTTGGCTTACGACCCTTATTTATCAATGGCATGTTGTCGCTTGGCTTATATATTAATCCCGGAAGCAATACCAGAAGATGTGGAAGGTCAAGCAGAGTACTGGAAAACGCACTGGAATACCTACGCTAAGAACGCCAAGGGTACACCAGATGAATACTTACGCGATTGGTTTAATCATAACCCATACAGACGTATGATGACTTTAAATTGTGCATAAAAAAAAAGACCCTCATTTCTGGGGGTCTTCACTACCAACACATAGGCATTCACTAAGCCACTACAGTATCACCTAATTTCTCTTTTAATTCAAGCTTTAATATACTACGCGGTTTTCTACCGTGTGTGTACGTAGTTATCTCTACAGTCTTACCCTGCTGTGCTGCTTCCATTGCTTCCGTTAGTCCTACACGGAAATGCTTAACACCATTGATTTGTACTACTTCTTTTGCTTCCATAATTAATTCCTAAAATATTTCAATTGAGGTGATGGTACTACTGTTCAAACAGTAGGTCAACTACTTTGTCAATGTACTTCTCGTAACGGGTCAACAAGTTTATTAGCCCTAGTTATGTAATAGTTTAAATTTAAGTTATCCCATACTTTCTGTACTTCGATGGAATCAACCAGCGAGTTACAGTGTTGTACGCGGAAGTCTGATAATATAGACTCACTACGGATAGGTATTTCTCGACGCTGGTTAGGTGGTACTACATAATACTTACCGCTTAGTTTAGCCGTAGAGTCAGGTGCTTTACATACATACTTGTCTGGGTAATCACAGTGTACGTAGTGTATGCCCTCATTCCATTTAGCCTGTTGCTTCTCTGTTGGTACACTTAATTTTTCCATAGTACCACCATCGTTAGCGGCATAGAATCTACTAACTCGCTGTATTTCTTCCGACTCACCATTGCGTGAGAACATCAACCTATCTGAGCGCTTAACCTTGGTTCGTAGCATGAACTGAGATAAATCCTTTTCAGCAAGTATAGTTTGAATGACGGGTATACCATGAACTAATGCTTGCTCTGCTGCCCGTGCTACAATCCTAGCGCTAAAGTCCTTATGCCATTCGCTGTTAGCTTCCATATTGTACTCATACGACGACTTTCGTTTAAGCTCACCGTCTGTATATTCAGCTATATAGTTATTCACGTTCATAATGTACATGGCTGCATAGTCAACACTTTCTAGTTCTAACTTAGTCAGGTCTTCCCACCATTTATTTAACGCGGCACAGTGGTCACGATATTTCTCGTCAGTCTGGTAAGTAACGCCGTCTGTATTGATTTGTATAAGCTTAAGACGCGGAACTTTAAGTAACTGCTCTGCTAGCATACATAACAACAGTTGGCCGTTTAGCGTTATACTCATGGTGTATAGTGGGTCGTAGAATATACTAGACTTATCATTACTCACACCGTACACGGTATTCAGTGCTAACTTGATTGCTTTATTCTCAAGCGGGAATTGTTTCTTAGGGTACTCGAACCTACGAATGTCGTATACCTTTTTATATATCTTACAGAACTCTGATGATAAATGAGCTGGGTACAGTTGATTAGCTATTGCTAGGTTAGGGTAGTAACTCGCTACGTCCACGTCTATTATAATGCGCCCAGTTGCCGGGTCATGCCTTATAATAGAATCTTTCATTGAGCCGTGAATACCACCAGTACCGAAGTCAAATTGAAAACCATCTAAAACCACGTGTAGGTGTGTTGCTATGTAAGTAGCGTTACTGAGGTCTGTACCCGGTGGTACTTTAGATAAAGTAATCTTTTCATTCTTACGTAACTTCATGCTCTTAAGAACTTCTTCGGGAGTACCTATGACAATTACTTCGTCAGGATTCATGAACCCCGCTAACTCTGCTGGTACTTCCAAGTCATTCAAACACTCCTTGGTTTTGACTACACTTATAGTTTTCAAGTACTCAAGTATACACTGTAGCTCTCGTCGCTCGAATTTCACATAATCAAATATTGCATCTTTAAAATGAATGATGGGTCGGTACGTACCCTTTAACCCCGTATCTGGGTTTTCACGTGGTATTTGCATTCCCGCATCACGCATCATTATTTCAAAGTATTTAACCCCCATCTTGGATTCACTAAAGTTAGTAAAGTTAACAGGGTACTGTGGGTTAGTCATTCCCACTGTCCATGTCATTTTATCGCGCAACATCATAGCGGTTATGTTTTCTTGCATGAACAGCGTAGTAGCGTCAACGTCGTGATGGTTATACGTGAGCATAGTTTGGCGTTGTTCAGCGTTCAACACAGTACCCGGTGGTATGGGTAGCTCGATGATGTTAGCCATACCCATATTAAACTCAAGTATTTTAAGGCTAGTAGCTTTAGCTTTATTATCGAAGTGGTTTATCTTGTATAAATCGACCTGTTGAACAAACTGTTTATTGTCCCATATAGTGTACTTGAATTTATCTAAATGTACCCCAGTGTTACCCGAAGCGAACAAGTCCATCATACGTTGATAAATTTGGGCGTTAGTGATACCACCGTTCTGTATCTCAGAGAACACATAATTTAGAATAGGCCAATCGAACCAGACGTTATTGTACCCTACCATTTTACACTTGTGGTGATGTAGGAAGTATACGAAGTCTACCAATGCCGCAGAATCGTCCTTCCAATCTGATATCTCGTACATATACCGCTGACCTGTCTTAACATGGTACGCTGCGCACGAAAAGAAGTTAGGGTAAACTTCCAAATCGTACACATACTCATGTCCAGTAGACCATTCTATAAGCTTAGATATTGCGGATTTTGAAAAGGTCAATAGTGACATGTATTTCCTCCAGCATGTAATCTATATCCTCTTGGCTATCTTCATTAGCAGTCATAACATCGACTATCTTGGTTTCGATATCAGACTGTAACTTAGCTATTGTTTCTAACTTAATTGCTTGCCTAGACTTCATAGCTGACCCCTCTCTAGTAAGTATTTACGAATTTTGATAATTGTTTTATTCGATTCAGGCGCACTCAATACTTGAGCTTTAAGATAATTCACACCGAACTCTATTTCAAACTGTCTCTGTGCCGCTTCTACATCATACTCACCCGTTAACCACAGGTTCAAGCAGAACTTATCTAATAACCCCCTCAACTCTGTTTGTGCTATATGTCTTTCTTCGTGCTTCTTAGCCGCTGAGTAAGCCGCTACATTACGACCTAGACCATTGATTAACCTATTGCGTGCGACTTCTGGCGGCTCGTCTACGGCCTTACGTGAGGATAGTAGTTTGTTGATAAAGTCTATCTTCATTTCAACTAAGTCTGCTTCTTTAGCTTGCATGTCCTTAATGTCTAATATCTTCTCAGCCTTAGTAGGTTCGTGACTACACTCAGGACACTTAATATCACTAGCTGACTTGGGATAGAATTTATTGAAACAAGCGCGACAAGTCTTAGCTTTAGATTTAAGACCATCGTCGTTAACCTGTTTCTTTTTGTAATTATCTAACGTCCAAACAGGGTCGTCATGAGGATACTCTAAATTGTATTCATCCATCATGTAATCAACGTTACCTACGTGGTCGATTAAGATACCGTAGTCTTTACCGTCAAGTAGACGTAGCATACGACCAAACTGTTGCTTGTACAGTGAGTACGAGAACGTACGGCGTAACATGATTACACACTCAACACCTGCAACGTCGAACCCTTCACCAAACAAATCACAGTTAACTAGCACTTTGATTAGTCCAGCTTTAAATTCTCGTATCTTACGGTTACGTAATGCAGGTTCAGTTTTAGACGACAGATTGACAGCGCTAATACCCGCCTTTCTAAATGCTTCGGCTACATGCTCACCGTGGGCTATATCACAAGTAAAGCATATGGTTTGTTTACCGTTAGCGATACGTTTATAGTTCTTAATCACGTCACCTGTAATTTCCGCTTTATCCGTTGCCTTAGCATTTTTCTTATTGTTCAAGTCACCGCCAGCAGTAACGTTAACGCCGCTGTAATCAACCAGAATGGGCGGTGTATACACCTTATAAGGACATAGCATATTGAGTTCAATCAGGCGGTGCATAGTTGCGCCTACGCTCATATCGTCGAACACCCCAGACGCGTGCCTACCTAGCCCTTTCTTATCCGCTCGTATTGGTGTGGCCGTTACACCTAAACCACGGGCGTTAGGGAATCTACCTACGCAGTCCTCCCATTTACCACCGTCCAATAAGTGATGTGCTTCGTCCAGCATCCACAGCGTAATCAAATTATTTAAGTACGACGTATCAGTCTGTCTAAACTTATCCACTGACGATACTATAATCCTAGCACCGGGTGTGTCGAACGACCTACCGTATGATTCTAGGTGTGTGTCAGTAATCATCTTCTTGGTTTTCTGACTAGTTATAAATGAATGGTTTAAACCCATTGCACACAACGCCATACTAATTTGTTCTAGCAGTACGTCACGGTGCGCGAATATAATCACTACCCCGTCAGGATTCTGCTCTATATGACGTTTAGCCATTTCAGCTTTTAATATAGTCTTACCAGCACCAGTAGGTAGTATAGATAATGTGTTGATACTACCGTTACGCCACGACGTTTCTATCATTATCGCTGCGGCTACTTGATGCTCCCTTAATATAATACCCATCGTTAGCCCTATTGAAATTAATAACCCTGCGAGTATACAGTTTGAACAGTAGATAATCAAGTGTGAAAAAAAGTTAAATATTTATTTGTAATTTAAAATTAATGGGCGTATAGTTCACTGGTCGAAACGGAACAGTGACGACAAATTCATTAACTAACCTATACATAGGAACTATTATGACACAAGGTATTCAAGAACGTATCGAGTTTAAATTAGATACATTACTAGCTGCAATCCAATCGCTAAGCGGCAACCCAGTAAGCACAGATGTAGCACAGGCTACAATTAACGAAGTCGATACACCTACTGATAACTCAGCAGATTTATACGTTTCTAAATGGGACTTTTCAGTAATTGATAAAGACGGTGTACCTGCTGATGAACGTATTCACGGTATAGTAGCCCTAGGTGATGGTACTAAAGGCTTTAAGATGACCACAAGCGGATTCTTTCAGAAGCGTCGTAATTTAGACGATGCTACTAAGGCTGCTGTAGTTGCCGAATTAAAAGCGTTAGTAGCATTACATGGTGCTGGTGATACGGATGCGACTACTGACACAGGTACTACACCACCGCCACCACCACCGCAAACAGGTACTACACCACCGCCACCACCACCGCAAGCGCAGTCAGGCAACACGCCACCGCCACCACCACCGCAAACAGCAGCAGTACCAGAAGTAGACCCTAACGAAGGTCTTAAGTTATTCATTAAAACTATCGATGGTTTTATGGAACGTACAGGTATCGACGTTGAATGCTTAATGTTATATTTAGCTGACACTTACGGTTACGACTCGTTTGAGCAACTTACCGTTCCTACTGACCGCGCAGATGTTATTATTAACTTGCAAACGTGGGAATCTCATTTCAATGCCGCTAAAGCTGTGAAAGATAAAATCTGTAAAATTTATGAATCTCAACCAGCGATTATTAATACTGCGTTGCAGAGTTTGTTTAACAACAACTTTACGTATGTACTCAAGGGTAACGAAACAATGTCTAACGACCTTACTCAAGTTACCTACGACGATATAGATAGTGCCGCTGGTGTACTTGAAAACTACTACAATCAGATAGGTAAGTAACTATGAGCGTCCATGAGATAGCCCCAATCGCACAAACATTACACAGTCGCTACGGTGGTAGTAAAATGGCCGTGATTATAGGCTGTCCGGGTTACTTGGTCGCGACTAAGGACTGTAAAGACGTTGAAGGTGATGCAGCTAAAAAAGGTACTGCTGCTCACAACGCCGCTGAGTTCTGTCTAAAGTATCGAATCATGGACGCCGTTAACATTATAGGTTCTGAGTTCTACGGTCACACTGTAGATGAAGAAATGGCCGAGGGGATTAACATTTACCTACAGTACATTCGTGGTTTGATGTTAAAACACCCTAACGCTACTATGCACATAGAACCTAAAGTTACTATGAGTTCGGTAGCTCATGTTGACGATAACGTGTTCGGGTACATAGACTGCTTAATTATGGTACTGGACGAAGGTGTATTGTATGTAATTGACTTTAAGTTCGGCATGGTCGTAGTTGACGTCAAGGATAACTCTCAGATAGCCCATTACGCAGTGTCAGCGTTAGATACATATAACCTATGGTTTCGTGTTAATAAAGTAATAGGTGTGATTGTACAGCCCCGTAAAGAGCATAGCGACGGTCTAGTGCGTAGTACTGAGTTCAGTATCGAAGACCTTATGAAGTGGCGTGACGTAATTGTAGACGCTATACGTAAGAGTAAAGAACCAGACCCTATGCGCATTGCGGGTACTCATTGTCATTATTGCCCTAAACGTGGTGAATGTAGAGCTAGAATGTTGTACACTGTTACGCTGTCTACGACATTAAAACCTAACGGCGACATGACAGACGACGAAATAGCTGTAGTACTGGAAAACATACCGTCAATGCTTAAGAATATTGAAGCAATGAAAGAACACGCTTTGTCTATTTCAAGAGGGGGTACAATACCAACAGGTTACAAATTAGTAAGAGCTTCGGCTAGGTCTGTATGTTCTGACCCCGATAAGTTCGTCAATGAAATGGCGGCGGTTAACCCAGCATTCAAGAAAGAAGATTCTTATTGGCCGGGTAACATGAAGGGTAAAACAGAGCTTAAGAAAAAGCGCAGTAAAGAAGAAATTGAAATTATAAATAAATACTTCCCGACACCAGACGCGAACACGCAACTAGTGCCGTTAAGTAATCCTAAATCAGCAATCAATACAGACGCGTCTCAAGCGTTTAAAGGTGTAATACTATGAATAAAACTATCATGACAGCCGTAGGTCGTATCATTTGGCCTAACCTAGTAACCCCACAGATGGCTAAGAACGGTCAAGGTGCTGCTAAATTTGGCGTGACAATGTTATTTCCTAAGAACGGTATATGTACAGTTACAGGTACACCAGTATCGGGTATATCAGAAGTACAAGCCGCCATTGACGAAGTATGTATGGCTGAATGGAACATGCCAGCGGCTAACGTACCTGCTGCGTTAAATATTCCAAACGCGTTCCGTATTAAAGACGGTGATACGCAGTTCATGAAGAAAGACAAAGCTACAGACTTACCGCTTAACCCACCTCAAATTTTAGATGGCTTTGCTGGTAATCACGTTATGTCATTCCGCAATGCAGCACGTCCGGGTTGCGCTCAACCAAGTGCTACACCGGGTATACAAGAAAACATAGGCGCTGACCAAGTGTATAGCGGTTGTTGGGCTAAAGTACAAGTTGAAATTGCAGCGTACAAAGGCGCTCATGGTTTTGTACTCAGTGCTACACTTCTTAACGTTCTTAAAGCGTATGATGATAGTCCGTTAGGTGGTGGTAAAACTGCACAGCAAGCGTCTACTGATGCGTTTGCTGGTGTTACTATCGAAGGTACTAATATACAAGCGGGTACTGGTGTAATATCTGCTGATGCGGCTACGGCACTTGCTAACGCTACAGTAACAGCACCAGCGTCTACCGAGCTAGTTATTACAGCAACAGCACCTAATACGTTAGCAGAACTACGCGGTATCGGTTGGACTGATGAACAAATCATTGCGGCTGGTTATGCGACTAAGCCAACACCACCACCAGTAGCAACGCCACCTACTCCACCAGTAGCAACGCCGCCAGTGTCTACAGAACTAGTTATTACAGCAACAGCACCTAATACGTTAGCAGAACTACGCGGTATCGGTTGGACTGACGAACAGATTGTAGCAGCGGGATATGCGACTAAACCAGTGGCAACTCCACCTACACCGCCAGCAGTAGTAACTCCACCGCCAGCAGTAGTAACTCCACCG
>TARA_B110000240_G_scaffold148488_1_pt1 | contig 25414 bp, 21 predicted proteins | sample TARA_B110000240 | Tara Oceans TARA_B110000240 (sample SAMEA4397611) | marine metagenome | biome: Polar Biome; feature: [DCM] deep chlorophyll maximum layer (ENVO:01000326); material: water (ENVO:00002006), including particulate matter (ENVO:01000060) such as... | depth 17 m | reverse complement strand
GTACTCCATGGTACGAGGGATTGGAAATTCTGTACTCCACGGTACGTGTGGTGAATGGGAAATACGAACCAAATCGATGGCCAAGTTCCCAATAGGTGTGGCGTACACCGAGCACTTTGTCAAAGCGCATTGCGTGAGAAACACGTGGTGCGACGGGCCTAGTAGGAAAATACGCCGGACGGCTTTCGGGTCGATTGTTTTGTACGCCCAAGCCGCGGCGGGCCCGCTGTAGCTGTACCCGGCGTGCGGTGCGATGAGGGCGCGTGGTTTTTTTTTCCGTGTCGAGTTGACATTAACATCGTCACGACCACCATCACCGTCCGGTACGTCGTTCAAGTACCCATCCAGCTCGCGTGCCAGGTCATCCGAATCCTTCGTGTACCAAGACCCGGCGTGGGAAGGGTTCCGGACGGGACCGGAACGCGGGGCCGACATGACACGCGCGGCGCGGGGAGGTGTGGGGTGGAAGCGAGGAACACTCGTTGTTCGTTCCGAAAAGCGAGAGACTTCTTTTCCTAGAAAAAAGGCGAGTGTTTGGTATCGAAAAGAAGTGCGATTTCAAAAAAGCGGCGGAGCGGCGGTCACCACACCCCTCCACGAGCACAAGACGCACACCCACAAGCGCACGGTCGTGCCGTCTCTTCGTGTTTCCGTACCTCCGGTTCCCCCCTTCCACGTCAAAACCTCTCCCAAAATGGTCAACGAGGACCAGATCGACGCCCTGATCCTTCGTCTGCACGAGATCGAAGCCGTGAAGTTCGGGGAGTTCAAGTTGAAGAGCGGGTTGATTAGCCCCATTTACGTGGACCTGCGCGTGATCGTGAGCTACCCCGACGTGCTGACCTCGGTGGCGTCATGCATGTGGGACGTTTTGAAATCCAACGGCGCGACGTTCGACAACATGTGCGGCGTGCCGTACACCGCGCTGCCCATCGCGACGTGCATGAGTTTGAACAACGACTGCCCTATGTTGATGCGACGGAAGGAGGTGAAGGACTACGGCACGAAGAAGGCGATTGAGGGTGCTTTCCATGTTGGGCAGACTTGTTTAGTAGTGGAGGACTTGGTCACGAGCGGTGCTTCCGTGATGGAAACCGTGGAGCCCTTGAACCAAGTTGGCCTGGTCGTGAAGGATGTGGTGGTGCTCATCGACCGGGAACAAGGCGGCGAAGCGCGGTTGGCGGCGAACGACCTAAAGTTGCACGCCGTGCTTCCCCTGTCCCGAGTCCTAGTTACGTTAGAGAAGAACGGCAAGATGAGTGCGGACTTGGTGCGGTCCGTCAAGGCGTTCATCAGCGCGAACCAGACCGGCCCCAACGCCAGCGGGAACGAGATCCCGCTGGCGCCGGTGGAGAAACGAATTCCGTACGATGAAAGAGCGGAGCTCACGCGCAACGTCTGCGCCAAAGAGTTGTGGCGCTTGATGGGCACGAAGAAAACAAACCTGTGTCTCAGCGCGGACGTCGACACCGCGGCTGAGCTTCTTGAGCTCGCGGATAAACTTGGGCCTGAGATTTGCGTGTTAAAGACGCACTGCGACTTGTACCCGGACTTTTCAGACGAGTTCGTGGCCAAGCTCACCCAACTCGCCTCGAAGCATAACTTCCTCATTTTCGAGGACCGCAAGTTCGCGGACATCGGCAACACGGTTGTTGGGCAGTACGCCAGCGGGGTGCACAAAATCGCGGACTGGAGCCACATCACGAACGCGCACATCGTGCCCGGGAGTGGCATTATTGACGGGTTGAAATCGGTGGGGTTACAAAAAGGACGCGGGCTCTTGTTGCTAGCGGAGATGTCCAGCAAAGGCACCATGGCCAAGGGCGAGTACACCAACGCTGCGATTGACATGGCAGCGGAACACCCCGACTTCGTCATCGGATTCATCAGCACAGACTCCGCGAAGTGGCAAAAAACGTGGTCGAAAGGGTTGGTGCAGATGACCCCGGGCGTGCAACTGGGCGGCGGAGGCGACGCGATGGGGCAACAGGTACGAATTGCATTTCCCAAATCCTGACACACTGTTTACAGCCCCTGGTCGAGTGCACTACGGCCGTAACATTTACTGGCAACCGTTACAACTACACACAGCACAAGTGCACTGTCTGCTCATACAGTACACCTGTAGACTCGGGACTGACACTTTTCTCTCACAATCACAGTACAACACCCCGGCGTTGGTCATAAAGGAGTGCGGCAGCGACGTGATCATCGTGGGCCGTGGGATTTACAAAGCCGCCGACCCGCTCGCGGCGGCCAAGGAATACCGAGCCGCGGGGTGGGACGCGTATTTGAGCGCCTTGTAGGGAGGTTTCTTGCAAAGGAGTACGTACCAACGAGAAAAGAGTTTCGTCGGGATGAACTGTTTTTAACAAATAGAAAAGGAGGAAGGAAACGGTTTACGTTCGATTAAACTTCGCGCTGTGTACGTTCCTCTGCACAGCCAGTACGTATGAATCATCACACCACCACACTAAATGCTCACACGAATCATCAACAAATCGCCCTAATTAAGTGAACAGTTTCGCGACGGAGACGTTTTTCTCCGCGTCCTTGGTCATGACTTTGGAAACCGCCATCTCGAAATCCTCCTGCGTGACGTGTACCCTGCGTTCCCGCAACGCGAACATCCCCGCCTCGGTGCACACGGCTTTCGACTCCGCACCGGACGCGCCGCCCATCTTCGCCGCGATCTTCTTCAAATCAATGCCCCGCACCAGGTTCATTTTCCGCGAGTGAATCTTCAAAATGTCGGCGCGCGAATCTTCAGTAGGGTTGGGAAACTCGATCTTGCGGTCGATCCTCCCGGGTCGCAACAAAGCCGGGTCCAGAATATCAAGCCTGTTCGTGGCCATGATGACCTTGATTTGGTTACTTGACTCGAACCCGTCAAGCTGGTTAAGCAGCTCAAGCATCGTGCGCTGGACCTCGGAATCGCCTCCGCCGCTTCCCCGCGCGCTTCCTATTGAATCCACCTCATCCATGAAAAGAATCGCGGGCGCGTTTTCCCGCGCCATCACAAACAACTCGCGCACCATCTTCGCGCCTTCGCCGATGTATTTCTGCACCAGCTCGCTTCCGGAGACGCGAATAAAGCAACACTCGGTGTGGTGCGCCACAGCTCTGGCGAGCAGCGTTTTGCCGGTTCCGGGAGGGCCGTACAAAATAACCCCTTTCGGCTGCGCGATCCCCAGGCTTTCGAAAAGCTCGGGGTGTTTAATAGGCAGCTCCACGACTTCTTTGATTTCCTTGACCTGCTGGTCCAGCCCGCCGATCATGTCGAAGGTGCTGTCCGGGACTTTCTCCACCTTCATTAAAGAAACGAGCGGATCGACTAGGCTGGGTAGGACTCGGTGCAGGGCGTAGGAATCCTGTTTTTGGAAACGAAAAGCGTCAGTCGAGACCGTGACGTGTATGAGTAAACAGTCGGCGGGATTCGAGCGGAACAGTCGGGCGTAATCAGGCCGAACAGTGCACTCGTGCTGTGTGTAGTGCGCTTCCTTTTAATGACGGCCGTGGACGTCAAACAGGGGCAGTAAACAGTGTGTCAGGATTTGGGAAAGTCCCAACACGTACGTTTTTCAGCGCCACCCTCGCGCCGACCGTAAGTTTCGCCAAATCGACGTCCTTCCCAATATCCACGACGTACTTTCCCTCCGGGTGTACCTTGACAAGAACCTTGGTCTTGGCCATCACCTTCACCACCTCGCCCACGTAGCTTCCGGGTTCCTGGAGGTGCTGGATCTCTTCGCGCAGCATGCGGACTGGATGGATTGAAAAAAAAGAAAGGTCAGTCAAAAATACAAACGACTCGTTTCGCTTCGCTTCGTGAGATCTGTGGGGCCGTGGGTGTGCGTGACATACGCGTTTGGTGCACTGGGTTTGCGTGGTCCACGTGCGCTGTCCCATCCCAGCACACACAAACCTCGTCTTCTGGGGTGAAAGCAGTGCGGACCCGGCGAGTGACGCGTGACGAGATCGCGCCTCAGCCTCAGATCTGAGACACCCGTTCCACACACAAACGTCATCTCATCCTAGGGGAAACTACCCTGCAGCACTCGTCGCGTACCTTTCGTGTTCAGTTCGTTTCTCTGCGCCTCGAGCCTTCGCAGGTTGCTGGTTTTGTCTCGCACCGCGAGCTCGAACTCCTCGATCTTGGCGCGGTAATACCCGCGCAAGCCATCCTTGCAGGCGGTGCCGGTCTCAGCCCCCATCGCGACAGCGCGAGGTCAGACTGCGAAAGAAAAGGGAAGGACTGGAGTTTTCAGAAATGCATTTCAAGAAAAGCGCAGGTTTTGGGCCAAAAAGATGTAGAGGATGGCGACAGCGCGCGACGTGCGCCGTGGCGCTGGTGTGACGACGAAATCGGCAAGGCGGCGAGTTGGAAAAGCGCTAGGGGTAGGTCGCCGAGGTAGTAAATGCGAAAAAACTGGCGTGAATGAGACGTACGGCGGTTGTGTTGAGCCATGAACAACAGAATGAAGCAATTGCGACCCCAAAAATAGTGGCTATTTACCCCTTTTTGAGAGGTTGTTTACCCCTTTTTTGAGGCTGTTTACCCCAAAACGCAGGGGTGCGGAACCCCACCAACTGTCTGACTAGCCTTTCACCCCTCCACTGCTGTTACCACCTGTCATCAAAAAAAGCAACTGAAATCGATCGCATCCGACATCAAAAACCGCGCCCCCCTCATCACCTTCGAAACAAATCCACTCGCGGCGCCCTCGCGGCGAAGGGATCGGTGGTTCGCACACCTTTGCGGTGTTTCGACACACCGCCTGAGTTGTGGTGTTTTTTCGATTGTTTTGCAGGCAGGCCGGCGTCCATGTCGTCGTCCGAATCGGAGCCGGACGCGTCGTCGCTGTTTTTCATCATCCGTTTTTTCGCGGAATCCTTTTTTTTTTGCGAATCCTTCACCCCCGTGTTCGCCACCCGCAGTTCCCTCTCCCACGCGACTTCGCACTTCTTGTACAACAGCAGCGCGGCTCGCGCGTCGTCCACCGAGCTGTGCTCTCCTCCCTGAATTTCCAGCCCGAGATGCGACGCGCAGAGCTCTTTCAACGACCGCGATCCGCGACCGCGCGCGATGCCGCTGTCCTGCGCGCGTTCGTTCGCCCGCAAAGGTCTTGTTAAAGGTCGAAACAAAGCGGTGTCCCGCGTTTTCGATTTCGGGTGGTCCAGGAAAAGGCACTTCAGGTCGTTCTTCAACGCGTGGCCGATCAAGGTTCGGCCTTTCAAGATGTTGGCCATCTTGAGCTGGATCTCCTTAAACCCGGGAGCGCCTTTCAAGTCCGATGGCCGGACTCCACTAACTTGTGTCCGGTAATCCACGACGTACTCCGTGGGCGACACGAACGTGTCCAACACCACGTTGCCGTCTTCGTTGACCACTGACACGCGCGCCAGTATACTCTTCCGACCGTCAACCCCAGCCCCCACCATCTCGCAATCCAGGGCTATTAAATCCGTAAGCGCGGTGTTCCGGCCGGTGGGCGCGGGTTTCTTTTTCGGTACCCGAGTTTCCTCAACTCGATTGTTGACGCCATCATCATCGCTCCTCCACCGATGCTTACCAGCACCTTCCCCTGCGTCCCTTCCATTACTGTCGGTACCCGCCGCCTCGCTTTCCTCACGCGCCAGTCTTTCCTGCTTTCGCTTTTTAGCCACGGGGTTCGCGCCCGCGCCGATTCGCGTCGCCAGCGCGCTCCAGTTGGACGACCCCACCGCCGCCGCCGCGGCGGTTTTGGGAGATTTCTTTTTCGGTTTCGTCACAACCGCGGTTCGGGACATCGGAGCAGTCTTGGGTTCATTTCTCCCAGCTGGGAGGCCATCCAACGAGGCCTCCCCGTCTCGCCGCTTCTTGCTCTTCGCCATGGCGCCGCCGCGTCGTGCCTCGCACACTGACCAAGAGGGAGGTTGGTTTCGTCAAGTTGGTTGAAATTTGGCCGCCAGATTCGGCATTATAATTTAACCGTCGTCTTTTTTTCCGCAAAAGAACGTCTCGCAACGTCGAATTTGGATAACCTCCCATCGGCGTCGCGTGCCTCACACCCCTTTTGCGCCTGCCCTCCGGCGACGCTTTTCGCGTTTCCCTCCACCGCGCGAGTCACGCGTGCCAAACCCTGGCGTACGGGGTTGGCATGGCAGGCTGCTCCCTCACCATGAGCCCGGTTTCGGTGTTCGCGCAAACCGCCGTGCGAAGATCCGTGCGACGTCTCGCCGCCGCCGCCTCGCACGCCGCGCGTGGCCCAGAACGCGCGTTCGCTGGAGCCTCACCAACGACCTTTCTTTCGCACCACTCGCACGCCGGGCACTCGCGTGTTCCCGTCGCTCCACTACGACGGGGCGTTTCCGCCACGGCCAGGGCCATTCTCGACGCCGTCCCGGTACCGGAGAAGGGCGAGCCCGCGGCGCAGAAACCGTCGTCATCCGAAACCGACGAAGACGAATACAAGTGGGCGCCGAGGGACCCAAAGGTGCACTCACTGGAAGGCTCGCTGGTGATCCTGGAGGGCGTGGGGGGGGACGTGAAACCTGGTACGCTGTTCGACATAGGCGAAAATGGGACAACCGCGGTGCTCCTTTCGCACCGGGAACCGAAAACCTTCGCGCTGATGTTCGACGCGAGCGGTACGTAGACTGTTGGGGCTTCCCAAATCCAGGCACACTGTTTGCCCATACTCGTCCTGACGAAGGGCGCATTACCTCTGCCCATACAAGACTCCCTGACTGTTTACTCATACACATCACGAAAGACTGACACTTTGTTTTTACAACGAAAGGCGGGAAAGACGGAGCGCCTTCGCTAGGCCCACGCGCGGTCGTCGAAATCGGGGACAAAGTTTCCGTACGCAAAAAATCAAAGTTCTACATGCCCAACGAACTCGACGTGGTGGGAAGACGAATCGGCGCGCTCGGTGAGCCCCTGGACGGCGGTCCCATTCCGGGCGGCGCCGGGCGGGATGTCGCGCTTTCCGAAAACGCCGGTAAGTATTTCCCAATCACCACATTCCGCCGACTGATTGCCCATACGAGACTGACGTTTCTTTTTTTACAATCAGGCTCGCAACTGTTCCGGGAACCCCCCAGCGTGGAGGACCGGAAACCCATTAACACACCGCTAGTGACCGGGGTGAAACCGCTTGACGTCCTGACACCGATAGGCCGGGGGCAGTGCTTACTACTCACAGGAGAAGTCGGCACCAACCTAAGCCAACTCGGAATAAACGCAATCGTCGCGCAAACGGAAATGAACGCAAACAAAAACGTGCGGTGCGTGTTTCCCGTTTACCACGTTCCGCCAACTGATTGCCTCACACAAGACTGACATTTCTTTTTTACCATCTCAGGTGCGTGTACGGCGCGATCGGCGCCGCGGCTTTTGATTCAGGCGCGTCCGCGATGAAAACGTTACAAGACGCGGGCGCCACGGACACCACCGTGGTTTCCTGTGCCCCCGACGCGTCCCTCGCGGAACGATACGCCGCGACGTGCGCCGCGTTCGCCGTGGCCGAGGCGGCGAGGTCGTTGGGGAAGGACGTGTTGCTCGTGCTCGACGACTTCACCGGCCTCATCGGTTTTTCGCGGGAAATGGGCCGGCTATCCCCGCAGCTGGATTTCGACGAGGACACATCCGAAAACGCACCTTCGAAGGAACAGATGGTGGAGTACGAGGGGATGATCATCAACGCTTTGTTGGCGGAACGCCGGCGGTTTCTGGGGATGACGCTACAGCGAGTGGCGCGCATGAACGACAAGCTCGGGGGCGGGTCCTTAACCCTGATGGGGGTGATGTACCACCAAACCGGAGCGTACAGGGGGAAAGCCGCGAGTGAGAAGAACAGCGGGGTGGTTGGGGAGAGCGGGAGCGTGGTTGTGCCGCAACTACCGGCTGGATTCGGGGAGATGTCAGCGCAGATGCGGGAAAAAATCACCGCCGCGATCGAGGTGAAAAAACAACAGGCTGAGAAATTCAAACAGGAACAAGAAAAAAACAACGCCGTCTCCGCCCTGGGTTCGAAACACGCCCCCGAACACAACCACACGCAGCCCAGACCTCTTGTGGAGGAGTTCATGTCCATCACGGATGGGCAGGTTTTCGTGGAGAGCTTCGACTCCACAAACGGGTGGGTGATCAGCGCCAAGGACAGCGTGTCGCGCATTGGCTCGCCAGGCGCCGCCGGGCCGCTCATGAGCATGAACATGCTGCAGCTTCGTTTGGACGTGATGCAGGCGGACGACATGTCTGTTTTCGGGGCGAAGGGCTTGGAGAAGGAGTCGATGCGGGACCGGAGCGCGGCGATCAGGGGTGTGCTGCGCCAAACCCCCGGGAGCACGTCGCGGCTTTCGGAGCAAACCGTCGGGCTGTACGCGCTGCAAAAGGGGAAGCTGGTCGGCATGAACTCGGAGGAGGCGTTTGCCGCGGTGCAGCTCGCGATTGAACGCGCGCGAGTGGAAATGCCCGAACTGTTAGCGCAAATCGACAACGCGCCGTCCAAGAAACTCACAAAGCAGGTTTTCGAGCAACTGGAAACCTTGTTTGCGGACGGGGAAGGGAAAGGAAAGTGACCGCGACCGATGATGTAAGTGACGTAAGTAGATGACGTACGTAAAATCAAGTTATTCCAGTCAAGTCGTCTCGTCGTCTCCCTGTTTTCGTCTCCAGCGCGCGCGTCTCGTTTCGGGGTTTGTCGTTTACTCTTCCTTGCTCGCGGTCGGGGTCGCGGTTGCGGTTAGGATCCGCAGCGCGTTTTCCACGAGCTCGTTTTTTTTCATCGCCTTTTTCCCCACGCTAGTCGGCACTTTGTGTTTCCTGAGAAACGCGACGAGCGTCTCCGTGGGCGCTTCCTTGGATTTCAGAAAAGCCTCAGTCGCGATCGCGTTCCCGCCGGCGGCCTTGAAGCGCTTTCGTAGGAACAAATCCGCCGCCGTCGGGTCGCTCGCGGCTTTGCGCTTTTCTTTCCGCGCGAGATTCGCGGCGGCGGCGGCGGGACTGAGCACCGCGGCAGGCTTTGTGGCGAGTGTCTGCGCTACCGACGTGCCCATAGTCGACGTCTCCGTGGTTTCCATCGACGGATCGGCGTCCATCGGCGTCGCAGGGGTCTCCAAGACAGCCTGCTTCGCCTTTTCCGCCTCACCCGCGAGGTACGCCGCCTTGGCAGTCGCCGCGTCCGCGACGCACCGGTCCTTCACGTCTTGCGCCGCCGCCTTCCACATCACACCCAGCTCCTTTCCCTGATCCATCGCGTTCATCCCAGAGGCGAGTGTCGGCCGCATGAGCTTGTTGAACGTCAGGTACCCCGAGAACGCGGGGCCCTGTTTCTTTCGCGGCGCTTTCGCTTTCTTCGCCGGAGGAGGGGCCGCGGCGGGAGGCGCGACGGTGGGTTTTGTCGTCGCGGTCAACTCGACTCGGGACGGAAGGTTACTCGTGGAAGGTTGCGCAAGCGTGGTCAATGAGGAGGGAGGCGACACGAGGGTCACGGGAGGTACTGACTTCACGCCGTACGTCGTCGACACCGGCGGCGGGGGAGGCATGGCGACGGCGTCGGCGGCGAATCGGGCGGAGCTCGAAGCGTCGGGTGATTCGACGCGGTCGGCGCGCGCCACGGCGAGGGTCACGGTAACGGTGCCGGTAACTGGATCAACAACCAAGTCAACCGCCACCGTCCGCCCGTCCTCCTTGACGTTCCGGTTTTGCGTTTCGCACGGTTGTTGAATCGCATCACAAGAAACATGCGACTCCAAACTCGCCAGAAGCTCCGCCTGCACAGCGCGCTCCGCCTCAGCCGTTTCCGCTTCGCAAACGCGCCGCGCGGGCGCGGTTTGCGTTTGCGCGACGCCTTTTGGGTTTTGGGATGTTGACGCAACAGGCACGTCATCGGCGAAGGAAACGGTTTTCGAAACGGTTTTCGCAGCCTTAGCCGCTTTCGCGGGTTTAGCGGCGGGTTTCGCAACAGGAGTCGCGGCGGGGGCGAAGTTGGAAAAGGTCATCACGCGCGTTTTCGCGACGGGCGCCGGCGGGGTAACGAGGGTTGGGTCTTTTGAGGAAAGGTCTTTTTCAGCGTCAGCGAAAGAATCAACGCTCGACTTCGCGTCACCGCCGTCCGCAGCGTCACCCAACGCGTCGCCCGCGCCACCGTCAGCAGCGCTCGCGAAACCCAAAGGAACACCGCCAGTGGGCTTGGCGTACGCCTGGATGGCGATCTTCCGGGGCGGGGCTTTTGGAGTCTGCGCGCTCGCGTTCGAAGGTGTTTCTTTTTCTCGCGCCGGTGGTCCCGACCCGAACTCGTCGTCCAAGTAATCAAACTCGGTCACCGGCACCGAGTTTGGGGATTCGTGTGTCGTGCCGACCAGGGGGAACACGTTTATGTGCGTCGCTGCAGTGTCACCAAGCTCAGCCGCGCGCTGCCAAATCACAGAGGGCGATGTTGTTTGGACGTTGAACACCGCCGCGGCGGCGGCGGCGGCGGCGGCGTCTTCGTTTTTTTCGCCCGAATCGTCGCCACTGACGCACAGCTGTGCGTCCATGGCTTTTGGAAGCACCGCGCGCAAAACGTCCCTTGCGGCTTGTGACGAGCCACCGGTGTCGAACACCGACCACGCGTTTGGTTTGTCCGCCTTGAGGAACAAACCGACGATCTGCGCGTGCCGTTCGTCGGTGACCACGGCGAGGAGGTCGGACGCGACCGGGCGCACCAGGGTGTGCCTCGGCGCGGTCGCGGTAGAGGCGACGACTTCCCCCTTTGTGTAAAACGCGGTCTCTTGGAAAAGTTGGACTCGTTCCACGAGCGCGCGCTCGAGGTTCGCGGATTCGCGTCGCGCCGCGAACTCGTCCGCGAACGGCGCGTCCACGCGAATTAACCGGACGGCCAGGTTGTCCGCATCAAGCGCGAGGTCGCCGGCGTCGGCGAAATCACTGTTCATGACGGTGGCGTCGCGAGAAGTGACGCGAACGAAAAACGAAACGCGGACGATATTTCACTCAAAAGCCACAAAGCGCGCTTCAAAACTTTGGCCGACCACAATTTTTGCGGCAGCACACCTTCTCTGTGTCTCACACCCACCTCAAACACCATGAGCACCTACGTCCTTGAAGTCAAGGCCAAGTCCAACAAGTGCGCGTGCAAAGCTGGGAAGAGCTCCAAGTGCCCCGACGACGATCACCAGATCAAGCAAGGTACGTCTCCCGCTCGCGCCTTTCGAAACTCGTCCCTTCCTAGAAAACGTCGTGGTCCTGACCGCGTCACGTCCCACCGCAGGCGAGCTCCGCTTGGGTTCCACGAGGACGTGTTCCAAGAGTGGCCAGCTGAGCACCTCCTGGAAGGTAAGCTTGCACACTTCTTTCCACGGATTCAAACGAAACACAAAAGTGCCGTCCGTTCTCTTCCCGCGACGCGTCGCCGAAAACGCGGCAAACCGCCCGTGTTTTTCAAATTTTGTCAGCGGTACTTTTCGTACAGCTCGTGTCTAAAGTCGGCAGACTAGTGTGTCTTCCGAGTCACTCTTCCCGCCTGCACTGTGCATGCACAGTCCCTCCCTAGACTACTAGGTCCAGAGACAACTAGACATTGACCCTCACAACTTTTCTCTCGTCGCAGCACCTCGCCTGCATCACGCCTGCCGTCGTGGAGAACATCGCCGCCGCGTACGCTAACTCCGCGGCTATTCCCGGGATGGAGATTTGTGGCATGCCCGAGGCGTTCCAGGTCGCCAAGGACGGCGGGTCGTTTGATGACGTCCAGAACGCGTTCGATTTTGAGCAGCCGAAGACGGTCGACGCGCCCGAGCCCGAGCCCCCCGCGCCCGCGCCGGCGAAAAAGAAGGCGAAGAAGGCGCCCGCGGCGGAGCCCAAGAAGAAGGCCGCCGCCGCTCCCAAGAAGAAAGCGGCGGAGCCCAAGAAGAAGGTGCAGACTGGAACCAAAACCAAGAAGACCGCGTCCAAGAAGACCACCCCGAACTCACCGGCCGCGGCGTAAGCCCTGCCGTCTGCGTCTTGCCCCTCGATACGACCTCGCACACGCACACCGGCAAGACCCTGTTTAACTCTGTAATGTAAATATCGATTCTCAACTTTCTCAAATCGTTCGTTCGGACGTCAACTCTCTTTTTCTGCGCATCCCCGTCAGACTCCGGTGCGGGCGGTGTGCTCTCCCGTGTGAGTCTCTCCCCGGCGATGGAGACGAGTCCTCCTGGAGGCGTTTCGGGTGACGTCCCCGTGTCACCCCAACCACCAATCAACGCATCACACGCGTGGCACAAAATCAGTGACGGTCGGTACCGAAGAGACGTGTGGGTCCGCATCGCGGACGACATCCGGGTTCCCAATCACTATCACGCGCTTCTGGCGTTGGCGGGAGAGACCCCGACGACGTCAACTCAGATCGAAAAAGACCTACCGCGAACCGGGGCGAGTTTCGCGAAGCACGGCTTTACCCTGAAACAGGGTGAACACACGTGGCACACCATGCGGAACATACTCACCGCGTACGCGGCGCACGACCCGGAAACGGGGTACGTGCAGTCGATGAACTTCCTGTGCGCGTTTTTGTTGTTAGCAGGGTTGAGCGAAGAGGATGCTTTTTGGGTGCTAGTCGCGCTAGTGACGAAGGTAGTACCAGGGTACTTCAGCGAGGGCATGGCGGCTACTAAACTGGACCAAAGACTATTCCTAAGCTTGGTGCACAAAAACTTGCCCCCGGTGGGGTTGCAGTTTGAAACTATAGCGCCCGATTGCATAGTGCCTGCTATTATTTCCGGGCAGTGGTTATTGACTCTTTTCGTCAACGTCCTCCCGGTTTCCGTCACGATGCTGCTTTGGGATTTGATTTTTCAGTCACAGTCAAGGACTCCTTTGTTCGCCATGTCCCTTGCGCTGCTTGAACGCGCGGAACAAGAAATCCTCACGTGCGACGAAATGGGAAACTGCGTGGAGCTGTTACAGGGGCTGGGGGAAAGCACTTTTTTTGGTGCCAGTGAGGATTCCTTTGGTTCGCGCGCATCGCACGAGTTGCCACCCTGCACCGAGTACGACGCATCAGAGGTATCCGGAACTGGCAACTCAGCCGACTCGATAATGCGTCGGGTTGAGAGTTACCTCGCCAACGAGCTAACAGTCTCCAAGTTCGGAAAAGAAGTGTCTCGCGAGCTGGGCCGGCGAGGCGCCGACTCCGACCGGTTTCTTCCGGCGAGCGTTGCCTCCACGGCGCCCGCGATTACGGAGATTGACGAGTTAATCGAGGGTTTAGCGTCGGACTTGAGTGAGGTCATCAGTGTTGAAAACCTAGCCCTGGCTGATAAAAAAACAGAAGCTGAGGAAGAAACAAGAACCGAAACGGAGGCGACGCGGCGACGAAAAGACGCGAAAGACCTTCGTCGAAAAAATCGAAAGGAACAAAAAGACAAAACACGTTCCGAAAACGCCGGCGCTGTTTCCGACGACGAATCAAACGCGTCGTCGTCCGACGACTCCGGTGACTGGGAATTCACGCCGGGGCCGAAGAACATCGGGATGGAGTGGGCGGAGGGTTTGCTCGCGGCGGGGTCATCTGCGTCCATGAAAACCTTCGCGAAGACGCACGGCGAAAAGGCGGACCAATACGCCGAGCGTTTAGTCGTACGGCGCTTGGTGGACGACGCGAGGCGGGTGTTCGGCGAGACGAATTTCTTACCCAATGCCTCCGATGACAGTGACGACGAGAGGTCTCAAATTACCGTCTCAAATGCATTCGCGAAAGTCGTCACCGCGTCCGTTACCGTCGATACGCAAATCGACGCGTTGCCGGCGCACTCGTTTGCGTTCAAAACCGCGGCGAAAAACGTAGCGCTGAGACCGGTGACTTTGTTCGCGGAAGCGGCGCGGGCGTTGCGAGACCGAAAAAACCAATTCGAGTTGGACAACGACGTGCTTCAAGAGATGGCCGTGGTGACGCAAGGTACGTCCCCGCATTTCCCAAATCCCGGCCTTCCTGTTTCGACGGTTGTCCGCCCGTAATTACGCAATACACATGGCCCGAAATACTGACACTTTTCGTTCGCAAAACGCCAAGACACCGCCGCGCGCGTCACCGAAGGCGACGACGACGCCGGTTTGAGTTGGCGCCCCGGGAGCGGGATAAGGGATTTGGGGATGGAAAACGGCGGGCTGGACTGGACGCAGTGGACGGATTCCGTACGTATCGCATTTCCCAAAGCCGACACACCGCCTGTTTTATCTCCAACGCTGGTGACTGTGGAGGCCCGATTACGGTGACTGTTTGGACCGAAGCTGGTGACTGTTTGTCCATACATCGTCCAATACACGCCCAACACGCGACTGACACTTTGTTTTACCCATCGTAAGGTGTTCGAGCACGTCGTGAGGCGGGCGGATGATGTGCTTCTCAACGTGCTGGACGCGGCGGCGTTGTTGCAAGACTTGGCCCACGAAATCGGGTTTGACGGTCACGGAGTGGCCGCACACAAGAAGGGAAACGATGGCGATTCGAACGCGTCGCGCGTCTCGAAAACGGCGTTGACGGCGCGAGAAATTGACCACGCGATTGCGGGACACGGGAAATATTTAGCGGAAGCGCTACGGTCTTTGCAGTGCACTGTTTCTGCAGTTGCTGAACTGGCATCCGTGGATATTCCCAGGCTTAAACTTAACCAGCAAGAACTGGTCACTGACCTTCACGGCGAAGCGCTGCGGTCGGGGACGGCGATTGAAAAGTGGAGCGTCGCGGCTGAAACGCGTCGAGTGCGAAAAACACAAAGCGCGGTCGACGCGATGAAAATAGCACTCGACGCCGCAAGCAAAGCGTTCGAAGCGGATACACCTATAGCAGCAGCTGCTGCGGTGGCACCGTCCACACCGGTTCCTGGTGAAAAAATTAAGGCTCTGGAGATGGCGTATGACTGTTTGCCCATAGAGGTGTTCTTACAAAAACAAGAAGTAGAAGAACCCGACGACCCGTCTTCGTTGTCCGCGAAGGTACGTTTCCCAAATCCCAACACTGTTTGCCGATTGTCCAGAGTAATTACGTAATACACATTACGAATGGCTGACACTTTCTCATACATCTCAGTTCTTGCTTGAGGATTCGCAGCTGGACTCGGCGTTGGTTTCGCTCGCGGCGGCGTCGCGAACGCTTACGCGACGCAAAAACGCGGTGGCGCGTGAGCGGGCGGCGGCGGAGACGGTTCGAGGGCACGCGACACGCGTGGGCGCGGGGGCGAACAAACGGGTTGGACGGGTGAATCGAATCTCGGACTCGATTCTTGGCGTTTTGAAAACGCGTTCCGACGACGGCTTGATAAAAAAATGTCACCTAGCGGGTACGTCGATTGAACGTCTCGGCGAAGCGAGTCGTTTGTTCTTTTTGGAGCAAATCAAGGAACTACGCGTCTGGCTGCAAGACGCGCTTGTAACCACTGCTATGAAATACGTCGTCGTGGTGGACGCGGCGGCGCAGCGCTTGGACGACGTTTTGGACCGGACTTGTTTGAAAATCGCGGAACGGGCGGCGTATGAAAAAACGCAAAACGGAAAAGCGACATCCGGGTCGCTTCTCGGTTCTTTCCTGGAGGAAGCCGCGGATTTAATCGCACCGAAAGACAGCAGGTTGGGGGCGAGTAGTGGTACCCGAAGTGGCGCTTCGGGTGTACATGGGAGTCCTATTACTGCATCAGTTGCGTATCACGGGAGTCCCACAAGTCTCGCGAAGGGTGCGGATTCGGCTGGACACCACGGGAGTCCTACTCCTGCTACCGCTGCGACGGATTCGTCGAGTCGCGGTTCGTCTCACGGTATAGCGAGCGGTTCGTCCGTGCCTGTCACGCCAGGTACCGGCGATACTTCATCGGATTCCTCTGGGATTGAAAAGCAATCGGTGGAATCTGACGCCGACGAAACCGAAGGTCTTCGAAAAAGCGCCTCCCACAACCCGATCCGGGACCGCTCGAAACAGGCGTTCAGTCAGATGGCGGGGAATTTAAACGACCGCGTTTCGAAACTCAGCGACGTGTTTCAAGGCACACAAATCGGGGGGTGGACTAAGAGGTTTTCTTCTGGGAAGGCTGCTGGTGGAGTGAACGGAGCGAACGTTTCGTTGGGAGCGACCTCCGAGACCTTTGACGCGAAGTCGGACTCCGCGAAAAGCGCATCCTCCGCGAATTCGCCCAGTATTACCGAAAAGCGCCAGCCGAAGGAAAAGAGCGAATCCCGGGCGTTACTCACGGCGCGCGACGATTTGAAAAGGTTGGAACACCGCAGAAATGCGCTCGTGGAAAAGAAAAAGTGGCTCAGGGAGTTACTGGTGAGCGACGAGTGACGGTTTTGAGTCACGCCGATGCGTTTACCGACGAGTACTGTGTAACATAGACTAGTGTAGACTAGTGTATTTTTTCACGGCGCGATTCACCACCGATACCTCGGGAAACCTTTTACAAGTCAGTTAACTATCCCGCTCACCCCTAAAAATAAACCCATCTAAACCCTTCTAAACCTGTACAGAAACTCCGGCCGGCCTCGCGCCCATTGCGTCGCCGGGGTTTCCGTGAGGGAAACGACTTGGAACCCGACCGGTTCTAATAAATCTTTAACAATCTCCGGCGACAGCGCAAACGGAGGGCCGCCTCGAAACGGCCCGATCGGGAAAACGTTTGAGACTAGCTCGCCCCCCTGTTTTATTATGGACGCGTACTTAGCCGCCCACTCCGTTCGTCGCGCCGGGGGAATCGCGCACAGGAACGTGCTGTCGAAGGCGAGGTCGTATAGTTCCGCCGGTTGGTGTTGGAAGAAATCGGCAACTTGTACCTCTGCGTGTTTCGCGTTTGGCGATTTCGCAAGCAACACGTCCGCTTCCTTCTTCGCGGTATCGCTGATCTCCAGACCAAGCACGTGCCGGTCATCACACGCCAGCGCCGCCACCGCGTACCCGCGGCCGCACCCGGGGACCAGCGCGCGTCCGGTGGGCAACACCCCCGACGCGATCAAAGCTACGAAACTCGGCTCGCACTGGTTCGCGTCGAACGCCTGCCCGGGCTGAAGCGTCGTCCCGTTCCCGTGCCACATGGACTCCCAATCCGTGGCCATCTCGGACGATGCCGCGGACGGGGTGGACGCGTGAGACGTGGTGCGAAGTGTGTGGCGGGTCCGCGACACGTGTAGGGGGCGCGAGACGAACGGGGGGGACGAGAGGGTGACGCGGGTGAGCGTCCACATGAATGGCGCATGGATGTAGTGCGACTTGTTTTTAGACGGAATAATCGATTGTTAACATCAGATCGCCCCGGTTGGCCTCACAACCCGCAGCGCGGTTGGCGGTGACTTGAGAGCGCGCGCGGGATCTTGCGCGGAGGAGACTTGCGGGGGGCGCCATGGGCGGGAAACGGTGCCCCCACAGCAAGCAGAAACGCAACTGCGCGGCGTGCAACCCGTGCCCCCACGGCAAGCTGAAACAGGGCTGCGCGGCGTGCAACCCGTGCCTCCACGGCAAGCTGAAACAGGGCTGCGCGGCGTGTAACCCGTGCCTCCACGGCAAGCTGAAACAGGGCTGCGCGGAGTGCAACCCGTGCCAACACGGGAAGGTGAAAAACAACTGCATGGAGTGCAACGGGTGCCCCCACGGCAAGCTGAAATACTTCTGCGCGGTGTGCAACCCCTGCCCTCACGGCAAGCGGAAAGACAGCTGCGCGGAGTGCAACCCGTGCCCTCACGGCAAGCTGAAAAGACAGCTGCGTGCAGTGCAACCCCTACCCCCACGGAAAGCTGAAAAGGAACTGCGCGGCATGCAAGCTGGCAAGACTGAACGCGCGATGAACAGACAAGAGACGATTATATTCACAACCCCTCCGCTAATACCGCCTGTCTCGCATATCCAGCGAGCTCCCGTGAAACGGATCTCGAAACACCGGTATCGCGGCTGTGCTGTTTCCTATGCGTATCACGTCAAGCGAGGTCATGTCCACGATCGAGGTTGGATCCATTTGTGCGGTTTCGTTCCGTCTCGTGTCGCCGCCTCGTTTGCGAAACGCGTACAGGTGGTACTTTGCTGTTTTTTTTGTAAAAGAAAAGTGTCAGTGATTCGGACCGCGTTCGTACTTTGTATTCCGCAAACAGGGCACTTGTGATGTATATAGTAAGCAGTAAACAGTCGCGAACGGGGCGGTAAGCAGTGTCGAGGTTTGGGAAACGCAAACGTACCTTTGTTTTTCAAAACCACTCGGTGCGCGAGTAGGTCCCACTCCAAATTCAAGTCAAGAAAGAAATCCATCCGGTCCTCGGGCTCGCCGTAGGTCAAGCACACGTAGGTTCCCCCGGGGCGAAGCACTCGGAGGGATTCGCGAAGCATTCGCGCGACGTGCGTTTTTTTTGTTTTTTGTTTGCCGATGTTTTCATTTTTGCAAGTTTCCTCGGGAGTTTCCTCGGTAGTTTTCTCTTTGTCAAGTTCCTCGCCATCCTCCTCGTCCAGCTGGCACATCGTATCAAGGGTCGCTTTGTCCAAAACGCAGTCGAAGCTGGCATCCGAAAAAGTCATTTGCGTCACGTCCATGACCCGGTAGCTCACCTCGAAGTTGGTGGGGTTGGGCGGAGCGCTCGGCGGCAAATTTTGCGAGTCGTGAAACTCTCCTCTTTGTTTTTTCCTCTCAAACGACGCTAATCGATTTTGCTGCGCCTTGCGCATCAGCGTAATGGACGGTTCCGAGTAATCCACCGCGGTTATCCGCGAAAACCCACAACTCGCCATGTCCTCCCCTAACGTACTAGTGCCGCACCCGAGCAACACAACGGAGTGACTCCTCACCGCGTAGTCTAAGATATAAGGTCTCAACACGGACCACCCCAAATACCATTCATTGTTGATTTCTCCTTTTGTCAAGTTTTCGCCGATTGTGGCGTGCGGGTCCAAGTACCTGTTGTCCCAGTACTGCTTCGAGCCGTAAATGGACTTAGAAGTAGTGACGCGTTTAGTTGGTGCAGAGGTAGTAGTTTTACCTCTGGTTGGTGCGTATCCCTTACTATACCCGGAAACCGCAGGCTTCGTGGTGCTTCTGCCGTAGGTATACTCGTCCTGCGTAACTGCGGCCCTGCTATCACAATCAGATTCATCAGAGCCGGAATCAGATCCTCTTCGGCCCGCCTCCGCCGCGGCTTTGTCAAGCTCCAGCGTACGCACCGCGAGCTTCGCAAGAAGCGCCTCGAGCTTGGCGCTTGATGACCGCGTAGTGTCCGCGGACTCGGGGGACGCAGGCATGATGACTCCCACGCGTCGACAGGGTGACCGCGCGCGCGACGATTTGAACGAAAAAATCGTTTTGAGAAGTTTCTTTTTTCAGCAAATATTTTTCAGGGTGCCTTCTCTCAGACTCTCACCCAGTACTACTCGCGCCCGCGCGCTCGGGGACCGCCACACGACGCGGCGCGGTGTGCGTCACTAGTGTTTGCGTCACCGAAGTTCTACCACGATGTTGGAGGTTCGGATACTAAACGCAAATGAGGTGCGCACTTATGTCGACCAGGTTCGCCGGATCCACGACGTGTGCTTCCCGGATGACGTGGATGATGTTTCGGGTTCGGACGATGAGGGTGGGCTTTCAAACTTCGAAACAAAGGATGACCGGTTTTGGGACCGACTCGCGGCGTGTCACAACACCGAACACGTGCTTTGGTTTTTGCTGGTTGAGAGGGGTGAGGCGAATACGAGCGGCACGCACGTTGCGTCGACTTCTTCGGGAGCACATCCCGAAGGAGTCCCGAAAAAAGCAAAACCAGCAACGAACGTGATTCTGGGTTTCGCCGCGGCGACGCGGTACGCGACGTGCGCGTACGGCATGCACCTCGCGGTTGATCCGAAGCACAGGGGCAACGGCCACGGTGCGTGGCTCATGAGGGAGGTCCAGAGCTGGGCGGTGACACACGGGTACACGCAAATGCAAGCCAGCGTGGACGCCGGGACGAAAAAGTTGCTAAGGTATTACGAAAAACTGGGCGCGTACGTCGTGGTTGGAAATTCGCAAAGCGGCGGGTCATCCGCGACCGCCGAAACCGTCACGCGCATCGCCCGGGACTTTGACGCTTTGCTATGTGAAAAGGAACTGCGAATGTCGCGTGAGCTAGGGGCGGTTGGGGGTACTTCTGGTAACAAGAGCGCGGCGCGCGTCACAAAGGCGTTTGCGCTGGTACTTGGCGTCGCTTTCGGCGTTTTTAGGAGTCGTCGATGAGTCCAGCGAGACGGATAGAATAGGCTAGCTAGTAATGTGCTATTAATAATAGATAGGTAGAGAGACTCATCGTCAGTCTAGTCTGTGGGACCTGCTACGACAGATCCGCGACGGTCCAGTGTTTGGGAATCGCAACGTCTTCGTCGTCGTCGGGGTTGGCGTTTCCCAAACCCGCTTCAATCGCCGCTTGGACGGCTCGGCCAGCCGGCGTCACCGCGCGGTCGCCGGCGCTCATCAGCAACCTTGCGGCTGTGTTAGGCATAGTCTCAGTTGATGAAGTAGTCGATGCCATTCCAGCAGTATTGTGAGACGCGCTTGAGGTCATGCCAGTAATTCCTTTCATTGACGCCACGGTTGTCCCGGGTGCAAAGTCGGTGCTCTTTACGTTATTCCCAACCACGACCCGTCCCGTGTTTTCGTCAACCTGCACGTTGAGCCCGGCCGCCGCCAGCGCGTGCGCGTCCGTCGCGACCTGCGGTTGCAAACCCTCGATTTCGTATCGCGCGTCGTCCGACCCCGCGCACAGGTTCCGGACACCCCACAGCGCCCATTCGCGTAGATAGTCGTCCCCGTCCTCGCCTCGGGTGCAGGCGAGAATAACAGAACTGTGATTGTAAAAGAAAAGTGTCAGTCTTTGTATGGGTAAACAGTGTGTTGACGGATTTTGGAAAGGCCCAATACGTACGTGCCCCCCAAACGCCACACCATGTCGCACACCCTCGGCCGGCCGAACATCGCGTTGGCCAACGGCGCTAAGCAATCCACGCGGTACCCGTCCCAAGGCCGGACGCTGGGAAAAGGGTCGTGGCCCGAGTTACTGTCTGCTGCAAAGTCTTCAGACGCAGAAGTAGCACCAGTACTTTCTTCAGGTACACCGGTAGTTAAATCATCACCATTAGTACCAGTAGTAGTACCATCCGCAGTTTCTTTAGGTACGCGTATTGGCTTAAACGTCTTCGCGTCTAACTTTGGCGCTTTCGTCGGGCCCTCGGCTTTGGCCGTGTTCCCGCATCCCGCCGGTACGGGCAGGCTTTTCAGCAACCCCAGCAGTAATCGGGGCATGCCCATCGCGGACAACGCGGTGGCGACGTCCAGCTCGGTCTGTACCACAGCGGGCTTGACGTCGCGTTCCGTCACCGCGCGTAATATGCCGAGACAGGCTCGGAGCGTAACCAACGCGGCGTCGCGTTGCGATTGGTCATCCTTTTCATCGTTATCCTTCGCGCGAGCCGCTTCCACAAACGAACCCGCTCTGGACGCCAGGTCCAACACAAACGCCAACGTGCCTTCCGACAGAATCAGCGATGGCGGGTCGGTCGTTTCGGTCGTTTCGCCGATCGCACGACGCACCAACTCAAGAAGCGTCGCTTGCTCCACTCCGAAGGACTCGTTTATTTCTGCGTCCTTAGTAGCGTCATCCCCAGCACCGTCACCAAGCGCCATCCCCAGAATCTTCCTTCTCAACTTGTCGTCCCTGGCCAGCGCCACGGACTCCGCGTTCGGCGCCAGCCCGCGGCACAGCACAGGCAGCGAGTCGCCCTGGAACAAGCACGAATCCTTGACGAACCTCGCCAGCCAAACCCCGCCGCCAGCGTGGAACTCTTGTTTTTCGGTAGTACTGCTCGTAGTGTTGCTAGTCTTGGTATTCGGAGTCTTCGTATCACCCGTCTTGGTATTGTCCATATTCGTACCACGTTCCTCTGCTATAGAAGCACGCAAAAGAGGACGCCAAATACCAGAACAGGCTTTGAACCCGCAAACCTTGCCCGTGGCGAACGCGTTTGAGGCGCCGTCGTCCGCGTTTCTGTTTCCGTCGTTCGCCGACCCCGAAATCTCTCCATCCACGGCGTCGCAATCAAACGCGCTTTGTCCGACCTTCCCGAACCGGGCGTGCATCGTGGCGCAAAGAATGGGATGCGTCATGTGCGCTGCCCTGCCTTTTAGCAGCGCTACTGTTGAAAAAGCGTCCGGGTGAAGTTTACGCCAACTCGTCTCTCCCGCGACGCCGCCGCCCGCTATCAAGTTACACGCTAATTGAAGACTAGCAACGATGGCGTCCGTCAACTTTTGATTTTGGTCATCAACAAGGAGAAGTTCCACCAGGGCAGGTAGGGCGATTTTTAGGGCTTCGTGGGCTTGCGCACGAGCCGCGCCTCCCCGCGCGACGCAATCACCAGCGCACAGGTTCCGCAGCGCGCGCGCTAAAGGCGCGAACGGGACCAACGAGTTGTTTTTTTGTGCACAAAAAGAATCGTCTGTCGAAAAAGAATCGCACCACCGTTCCGCGTGCGCCGCGTTGAGAAGCTCCTTGGCGAGCGCAACCGCGGCGCCTTGTGCTGCCAAAGACGAACGAACAGCCGGGTCCTTCGCGTCGCGCACCATGTCCTCCACCGCACAACGCGCCTCTTCGGAGTCACCGCTAAGGCGAGCGGACTCGAAGCGCGTGGCCGCCGACATTGTTTCTTTTTATGGCAGCGCACGACGCGCGTCGTTCCAGATTGGTTGCGATTTCCGGGAAGACACTGTAGTGACCAGTAGTACCACTACCGTTACACTGGAAGCGCGCACGTACGGAAACGTCTCCGAACGTAAAACACACAAACCAGTGGTGTTCGTCCAAAAGTAATGCAAACTAAAAGAGCCAACAGGCGCGTCGCCGAGGGCAACGCGCGCGCCGCGTTGTGATGGAAAGAAGTTTTTTAATCATCAAGTCAGAACAAGCACAAGAACCACCGCCGCCGACAAAATCACAGTCGGTGCGCTCGCACCCCTGTCAAGTAGACTGATCACTTGGCAGGAGTGACGTATAAGTCTCCATGGAGTCCGCGGTGAGGTGCCTCCGCGACGCCGTCGCGCCCGACGAGACCGCGTGTTGTCTCGTTTCCGTGTCGTGCGACACGTCGGTGGCTGGGTGCGAGGGCGTTGAGATCTTCGCCCATCTGTTAAGAGAGCACTGCGACTTCGTCTCTGCAGGCAAGGCGCACGCCAAGAAAACGATCCTGGTCGCCGCGGCGCACGCCCCGGAGAGATACGGACTGCCAAACACAAACAAGGTCGCCGTGGTGAACATGTTCCGAGACCCGCACGGGTGGCTGGGTGGGACGGATGGGATGAATGGGATTGGGATGGACAAAGAAAACAATGGAAAAAAAGAAAACGGGAAAAACAACCCTCCGCGCCTCGGCGACGTCGCGAGCGTAGGGGATGCCATACATTACGCGCTGGGGGGAGACGCGACTTGTGCGAACGATGTGGACGACGACGACGATGCGGATGACGATGACAAAGAAATCGTGTCAGATACGAGGAACACCGCGACCGCGGCGATTTCACAAAATTCACAAAATGCACAAAACAACCCCAAAACGCCCCCGAAAATGAATCAAAGAGGCAAACGCAGCGGGCTTTGGGGCCGCGCGCCGCGACTGCGCGCTGACACGATCGTGGCGCTTGATTGCGTCGCCGAGTTACTCGCCGCATCCGGGGTTGGGGCTACTCTTAAACTGATTGAATCCCTTCGCGCCGACCAAAGAGTCTGCGCCGTCGTGTTGTACCACCGCGGCGGGGGAAGTTTCGATTTGGACGGCGCATTCGAAAATTTAAAAAATAAAACTGGAAAGCGATTCTTCGCGGCGCGCGCGATACGCTCGGCGGCGTCGTGTTCCGTTGCGGTGACCCTACCGAACGACGTGATGGAAAAGCTGTGGAGTTACGACTCAGGTAACTCAAGTAACGATTGCGATTCCTTGTTTTTCGCCTCCCTGGACAAAACGCACGCCTCGGCGATGGCCGCCGAGCGCGCGGAGACTCCTTTTTGCGAAATCGCAACGGTTTTGGTTAGGGCGACGGGGCGATCGCGAGGGTCGAGGGAGGCCGTGTTCGCCACGCTTTCGCGCGGTGCGAGTCGGACAGGGTTAGCGTTGGAGTTCTCCGCGGCGTTCTGTGCAAAGACAGCCTCGACAAGCGACTACGGCGACAAAGAAAAAGAAAAGCACTCCGCGGCGGAGACCGAAGCGGCGGCGCTCTCGGCGAAGCTGCAAGCCGCCGTGCCCTTCAACCTGGGGGTATCGAAACGTGAATTGCTCGCCCGGGCGAACGTGGTGCTTCCGTTTGAGCACCAGGGGGGGTTCGTCCGTGCTTCAGGAGACGGGTGGGAGACCAGTGGGCAATTAGACTCATCGAATACGGAAAAAGAAGCCAAGGCGTACCAGTCTGGTGATTTTTTGAGATACCTCCCTCTTGACGCCGGCGGAACGGGGGGCGTTACCGGGGGCGGGCACGGCGAAAACGATTTCGGACAAACACGAAAAGGCGCGATCGTGTACGTCCGGGACTCGGACGACGACGTCTCAGGAAGCGACCCGGACTCGGACGAGGAGCTGGACGAAGACGCGGACTTTTAGGGAAATATTTTAGAAAACAAAGAATCGCGTCTGGTTCGAGAGAAGTACGCGATTCGCAACTCGTGGAACGTGCCTTCGAGCCACTGGTTTTTACACTCGTAAATGAACCGGTCAGCCAGTGGTACGTAGGGGGCACTGCGGGGACTCGACCCTACTTAAAATCCATCCACCGAAGCTCGGGTGAACCCCGGCATTTCGAACCCCTCCGCGAAGGTTTCGACTTCGGTTCGCAAATCGGAAACCTTTGTGTTCCCCTCCAACCCTTTTTTCCATTCCTTGAGCATCTTGCCGTGGCTTTGTTGCACCTCCAACGCGATTTGCACGGCCCGGTGAAGGAACGCGGCGATTGTTTCGAAATCGTGTTCCTTCAAGCCCCTTGAAGTCATCGCGGGCGCGCCGATGCGGCACCTGTGATTGTGTCCACGAAAAGGTCAGTCTTGTTGTATGGGCAAGCAGTCGGAGGGATTTGATTTGGCAAAATACAAAAAAAAAATACGCACCCGCCGGGCGCCAAAGCGCTCGCGTCGCCAAACACCGCGTTTTTGTTTAGCGTGATGTGCAACATGTCGCAGATGGTTTCCATCTTGGACCCGGTCAGCCCGCACGGCCGGAGGTCCCACAGCACCAGGTGGTTCTCCGTGCCGTCCGTGACGAGCTTGTACCCGTTTTTCATCAGCGCGTCCGCGAGCGCCACGGCGTTGGCTTTGGTTTGCTTGCTGTACGCCTTGAACTCAGGGGACACTGAGTGTGGAAAAGAAAAGGGTCAGTCTTGAGTCTGGAGTATGGGTGTACTTCGTAATGTGTATGAGGGA
>TARA_B110000240_G_scaffold84155_1_pt1 | contig 25530 bp, 26 predicted proteins | sample TARA_B110000240 | Tara Oceans TARA_B110000240 (sample SAMEA4397611) | marine metagenome | biome: Polar Biome; feature: [DCM] deep chlorophyll maximum layer (ENVO:01000326); material: water (ENVO:00002006), including particulate matter (ENVO:01000060) such as... | depth 17 m | reverse complement strand
CTTTCTTAATAAGACTTCTAACTTCTTTTGAAAAGCCTCTTCTTTTTAAACCAATTTTATTTATTCCAACAAATCTAAGTGGCTCTCCTCCAGCAATAATAAACGGAGGGACATCTTGAACAGCTCTAAAACCACCACCAATCATAGATTGTGTGCCAATTTTGACAAATTGATGAACCAGAACTCCTCCTCCTAAATTTACCCAATCACCAATTTCAACATGACCACCAAGCGTAGTTAAATTAGCCATGATTGTATTCTCTCCAACAATACAATCATGCCCAATATGCACAGAAGCCATTAACAAAACATTGTTACCTATAATAGTTTTTCCAAAAGCACTTGTACCTCTATTAATTGTAACTGATTCTCTAATTAATACATTATCTCCAATGAATGTTAATGTTTTTTCACCTTCATATTTAAGGTCTTGAGGAGCTTCTCCAATAGAAGTATTATGAGAAATTAGGCAATCTTTTCCTATTGTAGTCCCGGAACAAATTGTATTATGATTCCCAATACTTGTGCCATTTCCAATTTTAACATCATCTTCAATAATTGTGTATGGACCAATGTGTATATCTTGGCCAAGTTCAACCTTTGAGGAAATTATAGCTGTAGGATGTATGGAAATGGGTTCAGGCTCCTGCCCGATCCACAACAGTTGCTTTTAAATTGGCTTCAGCAACAAGTTTGTCACCAACATAGGCTTTTCCAATAAGTAATGCCGTTCCAAGTCTAAACTTTGCAAGTATCATTTCAAGACGTAACTGATCGCCAGGGATTATAGGATGACGAAATTTTGAATCTGACAATGCTGAAAAGAACATATTCTTTTTCATTGGATCATCTATACTATTTAAACATAATAAGGCACCAGCTTGAGCCATAGCTTCTAAAACTAAAACGCCAGGCATGACTGGTTGATTTGGGAAGTGACCATTAAAAAAAGGTTCATTAATAGTTACATTTTTAATAGCTGTTAATTTTTCACCAGGTGTAATATCGATTATTCTATCAACCAGAACAAATGGATAACGATGAGGTAAAAGAGCTAAAATAGCATTTATATCAAACATGAAATCTTTGGATGGATTCTTTTGATATCTCTGTTGTAGAATTTTCTTTTCATAAACTTTTTTTATTCGTCTAACTAACTCCACATTTGCAGCATGTCCACTTTTCGAAGCAATAATATGTCCTTGAATTGGCATACCTAAAAGGGCAAGGTCTCCGATTAAATCTAGAGCTTTATGCCGTACTGGCTCATTTTCAAATCTAAGCTCTTTACCATTTAAAGTTCCATTCGCACCTAAGCTAATTTCTTTCTTAATTCCAAATAAACTTTTTAAAGTGTCCGCTTCCTCTTGATCAATATCTTTATCAACAATTACTACAGCATTATCAAGGTTTCCACCTTTAATTAACCCTTCTTCTTTTAATGTCTCCACTTCACTTAAAAAGCAAAAAGTTCTAGCTGGAGCTATTTCTTTTGCAAATTTTTTCTCAACTTGGTCTAATGTTGTAAATTGAGTTCCTAAAGTTTGAAATTCATAATCTATCATATACGTAATTCTAAACTGATCAGATGGCATAATATGAATATCAACACCTCTTTCAGCATCAGTGTAGCCTACAGCTTCATCAATATGTAGATAAACCCTTGGAGAATTTTGTTTAACAATTCCGGCTTTTAATAATGCTTCAACAAAGTCTTTTGAACTTCCATCCATTACTGGCGGCTCTTTTTCAGTCAATTCAATTAATATATTATCTAAACCTAAGCCAACACACGCTGCTAAAGCATGCTCGACCGTATGAATTCTAACTCCATTTTCCTCAATAGTCGTCCCTCTAGAAATATCAACAACATGGTCAATATCTGCTCTAATCTCGGGGCAACCTTCAACATCCATCCTTTTAAACCTAATGCCAAAATTATCAGGAGCTGGTTTAAAAGTGATTTTTGATTCAACACCCGTATGTAGACCTATGCCTACACAGGATGTTTTATCGCCAATTGTTCGTTGAAATTTTATAAGACTCATGGTTTCTTAATTTAAGTATTTATCTTCGAATATTTTTAAACGTTTTTTTAGTTGTTTTACTTCAACATAAACAGCATCTCTACGATTTTTTTCTTTAATTTCGCGCGCTGGCGCACCGGAATAAATTTTTTCTCCAGGAAGATCTTTCATAGCTGCAGTGTAACAAGCGAACATTGCTTTATCTCCAATTTTAATATGATCTATTGCTCCTGCTTGACCACCAAAGACACAATAATCACCAATTTTAGTACTTCCTCCAATAGTTACATGTCCTGCCATTAAACAACCTTCGCCAATTACTGCATTATGACCAATTTGAACACCATTATCAAACTTGCAGAAATCTTTAATTATTGTATTACCTATCGTTCCTCTATCAAAAGTACAGTTTGCACCAATTTCCACACTTTTTCCAATAACTACTTTGCCGTTCTGTGGTATTTTAATATGTTTATCTTTAATAGTAAAAAATCCAAATCCATCAGCTCCTATTACTGATCCAGAATGAATAATACACATTTCTCCAATCTCTGTTTTATGATATAAGTGAATATTATGATTTAAAATAGAGTTTCTACCAATAACGGTACCCGATTCAATAATATTATTTGCCCCAATTTCTACTTTATCGCCAATTAAAACATCTTTACCAATATAGGAATTTGGTCCGATAGAAACATTTTTGCCAATTTCTGCTCTTGGATCCACCTGTGCCGTTTTGTGAATCCCCACTTCTTGTTTATACTTCGGTGCAAAATACTCTAGTATTTTAACAATTGCTTCTTGTGCGCTAATTACTACTATACCGTTTAGATTATTAAGTAAATCTTTATCCTCAACAATTATTGCTGAGGCTTTACATAAAGGGGCATAATGATTATATTTTTTATAACCAATGAAACTAATTGTATCAGCTTTTCCATCTTCAATGGCTGAAGTTCCATTTATTAATAACTCAGGATTCCCAACTATAGTTCCCTGAACTAGTTTAGCTAATTCTTCTAAGGTGGCCACAAGGTCTCTACTTAATTTTTAGTCTCAACTTGTTTTGTATCTGAAACCTTATACTTTCTTAACTCAAATAAAACATCATCCGTTAAATCGAATGTTGGATTACCATATAAAAGCGATGTAGAGCCATCTAAAATAAAATCTATACTCTTTGTAGCAGCTACTTTATCAACCGCGCGCTTTACTTTAGATAGGATATCAAACTCTAACTGTGCTTGTCTCCTATACAACTCACCTTCTGGACCAACCATTGTCACTTGGAATTTTTGGATTGTTGCTTCACGAGATACTATTTCAGTCTCTTTTTCTTTACGCCATTCAGGACTACTCATAAGACGTTGAGTTTCAAATGCTTGCTTAATACTGTCCAATTCCATAACCATCATGTTATACCGTGTATTTACTTGTCTATATTCAAGCTGAAGCTGGGCTTCTGCATCTTTAAATTCTTCATACTCAGCACGAATACGATCTGATTGAACAAAACCAATTTTATTTTGTGCAATCAGGATTACTGGTAAAACTATTAACAAAACACTCATTTTTTTAATGATTTTGCGTGTCACATTGACCTCCTTGATTTAATTTTATCTTCCAAAAATAATTGTGTATTCCCAACCTTGCGGATTTCCATCACCAATGATATCATCAAAACCATAACCCATGTCAAAGCCTAATTGTCCAATCATAGGCATAAAAAACCTGATTCCGATACCCGCTGATCTTTTTAGTTCAAGTGGCTCTCTTCTTGGAAAACCAAGTGACTTTGTAAGCCTAGTATCATTCCAAACTCCGCCAGCTTCAGCAAATAACATTCCGTAAACTACAGGATTTTCAGAAAAAGGAAACCTGAATTCTGAGGAATACTTCATAATGGTATTTCCTCCAACACCTCTACCTTGAGCTGTTAATGGACCAATAGAGTTATCAGGATAACCTCTGAGCATAGTTCCATAAGGAATTCCATTCCCACCCATAATAAATCTTTCATATGGTGGAATATAAGTAGATCCACCACCAACATTTAGCTGGCGAATTGTTCCCATTTTTAAAGAACTTGTTAAAACAAACTTCCAAAATGTAGGGGTATACCAATCTAAACTTAGAACATGTTTATGGTAATGCTCATCACCACCAAGTGATCCTCCAGAAAAAGTTGATACGAGCGTAGCGCTAGAACCCTGCGTTGGAAATTCAGCTTGATCACGACTGTCTCTTACAATAGTTTGAGATAAGTTAATACCTGTAGATTTTCTAAAACTTCCTAGATATTCATCTAATACTTCCTGGTCTCCCATATATTCTGCTCTTCGCAAAGTTAAAGACCAATAAGCTTTAAAATAATCATCTGGCCACTTTAGCCTTCGTCCCCACTCAACTGAACCACCTTTTGATAATTGATCAAACGGATAAAAATAATATGAATTTCCTTGTCCTCTGAATGTATAAAAAAGAGAAAAACCAATTCTATTGGGAGTGTCTCTAAACATTGGATCCATAAATCTAACGTTAAAGCTTTCATATTTACCAGGTGTCCCATAATTATTCATTACAGATACTTGTGTTCCAATGCTAAAGCCGAAAGATAAAACCTGACCTTTGCCCAAAAAATTATTAAACTCAAGGTTTCCGCCACCTGTCATTCCATAAATTCCTGTAAAGCCTACATTCGCACTAGCTTTATCAGAAGATTTTTCTTCTAGTGAAATATCTAAATCTATTTCATCTTCATCTACTGGAATTACATTTGGACTTAAAGAGGTAGGGTCAAAATAATTTAATACACTTAGTTTTCGCATACTCCTTTGTAATAGAGTTCTACGAAATAAATCCCCTGGGAAAACATCTAACTCTCTACGTACTACATTTTCACGTGTTTTATCATTACCGTAAATATTGATATTTCGAATGTAAACTTCATTATTTTCAGTAACTGAAAAATGTACATCTAAAGAGTCTTTACCAATAGGTGTAAAGTATGGTTCAATACTACTATATAAATAACCACGATCCATATAAAGACTTTGAACATCTTGGAATACTGCTTTTTCAAAACCTGCCTGACTATAGGAGTCTCCTTGCTTAAGATTCAAAGCTGCATCTAGATTTTCTGTTTTGTAAAGCTCATTACCTTCCCAGCTAAAATTCCGAAATTTATATTTACTTCCTTCATCAATATTAATAAGGACTATAAGACCTTTCTTCTTAGGCTCGTAGAAAACTGAATCTGAAATAATACTGAAATCTCTATAGCCTTCATTACGATAAAAATCAGTCAAGACATTAAGATCTTCGTCAAACTTCTTTTCGTCATAAGCCGGAGCCCAAATACGCCACCAGGCTCTTACTTTGGTTTCTTTTAATTGCCATCTTAACTTATATAATGAAAGTTTATTTCTGATGAAGTTAGGTAATGGAATCCAAGGTTTAGTTGCAATCCAACCAAAACTATTTTTACGACCCTCAATTTTTATATCTTTAATCTTTAGTTTTTTACCTTCATTTATTGAAAAAGTTATATCCTGCTTTTGGTCTTTTCCGGAACCAATAGTATCCATCTTTGCTACAATCTTTGCTAAGAAGTATCCATCTTCCATGTAAAGCTGTTCCATCTTATTGATTGACTTGTTGGCAAAATTTGGTTTTAAACGCATACCGCGCTGAAATGTTAATATTTCTTTAAACTTTTTATCTTTTATTTTTTTATTTCCACTAAAAATCACTTGGCCAAGCACAGGAGCCTCTTTAACCTCAATTGTTATTAATATTCCATCGGGTGTTTCACCATCAAAATGAATTTGAATATCATTAAAGACTCCTAATTCCCAAAGACGCTTAACTGCTCGACGAAAATCTTCACTTGAAACTTCTTGTCCTATTTGAAGTCCCGCAGTATATAAAACCATATTTTCACTAGTTGAAAGGTTTCCATCAATATTTATTTCTTTTAACTTAAATGATGGTGGTGCTTGAGCAATAAGCAATGTTGATATAAATAAAAATAATAAATTTCTCATTCTGAAACCTGTTCACTTGTTTGACCAAAACGTCTTTGTCTATTTTGATAATCAAGAATTGAATCTAACAGTTGATCTTCTCTAAAATCAGGCCAGAATTTATCTGTCATATATAATTCTGTATATGCTGATTGCCATAATAAAAAATTGCTAATTCGATGCTCCCCTCCCGTTCGAATTAATAAGTCTGGGTCAGGAGTCTCACTAGTATAAAGTTCACTTGCTATATTTTCTTGTGAAATATCTTCTAATTTCATTTCACCTTTTTCAATTTTATTTACAATACGCTTAAATGCCCTTATTAGTTCCTGTCGACTTCCATAGCTCAGTGCTAATATAAGATTAAGGCCCGTATTATTTTTTGTTTTTTTAACTCCATTTGCTATTCCTTTAAATGATTCTTTTGGTAAATCATTTAAATTTCCAATTGTTGACAATTTTACATTATTTTTATTAAGACTATCTATTTCTTTATTTATTGTCCCTAATAATAATCTCATAATTGCACCTACTTCAATCTTAGGCCTATTCCAATTCTCACTTGAAAAAGTATAAAGAGTTAAATATGAAATTTTTAATTCACCACAGATTCGAACAATATCACGGACAGAATTGATTCCTTCTCTGTGGCCAGATATCCTTGAGAGGTTTCTTGACTTTGCCCATCGACCATTGCCATCCATAATGATTGCAATGTGTTTAGGGATATCACCTTCTTCTAATATTTGTTCTAAAAGCAACTTAGACATAATTTATTTTATTATATGATTGTTATATAAAAAATAGAGGGCAAAGTTACCCTCTGAGGCAGATTCAATCAATAAATAATCAACTATCTTATTTCTCATATAATTCTGCTATGTGATGATCAAAAGGAAGGAAGCTACTTGGTACTTCAATGTTTTTGAATTCTGTTTTACATTTATAGCATTCGATTGAATCTTTAATTCTACTATATAAGAAATAATCTAGAATAGATAATACTAACAGACTTAAACCATATGTCCATGGAACAAATAAAGCCCCAATTAAAATAATTAGACATCCCAATGCTTGGTTAAAATCTTTTTTTTTGTGTAGATGTTTACATTCACAAATTGGGCATAAAGAAAAATCTAAAAATGAATTAAATAGCTCTGGGCGTTTACAATGAGGACACTCATTAACCTTTTCAAAGGATATTGTTTTGTTACATTTTACACATTCAAAAGAACTCAAAGTAAAAACCCAAACTTAAGTAAATAGTATTTAAATAAAAGGTCGCCAAAAAGAATAGATATTACTGAAACATATATTAATCCTGTGGCACTTTGTGTTGCTTGCAATTTTAATGTCTTCCAAATAAATAAATTTAGGATGAGAGGAATAATATTGCCCATAAATATTGCAATCGCTAATAAAAAACCTTCAAATTCGAATGTAAAAGCCCACATACTATAACTTATGCCATATGGATCAACTACCGTTTCTAAACTCATAAAAATAATGTCCCAGAATGTTCTAATAATAATAAGTAATGAAAAAACTAAAATCGATCTTTTAAGTAATTTAATAGGAAGATTAATTACGTTTAAATACCAATGTCCTAATATCATTGAAAAAAAAACTGTTGCCGTAATTAAGGAGCCTAATAAAGTAATCAAAAATAGAATCAAATAATCTGATTTTGGCGAAATCTGAATAATAATATGGAAAAAAGCAAAACAACCTAAAATTGAAACAAGTGAGATTATAAAGTTATTTTTTGTCTTAGCATTCCAATAATATGAAGTAATAATTAATATTAAACCAAGCCAAATCCATATATAGATTTTTGAAATAAAGTTTGATTCTAATCCAATGAACCCTATTACGCCAAGGGCTCCAATTATGCAGCACAAACCCAGATTAAATCTATAAAAACTTGCATCAATTTCTTTTATTGGTGTAAGCCATAAGAGAAATGGATAAGTAATAGCGTAGCCTAAGAAAACAATGACGATAGTGTCTATAAAAAAACTATACATCAGTTCAAGACATCTTTAACCTTTTCAGCAATATTAAGAAAAATCTTTGAAACGTGAGCTTCAGGATTCTGAGCTACAATTGGCTTACCTCTATCAGTTGCCTCCATAATATCTTGAGATATAGGGATTTCTCCTAACAATGGTACATTTAAACGTTCACTCTCAGACTTACCTCCACCGCGTTTAAATAAGTCAATTCTTATTGCAAATTTTCCATCATCTCTAATATCTACAGGTTGACCTTGAATTAAAAGATTCTCTCCATTCTTAACTTCCCCTTCTAAAAACAAGCCTGACATATTTTCAACAACACCAAGAACAGGAGTATGAACTTTTCTAAACATGTCAGCACCTTTCCTAACATCTGCTAAAGCAATATCTTGAGGAGTTGTTATAATAAGAGCACCGTCAATTTTTAATTTTTGCGTTAGTGTTAATTGAACATCGCCTGTGCCAGGAGGAAGGTCTAAAATTAAATAATCTAATTCACCCCATAATACATCATTAAAAAATTGTTCTGTCATTCGCGCAACTAATGGTCCTCTCCAAATAACTGGGGTCTTATTCCCACTAATAAAACCAAAGCTCATAATTTTCATTCCCATATGATCTAATGGTATTAGTTTCTTGTCTTGAGTAAGATTTGGTTGTTCGTTTATTCCCAAAATTATTGGTAATGATGGACCATAAATATCTAAATCTAAAAGACCAACCTTGAATCCTAGTTGCTTTAATGATAAAGCTAGATTTGCTGCTACAGTTGATTTTCCAACACCTCCTTTACCACTTGCCACCGCAACAATATGCTTTATGCCTTCTAATGGACTAATAGGTTGTTTCTGAGGTGCTTGGGGCGCTGATCCTGGTGACGATTCTGTTGAAGCTTCAGTAACACGCACACTAATATTTTTAAATTTAGATGTGCTTTTAAGAAGACTTTCTACTTCATTAATTACAGTATTTTTTTTATCTTCTTGCTGAGTTGTTATTTTTAAATCTACCCTAACAGAATCTTCTTCAACTTTAACTTTATCTACCATACCAAAGGATACAATATCTCTGCTAAAACCAGGATAGTTTATAGTTTTTAATAAATCGAGTATTTTTTCTTCATTCATAATTGTACGAAAAAACGGCTGTTATATTAACAACAGCGGTCCTTATAGATTTTTAGTTAATAAAATTAACCTGAGTATTCGCGACCGAAATAATCATAATTAATTTTATTATATTTATTCCACTCTTCTGGGACTTCACTTTCTTCAAAGATTGCTTCAACTGGACATTCTGGTTCACATGCGCCACAGTCAATACATTCTTCAGGGTCAATATAAAGTTGTTTTCCTTCCGGATCAAACCCATCAACTTTTGCTTCGGCACCGGCACCTGTTTTATCCTCTGGTCCATGGATACAATCCACTGGACAAACCTCTACACAAGCTGTATCACAAGTTCCAACGCAAGGTTCAGCTATAATGTATGTCATTGTTTTCTCCTAATAATGTTTTCAAAGCGTTGCTAAAATTAAACTACTTTTATGAATTGACAAAAAGGCTTTTATCATAAAAAAAAATATTTTTAGTTCTAAATATCTATTAAATTCGCAACTAACAAATTAAAGAAAAATGGCAAACAACACAAATTACGATCATTATAAATCTGTACCTGAACCTGCACAAAAAGTTAATTATAAAAAGAAAAAACCTAAGCTTATTGCAGTTGTTGACGAAGATAATTGCACTGGCTGTCAAGTTTGTATTCCTTTTTGTCCAGTTGATTGTATTGAGCCCGTCCCTAAAGAAAAATATGGAATACCAATACCTCCCGTTCAAGTTCGTCATGATGAATGTATAGGTTGTCAAATATGTGCAAAAGCTTGTACAAAACTCACTTGGGATGCTATCAGAATGATAAAGACTGAAGAATTTGAAGAAATATATGATATGCCGTTATCAGGCTGATCTAGACTAAACTATAAATTTTTTAAAATATAATTTTTTATCTCTTTCTCTTTAAATTTTCCTTTAATAGTTCCAATTTTTGATATTTGACTATCACAAAGTAAAAAATGAAAAGGGACTCCCCATTTTCTATTATCATTTATAGTTTTTCTAAATTTATAAAAGGTTGTATCTAAACGTAATAATTCATCTTTTTTAAATAATTCTCCATATGAAAAAGGAATAGAGACCTCATTCTTTTTTATAAATTCTTCTGATTTCTTTTTTTTAGAATAATCCATCACAATCATCATTTTTATATCATATTTTTTATAATCATCGTGGAGCTTATTTAGAGACGTTATTTGATTAGTACAATCGGGGCACCACTCTGATAAATATGATAATATTTGAATTTTAGAACGTATTTTTTTTAATGGCTTAAGTAAAGTTAAGAAAGATTTTTTATTCTTTAGATCAACCCATTCTATTGAAGCATATTTATTATTGCTATCCAAATTAATTAAATCCAACAATTACTAATATTATAGATAAGCCTAATAGTCCAAGGTTTCTATTCATGGTAAATTTTTGTCTAATATAATCATCTTCCATATCACAATGGATTAATTTAGCCCTTGAAAGATGAGTGAAAACTACAGTTAATAATCCTATACAAATTTTAATTTGCATCCAACCGCTGCTAAGCCAATGCATTTTATCTATTGTCATTAATACACCAGTAAGTGGAATAAAAAATGATGCCGGCATTTCAACTTTTGTTATTAAATCTAAAATAAGAGATTTATCATTTATGTTTTTTCTTGACCATATAATAGATACTGTTAATGCTGTGCCAAACCAAGCGGCCATTCCTATTAAGTGTAAAAACTTTACTAAATTGTAATATGATATATTTTCATAATTCATTTTTGATTTACCATCTTTTCAATTTCAACCTTAACCTTATTACTAAGAGCCTCTATACTCATATTTTCGTATTCAGCTTTAGTTATCGGTTTACCAAAAACTGTTGTTAAAAGGCTAGGCTTAATTCGCCAATCTTTTTTATTTTTTGCTTGGTATGCACCCTTTAAGCCCACTGGTATAATTGTAACACCTGTATTTTTTGCAACATGAAAAGGTCCTTTTTTAAAATTACCTAATTTACCATCTAAGCTTCTTGTACCTTCAGGTGCAATCATTGCTGATGTACCATTTTTAATAACATTTTCTAATTTCTCCAAACTTGTAATTGCTGAACCTAATTCTTGCCTTATTAGTGGAATTACTCCATATTTTTTTACTAAATAGCCCCAAACTGGATAAGAAAACTGTTCAATGGCACCAACGCCTGTAAAATAATGTGGTATACCCCCTACAATCATAAAAGCATCAAATAAAGATTGGTGGTTTATTAAATATAAGTAAGGACCTTTATTTTTATCTGGTTTTAAACCTTCAACTTTGAACCATTGACCTCCAAAGAGCATACAGGTTCGCGCTATTATCTGTGCAAGCTTATGAACTTTATGTGAAGGAAATAAAGTAATAGATAACGAATATATTATAGTACCAAAAAGAAAAGCAATTGACCATATTGGCCAAATAATGATTGAAATAATTGTTTTAAACATTATTTTTTTCTAGCAACTCAAATAGCTTATGATTGGCTTTATGAAATGCATAATTATCAATTTCTTTTCGATTGATCCATTTGATAATATTGTTATTTGAGCTGTAATCAATTCTTGTACTCACATTTTCACAATTAAATATTGCTATGTTCATTCTGTAATGTGAAAAAGAGTGAATAATATCTCCAATTTTATTATTTATTTTCAAATTCAAATTATATTTATTTTTTAAAGACGTTTTAAATAAAGAAGTATTACTGTTATCACTAACTATAATCATTGGTAATTCCCAAAGTCCTCCTAATGCACCACCATCTTTACGTTTTACTATTAACATCTTATCATTTTTTTGAACGAAACCTGCAATAATATTTTTTTTGGGTAGAGATTTTTTATTTTTTTGGATAGGATATTTGAGAGGAAATCCATGTAAAAATGCTTTGCAAGAATGAGAAAGAGGACATTCTCCACACTTTACTGAATAAGATTTACATATTGAACTACCTAAATCCATTAAAGATTGAATGATATCACCAGGACGAAGCTTAATAAATGTAATTAATTTAGAAATAATTCTTTTTTTGTTATGTTTTGTTTTATTTCTTAATCCCAAGTAACGAAACATAATTCTACTAATATTTCCATCTATAGCAGGGACTGATTTATTAAAGGCAATTGACATTACTGCACCAGAAATATAAGGACCAACACCAGGCAATGAATTAAATTCATTAATATTAGATGGAATTATACCGCAATAATCATTTTTAATAATTTGACAGGCCTTAAAAAAATTTCTACATCTAGAATAATAACCTAAACCTTCCCAGAGTTTTAGAAGATCATCCATATTGGATTCTGCAACACTTAATAAAGTAGGATAATTTTTAATCCATTTTTTATAATAAGGCACTACAGTATTTACTTGAGTTTGTTGTAACATCACTTCCGATAACCATATTTTATAAGGATCATTAATGTCACGCCAAGGTAGTTGACGTTTATGTTTATCGTACCACAACAATAATGAATTATTTATATTTGTATTATACAATTATTATGAATCTAAACGATATTTTGAAATAAGCCAATGCAATGATGATAACGTTTCTTTTACTTCGTCTTGATCCTCAATTGGTATTCTACTGTAAAGCTTAGATCCAAACTGATCAATTTGCTGATCAATTTTAAATTGCAATTTTTCACCAATATTGGTTAATAAAATGATATAAGATCTTCCATCTTTGGGGTTTTTAATTTTTCGCACAACCTTATTTCTCATTAAAATATCTATTAATCTTGTGAGCGTACTATTATCAACGCCAATTCGATAAGAAAGTGTTGACATATCAATACCATCGATTGGAATTGATGTGATAAGTATAATTTGAGGGAGAGTTACATTTAATTTTTTTGTGCTAGTTCTAAAAAGCGATTGTAAATCAATTAAAAACTGTTTTAATAATTCACCAAATTCCATATTTGTATATTACAACTAAATATAATTATTTGCAATATAGCATTAATTAACTTTTGCTCCATTATGAATTTTTTTATTAACAGCTAATAACCTTACAAATCCATTATGATCATCAACACCCATTACTAAAACTTCAGAAATAAATTCTCCTATTTTTTTGCTATTAAAGTTCATTACTGCAATAACTTGTCTTCCCTTTAAGTCTTTAGGTAAGTAATTATTAGTAATTTGCGCGCTGGACCATTTAATTCCATAATCGCCAAAATCAATTTTTAATTTATATGCGGGTATTTTTGCCTCAGAAAGTAATTCAGCTTTTAAGATTTCTCCGACACGTAATTCTAATTCATTAAATTTATTAATATCAATCATTTAAACTTTCTATTTTGGCAATGTACTCAGTAATGTCACATGTTTTATATATACTTTAATGAGCTCATCGAACTCTTTTTTACTAATCTTATGTCCAATGAATTTTCTATGATCTGAATTATATTCACCCATCACATACCATTGACCAGGAATTAATATGTCATTTTGTCTATAATTTCCGATTGGATCAGAACCATTATTTCCAGTTGTTGGGCCTAGCATTGATTTCTTATTTACAATTCCATCATTTTCAAACCAGGTTGAATCTGTTTCTGAGCCATCAGCATAATATGCTTTTCTCATACCCATCAGTCTAGCATTTGCTCTAATTATATATGACATACTTTTTTCAGGTACATGCCTATTTGACGTTGAATCTAATAAAGTATTACTAGTAACATATGAAAAATAATAAATATTAGAGTTTGCAGTGCATATACTATTCATCTCACGTGCACCTTCTACACTAACATCCCACGCTACAATATTTTTTGTTCCCCAAGCTGGATGTTTTCTCATTCTAGAAAAATAACTACCCCAAGCTTCTTTGTTCTCTCGTCTAAAACCCCAATGTTCAAGATCAAAATCATAAAAAGAATTTCCGACTACTGCTGCGAGGGCAATAAAGTCTTGTAAAAATGGAATTCCAGAAGTGAGGATATCTGAAAGTGTCGTACCGTTGTGAGGTGTTGAAATTGAAGTAATTGATTTAATCCAACCTTCATTTATTTTACCTAAAAAATTACTTTCTTCATATTTTAAAGAAGAATCCACAATTGCTGTTCTGAGTAAGTAATCTAGCATTCTTATTGTCTGACCGCCCATACTATGTCCAACAAGGTGGATTGGGTTTTCATCGCTCCATTCAGGATATATCCCCATATATTCTTTATTAATTGGCTTCTGAATAATCCCATATTTTTCTACTTGGGTATTTCCATAATCAACTTGACCTCCTTTAATTTGGTAGTATAATTCAACCGCACGATCCCAATTAGATGAGACTGGTCCAACATTAGCAGTATATACTTCAAAGCCACTTTCTCTTAATGATTCTTCAATGTCATATTTACCACCCCAATATTTGTATGAGCCCATTTCATCTGGACCCCAGCCCATAAATCCATGGACTAATATTACAGGGTACTTATTTTGGGAATAAAGGTTTGCACTTAAAGCTATAAAAAAAATAATATAACAAAGATAAAATCTATATATCATTCAAATAAAGTCTATTTAAAATACCAACCAAATAAAATCATCATTTCATCTGTAGATAAAAAACCGAAAGTAACAAATTTATTGCTTGGATTATCATATGTAGTAATAAGCTCAAGCCCTTCACCACTATTTAATTTAATAGGAGGATCATAGTTAATTATAGGTGGGTGCTTCCAATCATCTGTCCAATAGACTAATTCACCATTGCGTTCCCCACCTTTAATTTTTACTACAAACTCTGTCATTTTCTCATGTGCGTGTGAAAAAAGCTGACCAATGGAGATTGGAGTATCTGCAATGAAAGTCTTATTTAATGTAGTTACCTTTTGAGGCGGTAATAAAATTTGCTGGTTTGACCAATTTAACATATTTGCAACTTTTACAACCTCTGACTCCTCAATAGTATGAATGTTTGTAAAGACCTCTCCAATCATAATAGAATCTGATCTATTCACATAATGAGAATTTTGATCTATCCCAAATTTTGAATTTAATTTAAAAGCTACACCTGAAGGTAATTTATAATCCATTCTTGGCCATTGGGTTCCAGTGAAAAATTCATGATCCTGCATAGTTCTTAGAGTTCGAATATTCATAGATCCATCTTCAAACCTCAAATCTCTTTTAATATCAAATTCAGGTATATTTGAATTGTTTATATTTTCATCAAATGAATATAAAATAAAATGGTGACTTCCTGGTCTCATTTCAATTTCAATTCGATTTGCATATATATCTCCTTCTATATTTAGATCTGTATATTGAAAAAATTCTCTTTCAAAATTAGACTGTACTTCAAAAGGCTTAATGTGTAACTGAATGCCTTTTTCTGGAGGTTTTAAAGGAGAGAATTCAGGGGGTGAATATCTATTCGAATCCAATAATAATTTTTCATCTACAACAGTTCCCGATTCTGGAGCCCCAGCTTCGATCCACGATCTAACAAATTGTAATTGACCATCAGATAAAAAGTTTTCACCCGGAGGCATCATTTGACCATATTCTGGATGGTCACTAAGATAGTGTTCGCGGTCATATGCATTCACTTTTTCCCATAAGAAACTTTTGGATAAACCTTTCATACCTCCTTCATTACTAATAATAACCAAACCATCATTTTTTGCAGCAATATTTTTAGGGGTAACGCCAACCATTTCACTGTACGCCTCATTATTTGACAAATCTAAACCTGATTGTTTAGTAATAGTTGACTCGCTTGCATGGCAATTAAGACAACTAGACACAATAATTTCCTCTTGAATAATGCTCCAAGTTGACTTTTCTGACTTTTCAACTTCTTCACAGCCAGAAAAAATAAAAAATATGATTATAATATATAAAATACGGTTCATTATTATTCTTTAATTAATATCAGAAATTAAAAGAATATAACCTAATAAAATAGACTGCTCTTTATAAAAGCAATTTTTAATTATAGATCGTTTAATTGATTTTTAAATCAATTAAACGATCTAATTATATTTCATACTACTTTCTAAGAGTTCCAACAATATGAGCTAAAATTTTATATGGATCTGCATTTGAAGCGGGACGCCTATCTTCAAGGTATCCATTCCAATCGTGCTCAACCGTATATATTGGAATTCGAAGACTCGCACCTCTATCGCTTACGCCATACGAAAATTGATCTATGCTTTGCGTTTCATGGAGACCGGTAAGTCTCATATCATTATCTGAGCCATAAGCTTTGATACCGTCCTTATGAACTTTACCTAATTTTTCACAAATAGATGTGTATAATGCTTCTGAACCTTTTGACCTCATCTCATCATTAGAAAAATTTGCATGCATTCCCGATCCATTCCAATCACCGGTTTTAGGCTTTGGATGAATATTAATGCAAACATCATACTCTTCAGCAATTTTATATAGAAGATATCTACTAACCCAAAGATCGTCTGCCGCTTTTATACCTTTACCAAAACATTGATATTCCCACTGGCCTAAAGCAACCTCGGCATTTGTCCCCGTTATTTCAATTCCAGCTTCTAAACAAGCTTCAAGATGAACTTCTGAAATTTCTCTTCCTTCAACATTTAAACTTCCGACCCCACAGTAATAATCACCTTGAGGTCTAGGAGTTCCTTCTTCCCATCCAAGAGGTTCACCATTTCTATTAGTAAAAAAATATTCTTGTTCAAACCCAAACCACCATTCATCAGTTACTACTGCCGCTGCTGCTGCCCTAGTATTAGTAACATGAGTTTTACGTTCACCAGTTTGGACTTCACACATAACTAGCTGATCAGCGTACAAAGGGCCATCATAAGTTTGTACTGGTAATAACAAACAATCTGAGCTACCACCTTTTGCCTGCTGAGTGGAAGAACCATCAAAAGACCAATCCGGCGGAGTTTCATCTTTAGTTACTTTGATTTTACTCCGCAATGATGGTTCAGGCTGGTAGCCATCCAACCATATATATTCTAATCTTTTTATACTTTTCATTCCAAGCATATCAACCAACCTTTTTATTTATTTATTTAGGCAAAATTTAATTTTTACTTAAAAGATTAAAGTTATATTATATAACTGCTGTAAATATATAACTATTTAAGAAGATCAGGCAAAAGAATTAAATAGAAATAATTAGTATGCTTAGTTAAATACAAACTATAAAGTCATATATCTAAAAATTATAGTCTACAAGTATCCTAAATAATTAAGATATATTGTTTTGCTGCATAAAAGATATAAGGTCAATATTTGTAGTCTCTTTATAAGAAGATAAAACTACATTAGACTGAGTTCTAGAAACACCTGGCCAATTTTGAATTTCATACAATAAATCTTCAAGCCCTTGAGAGTTTTTAGCACGAATTTTTAACATATGAGATCCACCGCCAGTTATCGAATGACATTCCATAACTGACTTACACTCATTAGTTTTTTTTATAAATTCATCATAATGATCTGAATGCTCACTTACAATAAAAACAAAAGCTGTTAAATCAAGGCCAGTCTTCTTGTGGTTAAGCACTGCTACAAATTTATCAATTATACCTTTTTCACTTAATTTTTTTATTCTTTCACCAGCAGCAGGAACAGAGAGGTCAACTTCTTTTGCAATATCACTTACCGTAGATCTTCCATCATTTTGCAAAAGCTCAAGGATTTGAATATCTCTATTATCAATCATATTTACTTTCTATTAAGCAATAACGTTACTTAAATATTTTAATTAATATTCTTTATTACCTTAAAATTTAATCAATAAATACATTATTCTAATTAAATACTTAACTATTTATTAATAGTATACTGACATACCAATTGCAAAAACTAATCCTCCTGTACCATATGAGTAAGAATTAACATCAATAACTATATCTTCAATCTTATATATCAGACCAATTCCAAAATCAGAAAAAATATTTCTAAAAAATGAAGAGTTTATTGTTTGATCTAATCTGTTAGTTGATGTTCCTACTTTAAAAAATAAATTCTTATCAAACTCGTAAATACCAGAAAAAACTGAATATCTATGGTTACCATTAATTAAATAAAAATGATCAATTTCAACTTTTAAAGGGATAAAAGAAAGATCTCGGGATATTGACCCAATAAAGTACGATGGTGTTTTCTCTTTAACTGCACCATACTGCTTAACAACTTTACTAAAGTTTTTTAACATCATACCTAATGTGAGTATTTTAGTGTTAATAATAATTCCTGGAGATAGCATTATTGCGCTTGCTTTAAATTCCTCTAGCCTACTTAGAAATACTCCGCCAGTTATACCCCAATGAATTTGTTTTGAAAATTTTGAGTTTGCATATGCAAACTCAAAAGTAATATCTCCTGCAGAGTAATTTTCCGTTAATTCATTATCAGTATTCCTTCCTTCAAAAACACCATAGTTAACCCGACTCGCTTTAAATCCAAGACTATGACCTACAAAATTACCATTTGCAATCATTGACTGAGCCGTAATATCAACAGGATAACTTATTGAAGAAAATCTTACCTTACGTTTTGAGATTTTTAGAGTAGCAGGGTTTTTAAAATCATTTTCAAAGTCTAGTAGAAGACCTCCGCCAGCTAAACTTATTACACTGCTTTGCGTCCAAGTATTTAGTCCATGAAAAGAAAACTGCCCAAAACAAATGCTAATACTAAAAAATATATATAATACAATTTTCATAACAATGATACAGGATTAATATCAATTATCAATCTTTGTTTTGAAGGAATCTCATTACTAACACCTTTAGACATAATTGATTTATAATATTTGTGAAGCTTAGAGCCATTAATATCTAATTCCTTATTTGATTTTAATATTAATTGCATTCGATAATAATCTCTGAGTTTTTCTCGATAACATAATGCCGGGCCAAGAATAGAAATCCCTTTTGGCGGATAAGTCATTCTATCTTTTATTTTATTAATAGATTTTTCAACTTCACTTATATTTTTTCCTCGTATTTCAAGTTTTACCATCCAGCTAAAAGGTGGATATAAAAGAGCTTTTCTCTCTTCTAAGCAAATATTATAATATTTCTCCACATTAAGCTCTGTCGCACATTTAATTACAGGGTTTTCAGGACTATAAGTTTGAATGATAACCTCGCCTGGAATTTCGCCTCTTCCAGATCGTCCTGCGGCTTGATAAATTAATTGAAAAACTTTTTCACTGGAGCGAAAGTCTGGTAAAAATAATCCTGTATCTCCATTTATAATACCTACTAAGGTAGCATTTGCAAAGTCTAAACCTTTTGCTATCATTTGAGTCCCTAGCAATATGTCTATTTTATTATCATAAAATTGTTGGAGGATTCTCGTCAGATTAATCCCTGATCTCACAGAGTCTGCATCTAATCTTTTAATTACTGCTTCAGGAAATTTATTTAATAATTCATCTTCAACTTTTTGCGTTCCAGTTCCAGACAGCTTTATCTTAAAACTTTGGCAAGAATCACACTTAGAGGGTATCGTCTTTTTAGTATGATTGCAGAAGTGACATTGTAAATATTTACCGCTGCTATGATAGGTTAAAGCAATATTACAATGGGGACACATTGAGATTTCTCCACAGTCTTCGCATCTTAAAATAGGCGCAAAACCTCTACGATTGTGAAATAAGATGACTTGCTCTTTTTTGGATAATCTATCTTCAATTTTTTCTAAAAGTAATCTTGAAAAAATATTTCCATATAATTCTGTTTCTTCTGACTCCTTAATCATATCCACGACATGCACCTTTGGATATTTTGCACCACCAAACCTTTCTTTTAAATGTATATATTCATATTTACCATTAAGGTGATTATAATAAGACTCCATACTTGGAGTAGCACTCGCTAATATAACAGAAGCATTGTCTAGTTTTCCTCGCATGAGCGCAACATCTCTTGCATGATATCTTGGATTTGGAGATTCTTGTTTATAAGATGATTCTTGTTCTTCATCAACTACAATTAAGCCCACATTTTTTAATGGTGAAAAAATTGCTGAACGGGCTCCAATAACTACTTTAAATTTTCCTCCACAAATTTGCTTCCACGTCCAAGCTCTTGCCCCCTGGCTCAACTTAGAATGCCATAAAGCCACATCATCTCCAAATGCTGATCTAAACCTACCAGCGATCTGCGGAGTTAAAGAAATTTCGGGAAGTAACATAATAACTGTCTTATTTATTTTTATAGCATGTCGAGCTGCTTCAATATAAATTTCAGTTTTACCACTTCCAGTTACGCCATGAAGCAAAATAGAATTAAATTTATCTTTATCCATAGAACTAACCATTTTTTCTAGTGCAACATTTTGCGCTGAAGTTAAAATAATCTCTTTATTTTTAGATTTAAAAGCAAATTCACTTAGATCAGGAATTATTGGCCTATCTAATAATGAGACTAATCCTTTTTCAGCTAATTTCTTGCAAATGTCTTTTGGGTTAGAACAAAGACTTGATAAAGATTTTACATGTACTCTGCCTTCTAAGCTTTTAAGGTGGCTATAAACAGTTTTTTGGGCGCTACCTAAAGAATTATTAATCTCTTTTACTGGTAAAGCTTCGACTAAAAATTCTACTTTCGGCTTATACTTTGTAGATAGATTTGATGGAAGTACAGCTTTGGCCGCCAGGCCTAAAGGTGAATTATAATATTTAGACAACCATTTAATAAGAGACCATAAATTATCGTTTAAGACTTGCTGGTCATCTACTAGATCATAAATTGTTCTTATTTTACCTTTAAATGAAGAAACCTTATTTATTCCAACAATAATACCCTTAACCTTACGATTCCCCAAAGGAACTATTACTCGAATTCCAACTATAATTTTTGGCGCTAAATGATCTGGGACTTTATATGAAAAAGTCTGATAGCTCGAAATTGGGAATGAAACTTCAGCAAACATAATTATTTTTTATCAATAAAATCTTGGTAAGCTTTTTGCAAATAAGCTTTACCAAAATTAAAAAGAAACTCATTATTTGCATTTAATTTTTTATTAGAATATTGAATATCTTTTGTATCATAATCATATATTAGGCTTTGCTTATCTGAAACTACTCCAAATCCATGACTAAAAGTGTATTGAGCAAAAAGAGCTTTCTTTATAAATATATCATTAGAAAAATTAAATTGATCTGAATTAAAATTTAATTGATTTAATATTGTTTTAGGTAAGTCAGATTGACTTCCAACCTTAGCTATTTTCTTCCCTATCCATTTATTATTAAGTGGAGAACCATAAATAAAAAAAGGAATATGATACCTCTTTTTATCTCGATTCATTGTATCTCCAACTCGAAATCCATGATCTGAAATAAATATAAAGACTGTATTATCATAATATTTTTGAGTTGATACTTTATCCATAAAACTGCCAATGGATCTATCCAAATACATTACTGAGTTTTTATATAAAGATTGACGATCATTACCTTTAATGATCGTTTCCATGGGTACTTCAAATGGCTCATGACTAGATAGAGTTAAGATAGTTGTGAAAAATGGTTCTTCTATATTTTTTAATTGTATAAAACTTTCATTAAAAACTATATGATCATGAGCACCCCATTTGGAATTCATATCTTTTTTTTGAAAATTATTTTTATCGATTATCTTATCAAATTTTGAATTTAAAAGATATGATTTAATGTTCGCAAATTCAGATTCACCACCATAAATAAAACTGGTTGAATATCCATTTCTTTTAAACTCTTTTGATAAAAAAGAAAGTTGAGCTGCTTTTTCAGGCTCTTTTACTACAGATATATTTGGCAATGAAGGATAGCCACTTAAAATCGAAACAAGTCCTCGATCCGTTCTCGTAGAAGTTGCATAAATATTTTCAAAATATAAACTTCTTTTAATTAACCTATTCATATTAGGTGTTAATTTTTCTTCACTAAATAAAATTTCAGCAGCTAAGCCTTCCATTATAATAAGGACGATATTAGGCTTTTCAGTTGATATTATTTTTATATTTTTATTTACTTTACTATCTTCCTTAAAAAGAAAACTGTCAATTTCATTTTCTGAAAAGTACTTATATGGATTTATATGATTTTTTTGTGTAGCGCTATATATATAATTATAGATTGTATTTACTGCCGCTGCATTTAAAGCTGATTCTTTTGAATAATAAGCAAAACTCTGATTAATTGGTGAAAGCTGAACGCCTCCTCGCATACATAAACCATAAATTATAAATGCTATCAACCCTTTAAGTGTCTTAATTGATATTTTTTTTATATTAAAACTTGCTTTTTTTTCTTTCGTCTGCCAATTTAATTCTGAAATATACTTACTCCATTTTAAAAATAAAAAGGTAACTACTGTAAACAGAGATAGTAATAATATAAGGGGGGAGTTCAGTGACGAAGCCCAGGCTTCTCGAGGGTATTTTAAATACGAAATCGTATCGCTATTAATTTGATGTCCCCATTTATCATAAATTTCTAAGTTCAGAATTATTCCAAACACTAACATTGGAATAATTAGAATAAAATATGTTTTAATTATTTTTTGTGAGTTTATTAAATAAAAAAACAAGCTAATTACCCATATTATAAATATTGGTAATGAAAGATAACAAGCTGTAGCTAGATCAAGTCGCAAGCCTTGCCAAATTGGTTCTATTTTTTTAATAATAGAAATTTCTAGTTCATTTACATTATATAGTATAAATAAAATACGATCGAGAGTAAAAAGAGTCATCCAGAAAAGCAATAAATGACTGAAATACTTTATAGATTGCTTAATCATATTAATAGAATCTAACTTAAATAAAAAACCCTCGCTGAAAAAATATCCAGAGAGGGTTCTAAATTATATAAAAAAGCTTTACGCTTGAATGACAAAGACCTTTATTTCTTGAAGCAAGCCTTTTGCAACTTTTATATTAACAGCATAAACACCTAATGCTTTTATTGGTTCTTCAAGCTCAATTGAGGATCTCTCAATTTCTACACCTTTCTCAATTAACGCCTTGTGAATATCTTGACTTGTTACTGATCCAAAAAGGCGATCTTCTTCTCCTACCTGTACTTCAATTGTCACTTCAGTCTTTTTTAAATTATCAACCATTTCTTCATATACGTGAGCCTGTCTTAATTCTTTTGCCTTTGCAGAATTCTTTTTCTCATCTGCCAAAGCTCTATTTCTCTTAGAAGATCGAACTGCTAGTCCTCGGGGAAATAAGAAATTTCTAGCATATCCCGGTTTAACTTTTATAATATCGCCAGAAGTTCCTAGTGTTTCAACATCTTGTAATAAAATAATATCCATTTTTAACCCTCAGTGCTTATGTTCGTATAAGGCATTAGTGCAATATTACGAGCTTGCTTAATTGCTCTAACTAATTTTCGATGCATTTTAGCGCTCGTTCCCGTAATTCTACGAGGCATAATCTTACCTTGATCTGTAACAAAGCGTTTTAATAGTTTGACATCTTTATAATCAACTTCAGTTATACTATTTTCTTTAAAAAAACAGAATTTTTTTCTACTTTGAAAAGCCATGATTTACTCCTGAACTTCTTCTGTTGTTTCTTCTTCAATAGCCAGCTCTACTTTTTCTTCTATTTCTTCATTCTGAGCTAACGTCTCTTCAATTTCAACCGCTTTCTCTTCTTCTATTAAGGGTTCTTTTTCAGAGTTTTGTTCAGATTCAACATTTGATTTTTCTTTTGTTTTTGTAGCCACTGATGAACCTTCAGTAGTTTCTTTTTGTTCTTCATTTTTATCAGGTTCAATATTTAATTTTTCTTTTGTTTTGGTAGCCACTGATGAACCTTCCGTGGTTTCTTTTTGTTCTTCATTTTTAGCAGGTTCATCTTCAACATGAGCTTCTGGTTTATTCGCTAAACTTATAGTTTGATTTCTTAATATAGTTTTTTGTAAAACCATAAAGCGCTCAAAATCATCTAAATTTTTAGTTGATTCTGTTTCAAAATGAAACAAAATATATGAACCGTACTTATTTTTTTCAATTGAATATGCTAATCTTTTTTTACCCCATATTCTATGATTAATAATTGAGAAACCACACTCAATTGATTTATCAGCGACCGATTTCATAACATCATCAAGGCGTTCTTGTTCATAATTCGGATTTACAATATATAAACTTTCATAGTATCTCATTTAAATCTCCAATTTTCAAGCAATCAGCGGTGCAATTACTAATGACACCACAGACATAAGTTTAATTAAAATATTTAGTGACGGACCCGAAGTATCTTTGAATGGGTCTCCAACTGTATCGCCAACTACAGCTGCTTTATGTGTCTCAGAACCTTTACCATACGATTTACCATTTACTTCAATTCCTTCTTCAATCATTTTCTTTGCATTATCCCAAGCACCACCCGAATTTGATTGAAAAATAGCCATCAGCACACCACAGACTGTAACTCCAGCTAAAAGACCACCTAATGTTTCAGGACCAAAAATAAAACCAACAATTACAGGAGAGGTTATTGCTAAAATTCCAGGCAAAATCATTTCTTTTATAGCTGCTTGGGTAGAAATTTCCACACATCTACCATGTTCAGCTTTATCAAGCCCTAATTCATAAATAGACCTATCTTCTTCTGACCAAGAAGATTCATCGCCTTTATTCAATATAGCTAAAGCTGCTTTCAGTTCAGGAATCTCTCTAAACTGACGTCGCACTTCTTCAATCATTGACATTGCGGCTCTTCCAACTGCTCCCAGAGCCATTGATGAAAATAGAAAGGGCAACATACCTCCAACAAATAAACCTGCCATAACATTTGGGTTAGAAATATCAATACTTTTAATACCACTTTGAACCATAAATGCAGCAAAAAGGGCAAGAGCCGTTAAAGCTGCAGAACCAATAGCAAAGCCTTTGCCAATAGCTGCCGTTGTGTTACCAACAGCATCTAACTTGTCAGTTCTTTCTCGAACCTCAGCTGGAAGCTCAGCCATTTCAGCTATTCCTCCTGCATTATCGGAAATTGGGCCATAAGCATCCACGGCTAACTGAATACCAGTATTAGCAAGCATTCCTAAAGCAGCCATGGCTATGCCATAAAGACCTGCAAAATAATGAGCACCCATAATACCAGAAGCTAAAATCAAAATTGGAATTGCAGTAGATTGCATTCCAACGCCTAATCCAGCAATAATATTAGTTGCGGCTCCTGTAACAGATTGATCAGTTATTGATTTAACAGGAGATCCCCCTGTACCAGTGTAGTGCTCCGTAATCATGCCAATTCCAAGACCAGCCGCTAATCCAATTATTGTGGCATAGAATACTCCCATACTATTAAATACTACACCTCCTTGAACAAA
>TARA_B110000240_G_scaffold49549_1_pt1 | contig 25745 bp, 19 predicted proteins | sample TARA_B110000240 | Tara Oceans TARA_B110000240 (sample SAMEA4397611) | marine metagenome | biome: Polar Biome; feature: [DCM] deep chlorophyll maximum layer (ENVO:01000326); material: water (ENVO:00002006), including particulate matter (ENVO:01000060) such as... | depth 17 m | reverse complement strand
CCCATCAACAAAGATAAGCAAAGTATTAATGGAATAAATTTCTTAATTGGCCACATAAATTATTTCCAAAATAGGTTTAGCAGACTCATTAAGGATGTCAAAATTAATCGACTCAAACGGATCATTCTTTTCATTTGAAACTACTTTAAACCCCAAATTTGTTTCATTTCCCAAAGTAATATTTTGTAAAAATGATTTTAATGAAATGATAAACATACCATTTTCAATATCTGATGAAATACGGTATGGGTACCCAATTCCGAGGTATGGATCGGTTTCAAATACAACATCTGCAGTATCGACTGATTCATCAATAGGATCGACAATAATATTATAACCATCACTACTACCCGATGTATCGATTGGCAGGCTGAGTAGTGCTTTACGAATCAAAGATCCTTCCGGTATGGAAGCAGAATCAAAAGAAATTGATACTAAAGATCGTAGTCCAATGCCATTACTTAATCCAAGATTAATTGATTCTGCATCGATAGAACCTGGGTCAATAATTGAGATATCCCCAAAAGAATAGATCGTAACATTAGACGTGTCGAGGAAAGTAGAATCCTCGTTGATCTCAATATTTTGTCGATAATACATTTTCACTTTGGGATCCATTGGCCCATCACCCGATGTGGCTTCCCGACTAAATAATTCAATAAAGTTTGTATCACTGTTATTCAATTGGATAGCGAAATTCCTAATAAGGTTTGAATCAACTGTATCAGTTAACATTGAATCAATACTCATAATATCCCATACCAATTCTGTATATGTAAATATGCCGCTGGTATCTGTGTTAACAATAACGTTTGGCTGACCTATGCTTTCCCAATCGGCTATAGAATATCCTACAAAATCAAGGTAGGTGCTTTTAGATTCATTAAACTGAGAATCAGGGTTGAAATATAGATTTGGAGTGGATGTCTGTGTCAACAAACTATCATTGGAATATAATATAAAATGAAGGCTGTCAACGGTAACTGTTGAATCTAAAGAATTGCTCCAATAATAATGGTCTTTAATCCCAATAAAAGCTAAAGGCACATCCAAGGAATTCTTTGTGCCTAAATACAACCTATCATTAGAGCCAAGATTTGGTGCAACCCTATAAGAACTGAAAGAAATTAAATCAATTGAGACTGTATCCATTGATAAGAGCAGATGGGACAGATCAGCTTCAATTCGATTATCCTCGCATTGCCAAGACGAAATGCTGAGAATAAAAACCCCTAGGAGGTTCATATTAAAAAATAGTGATTTCATTTAAGACTACTTATATGATAAATCAGTGGGAAAGTTTCTCTAAAACTTTATCCATTTTCTTTGCAATCGCACCATAGTCAGGCATTTCATCATCAGACCACTGGATTACAGAGATTTTTTTCTTATTAGCTTTTAAACCTGGTTGTTTTAATAATTTTTTAGAAATTACTGATGATGGTTTATCAAAAATAATGATTGCATCAGCTTCAAAGGATGCTACATCATATACATTAAGCATTTTACCTTTTAGAGATGAATCAATTGGCACTTCTGCTTTTTTAAAGTCAGCGCGAGATACCTTAGAGTATTCATTAAGATCGTGGATCACCATGACTGTTTTAATATTTTTATAAAATTCATTAATTCCTTCAAAATGTTTCTTATACATTCCCGGAACCATCGCACTTTGCCATCCATTACAAATAAATATATCCGGCGCCCAAAAAAGATGAGGCAGAGTACTTAGGACAGCTTTTGCAAAAAAACCATATCGTTCCCCATTATCTGCTAATACACGGCCATTTTTTGATTTATAAACCAGATTTGTAAGAGGTTTAAACCAAAAATCATCTTCTAGAAAATAAACTTGCACTCTGGTTTTAGGAATGAAAGCACTCTTTGCACTAACACTAATTTCTTCACCATCAAATTGAAAAGGGATATCTCTCAGCCGTATCACTTCTCTTAAAATATATTTTCTTTCACTTACATAACCATATTTTGGAATAATGGTTCGAATATCATGCCCCTTTTCTTGAAGAGCAAGTGGCACTTTTGTTGAAAATTCTCCTAAGTCGGAGACGTTGGCAAACGGAGTAATCTCCGTTGTCAAAAAATAAAGTTTTTTTGGCATTAGGTATTAATTAAGATTTTAATTTATAGATAACTGTTTTAGTGCGTCTTTGGCTTTTGGATAATATTCACTTCCAGGAAAATAATCTATCATACGCTGAAACTCTTCACGAGCTTTATTTACATTCCCCATACTCTGGTAGGACAAACCAATCTTTAATTGTGCATCATCGTCCTTATCTGTCCCAGAATAAGTAAAAACCTTTTCAAACTCAGCAATTGCTCTTTTAAATTCTTTTTGTGAATAATAACATTCAGCCAACCAATATTGACTATTATCTGCTAAATCATTTGTTGCATCAGAAGACACTAATTCTTTAAATCCGACAATGGCATCATCAAATTCTTGGTTTTGGAAATGCCCCAGACTTGTCATATAGGTCTGTTTGTATTGTGCAGAATTGAATTTTGGCTCATCCGATAAAGGGGCCCCAGATTTTAGTTGAGCCATTTCACTATAACTATTCGTTAATGTTACGATCTTATTTTCTATAAGAACTAATTTATTAAATATTTCTAGTGCAGTACTATCCATATAACGTGATTGATTTTCGAGATTGGATATTTTATTGCTCAAGGTATTGATTCTCTTCAAAATTACCAATGTAATAGAATCTTGTTGTGCCTTACTTTTAACTGCCTGCTTAAAAGCAGACATCAGTTCAGGTAGCAGAATCTGATTATCCAATTGTAAAGAATCTACTTGAACACGAACTCGGTCAATCTTCGCATTTAATCGTCGAAGTTCTCTGCCTGAATCGCTTTGCCCAAGGGCAAAGGATGTTAGTGATATGAATGAGAAAAGTATTATATGTTCGTATGTGGAACGAATTGTCATATTTTAGCCCTTTTTGTTCGCCAAACTGACGACCAATTTACCATTTGTTAATCATCCTTCAAATAAGTTTATCAATCTGAATAGTTCACACTAAGTTTTAAAATCAAACCAAACATTAAGTAGCATGCTATCAAAAAAGATCCCCCAGCAGAAATAAATGGAAAAGGCAACCCCTTCACTGGAATCAGCCCAACTGTCATGGCTGTATTCACGAAAACATGTGATAAAAAAATTGTTGCGAAACCAATCAACGCAAGGCTGGAAAATCGATCCTTTGATAAGAAAGACTGTTTCATAACCTGTACGATTAAATATCCAAATACTATAAGTATGACAGATATAGTTACAAACCCCAACTCTTCCCCTATAACAGATAATATAAAATCGGACTCCTGCACAGGTAAAAATTTTAAATGGGTCTGGGTGCCATCTCCCCAGCCTTTGCCAAATAATCCTCCAGAACCGATAGCTGTTTTACTTTGAATGATCTGATAAGCGGCACCCAGCGGATCCTTTTCCGGGTTTATAAAGGTCAAAATTCGATTTTGTTGATAATTCGTTAATGAATTCCATAAAAAAGGTGATAGAAGTCCGATGAAAATATTTCCAAAAAAGAGTCCAAATGACATAATTGGTTTGGGTCTTGCTATAAAAATGGTGACACCCAAAACAATAGCCCAAATTGTAAATGCCATATTGTGAAAAGCCATCAACATACTCAATAAGGGCGCCAACAAAAGAAAAAGATAAAAAGGACGTGCGCCGGACCAATATAACATAGGCAAAACAGGCGCCAATATCACAATGGCAGTTCCTAAATCAGGTTGATTCATTACAATAGATGTGGGAATCAAAACTAAAACAATAGGAATAATAATGGATATAAAATATTTCATTTCGAGATTATGATCGGATAAATAACGTGCCAAGGCAATTGCTGTGAAAATTTTCGCAAATTCACTGGGTTGAATGGCAAATGGCAACCCAATATTCAACCAGCGATATGTTCCTGCATGGGGACTACCAAAAAATGGTAAGATCACAAAAACAATACTAATGGCGTAAAGCGCATAAGCATATTTATGAATAGTATACCGGGGAATAAATAAAATGGTTATAGCACCTATGACCGATGGAACCATAAATAATAATTGTTTTGAGAATGGATTTTGAAAAACACCACCGATATGATGCTGGGAAATACTCTTTAAAACTATGAGACCAATCGTTGACAGGAATACAACAGCCCAAATGATCTTGATGGGAAGATCTTTCAATTCAAATGATTGAGACCGTATCATCTTGTAGCCATATCATTATAATTGATTATTTGTGAGAATACTTGGTGCGCTATAGGAGCAGCGATAGTTCCTCCAGACCCACCATTTTCCACAAGCACAACAATTGAATATTTTTTATCGTAATACTCGGCCCAACCTAAAAACCATGCATGATTTTCACCATGTGAATTTTCCGCGGTGCCGGTTTTTCCAAAAACTTTAAAACCGGGCACATTAGGCTGAGCGTTTTTACCAGTGCCTTTTTCATCTGCTATTACAGCCCTCATATCTGAAACAATTCTGTCCCATATGTTTGATTCAAAATTTGGATGAATATTTTCAGGTAATTGATCAACTCTCACAAAATGTGGAATTTGTGCTAACCCTCTTGTTGCAAGCAAATTCACATAATTAAAAACTTGAATAGGCGTCACCAATAATTCACCTTGCCCAATAGAAATATTTAAAAGTGCACCTTTACTCCAGCCGTATCTTCCATAACGTTTATTCATAAAACTGGCGGTGGGAACAAGGCCTCTAGATTCACCGGAAATATCAATTTGGGTTGGCTGTCCAAACCCAAATTTACGAAACGAATTAGAAAGCATATCGAGATCAAAATAATGGGTAGATTTATAAAAATACACATCACAAGAATTTAACATAGCAGATGTCAAATTCATTCCACCGTGCCCCAAATCTAACCAACATCCAAAAATTCTATCTCCAAACTGATAAGATCCTTCGCACATTTGTTCGACTTCCGGGTCAAATTTTTGATTGTTTAATAAAGTTACTGCTGTAATCATTTTCACAATGGATCCTGGAGGATACAATCCCTGGTTAAACCGGTTGATTAAAGGTTTATCAGGGTGTTTAAGGATATTTTGCCAATCTTGTTCTAACATAAGCCCGGTAAACAGATCTGGTTTAAAATCCGGTGCACTCACCGCACCTAATATTTCACCTGTTTCAGGGATTCCCACCAAAATAGCACCTCGGCTTCCTTCCATGATATTTTCAAGTTTTTTTTGGATATTGATATCAAGTGTCGTTATAATATTCTGTCCTGGTTCCGGACTTTTGGGCGGCAAATCTTCAACATAGCCCACTTCCCTACCCAATGCATCCACTTCATAAAAATAGACACCTCGCTCCCCTTTTAAATAGGATTCATATTTTTTTTCCAATCCATTCCATCCAATCATGTCCCCTAATTCATATTCACTTTTATTTTTAATAGCTGCCCGGACGGACTTATCCACTTCCTTGACATACCCCAAAATATGAGAAGCTCGAACTGCTGATGGAAAATATCTTTCAGGAAACTGCTGATAATAGATCCCTTCAAGATTGAGTTTGTTTTCTTCTAATTTTGAAATTTGATGGAATGTCAAGTCTTTTGCTAATCGAGTCGAGATAAATCTCCCCCGGTAATATTTTTTATAATTTCTCGATACTATTGTTGAATCCAATCCAATAGTTTTTGAAATTAGTCCAAATTTTTCTCCTTTTTGTGAGAGTTCGCCAGGGATTGCAGTTAAGACATATGTTGGAAGATTATCTACCAAAATTTGCCCATTCCTATCAAGAATAAGACCACGTGGTGCGGTGGTCGTAATTTTCCTGATACGATTCGTATTTGCTTTTTTTCGATACCGATCATGACCAAGAATCTGTATCTGGAAAAATCGAGCCAAAAGAACAATTATTAGAAACCAAGTTATTCCAATAGCAATCAAATATTGATGGAAGGAGACAATATTTTCAGCCTTTAACATCAGTTGATTTTATGTAAAGGGTATATCACTTGGAGGATACCCGCAAAACTTAAAGTATAGATTGTAGTACCGAGCCATTTTTCCCAAAACAGTTGCGGATTGATCATCCAAATATCTTGATATTGAACTACACAAAAGATCAGAAATTGAAATACAAGAATTGCAACCCAGGATATCGAAAAGTAAATCGGATTTAATCGTGAATATGTACCCATGAGATACCCACCAAGATATCCAGTAACAGAATAAATCAACGGTGATAATCCGAAATATGAAGCTGCCCCTGAGAGATCAATTAATAATCCTATCAAAAAACCTGAAATTGTTCCGATAGTTCGACCATATTTAATAGACCAATACAATATTAGGATAACAAGGAAATCTGGTCTAATTGTACCTATAGATAAAAAATCCGCAAGCAATAATTGAGCGATCCAAATTAATAAACCCGAGAAAACAAAATCAGTCCATTTCATATGAATCCTCGATAATCACAAAAACAAATTGAAAAGCACTCAAATCATTGGGTGAATTGACATTGATAACTTTTTGAAAACTACCTCGTTCATCATTGACACCTACAACTTTACCAACGGGGAGCCCTGCCGGATATATGTCACTGAATCCTGATGTGATAACCTTATCGCCAATATTAATCTCTACATTTTTTTGTACTTCCCGAATCTGACCTCCAGATTTCCCAAGCCATCTTAAAATGCCTGTTGCTCCACTAGGTAAGATTCTAACACTTAAGCGGTAGTTCACGTCTGTTATTAATTGAACAATAGAAGCAGTTTCTCCTGCCAGAATTGTTTTTCCAACCACACCTTTTGGTGTAAGGACAGCCTGGTTTGGTTTAATACCATCCCTTTCACCAGCATCGATCACAATGGAAAGTAAATTAGATTGAACTCCCTTATTTATGACTCGCGCAGGTTTAAGAATGATTTTAGTCTGACGTTTAAAATCCAACATGTCCAATAATTGGTCATTTTCTCTTTGAAGATTAAGCATTGATTCAACTTGAAGAGACAAGGCTAGATTTTTTTCCCTGAGAAGTTGGTTTTTTTCTTCTAGGAACATAAGGGATTTCACCCAGGTCATAGGTGAAGAGATGAATGCAACTGTATCGATCGCTTTCCCTCGAATCACATGCATTCGGGGATCATCGCTATTTAATAGGAGGAAGCTGGAAAAGACTAGAGCAAGGGCAAAAAGAAGATGATCTTTGTTACGAACAATTGCAAGATAGAGACCTCGCATACACCCTTACAAAAGTACAGCTTCGTATTTTTTTAGGTTTTCCAAAACCATACCTGTTCCCCTAACTACTGAGAGCAACGGATCCTCAGAAACATTTACTGGAATATTTGTCCGTTCTCGTATAATTTGGTCTATACCTTTCAATAAACTGCCACCTCCTGCAAGAATAATTCCCCTTTCAAGAATATCTGCTGCTAGTTCGGGTGGTGTTTGTTCAAGGCACCGTTTTACCGCTTCAACTATTTGATTCACTGGATCTTTCAAAGCCTGGCGAATTTCATCTGATGATACTTCAATTGTTTTGGGAATTCCAGAAACGAGATCACGTCCTTTCACTGCTATATCGGAAGAATTCATCTTCATGGCTGACCCAACAGATTTTTTAATATTTTCACTCATACCAAGACCAATTTCGAGTTTATGCTCACTCCTAAACCATTGCAAAACTGCTTCATCCATTTCGTCTCCAGCAATTCGAATTGTTTCTTTCGTTACAACGCCATTCAATGAAATAACAGCGATCTCAGTCGTTCCACCTCCAATATCAACAATGATGTTTCCCACAGGTTTACTTATGTCCAATCCAATTCCGATGGCGGCAGCTACTGGTTCTTCTATCAAATAAACTTCTCTTGCATTGGCGCGTTCACCAGAATCTTTTACAGCACGGCGCTCCACTTCTGTTACACCAGATGGAACGCAAATAACCATTCTTGGTCGAGCAAGACGGTTCAAGTTAATCTTTCGAATAAACCCTTGGAGCATACCATCTGTCATTTTAAAATCAGCAATTACACCATCTTGTAGCGGGCGAATTGTTTCCAGTTCACGGTGGGTTCTCCCTAGCATTGCCTTGGCTTCATCCCCTACTGCGACAATAGTATCAGTATGAACATTACGTGTAACAATCGATGGCTCATTCACTACAATACCACGACCCTTTAGCCAGATTAAGGTATTTGCGGTACCTAGATCAATCGCAATATCACCGGAAATCCAGTTGATTAAATTTGGGAATTTAATGTTTGTCATGGCTTGTAATTTCTAATAGAAGAATCAAAGAAGAACGTCTAATTTACAGTGAAAATCTCGTCGAGATAAATGGACAATTATACTATTTACTCTCCCGTTCCTTTTGCATTCCATTTTTGCTAAAAGCATCAGCACGAGTATTTTTTCCGTCTCATATGAACTACGGGCCAATGATCCATTTAATTTAGTTCAAACACAACACTTGATTGCAATTGCTTCATCCAGTCGTCTTTTACTTTATACTTACCATTTATTTGGTTGACAATCAATTCACTATCTCAATATATATAAAGATTTGCAATATTTAATTCTATAGATACATGAATTCATTTAGTCATGGCCAGGTATTCATCTTCAGTAAATGATTCCATTTTAGGGTTGGGATTGGATATAGGGATTTGAGCCATATTGGGCGGGACATTCTTCCCAGTAATAGCACCAATTACATAAAATAGATTTTTTAGGAGGGAATTCGCTGCCATTACTTAATTTTTCCCGTATTTCATCTATAGAATTTTTAGTTTCATTGATGACTTTTCTTATGTCTTCATCAGTTCTTTTTGATTCCACTTTTATCCCATGCTGAATAAAATGCCAAACCAATGTCACGGATTTTATATTTTCAACCTCTGCCATAAGGCCAATTTGGTATAATGCTAATTGATGGTCTTTGTCTGCAGCCTTTTGAGATAAAGCACGTTTTCCTGTTTTATAATCATGAATCTCCCAATTGCCTTTACCATCATGATCAACCCGATCAACAATACCTTTTATTTTATAATTTTTATCATCGTCCAAAAAAAATACCATTTCGTGCTCATTTGCCAGCACTGGTTCACCAAAAGGATGATTAAGCCTGTAAAAACGTGCGATGCATTCTTCTCCCAGATAAAAATAATCCCGGGCAGTTTTATTCTGATAAACGATGGCAACGCGCTTATGCCACTTTTCTTTCCAAAGGGATTTATGAACTTTTAGTATTTCATCCACCACTGGAATCACACCTGATTTGACCAGCTCGTACAGGTATTCGATAGATTCATGGACTCGTTTTCCTAGGAATGCTTCAATTCCTTCATCCTTTTTATATATTTGATCAATATACCTGAATTTGAACTGTGCTGGACATTTCTTAAATGACTGAATACCGCTATGGGAAAAGCGTTCAAGAATCATAGCCCTGCTCCCAAAAATGGAGTTTCCAATCGAAAATCCCCAAAACCATTCATATCCTTAAATATGAATTGTTTACTGATTTTATAATAGCTCCACGTTTGATATAATGCAGACGTGGACGTTGATGAATGTGTTCGCTGGATTTCATCTGGTGGACCAAATAGGACGTAGATCATTCCACGATCCGTTTCCCATCCAGGTTGCCAAGCATCAAAGTGTTCGTTTGCATACCAAACACGGCCATAATATTCTTCCATCAGTTCATTATATTCTGTTTCAGGTGTTGGATCTCTACTCTTCCAAAACAAATAAAATAGCTGTTCCTTATCCTTTTTTGATTTCTTTTTTAATTGAAGTCGTTCATCATTAGTCATCACATACTTCATTTGCCTTAGTGCCAGATCAATATTATAAACATAATTAGATATGCCTGGTTTATAGGTTGAAAATGCGGTCTTTTTTATATCAGTTGAGCCATTTTGAGTCAGCACGATTTTAAAATCATTTTTCAAAGACTTTAACTGATTGGCTGGGATAAATATATTTTCGTTGAAATATCCTAAGTCCCCGTATCCTGAAAATTGCATCATAAGTGAATCTATGGTAGTTCCATTTGATAAATAAATATCCACATCAAATTCACCAGAGTCAACAAACCCGGATACCTTTAAGTCTATACCATCCCCTATTTCTCGGACTCTAAATCCGTTTGTGGGAATTTTCCCTGTTTCAAACCCCCAATCTCCTTCCAGGTTTAATAAAAATATCGGAGGCATAAGTACGGGTAACTTAGAATATGCTTTAAAATTTAGTTTCTTTACTCGGATACCCTTTTTCCGGGTGTCATTATCTTGTAACTCTCCAATGACTTCATACTTTCCACCGACAGGAATAGTAATAGTCGAATAATGTTTTCGATTTTTTTTACCAGATTTTGTAAAGGAATAATTACTGACCTTGATGGTATCTGTCCAAACTTGATGCCCTAAATCTTCACTGCTTTCCCCTCTCATTCCAATGGATGCCTGATATCCACTTTTGAACTCATCTTTATCTTTCACAAACTGAAGTGAATAAAAGGGAATTTCGATAAAAGTGACAACTTTAATTGAATCTGAATGAATCGCCTCCGCAAATGGGACCAAAGCAAATTTTTCAACATTTGAATTCTTCTTTTTTGATCGCCCAATACTTTGGCCATTCAAGTTGCTACTTAACACAACTAAAATGAATATAATAATATTTTTAATCACAGATCCCTCTTCCATTTGAATTTTACCAAACCTTGAGATGAGCCAAGCCAAAGCGTTTTTCCATTTAAATTCATTGCATTAACCTGCCCAATAAAAGGGAATGAATATTCCCGTGTAAACCCTGTTTTTTTATTGATCCGAACTAACCCGTTTTCGGTGCCAAGAAAAATATGTTTTTGATTAACAGTAAGAGAATAGACAGTCTTTGCATGATATATAGTGGACGGGAAAATAAGTTCCCAAATACGTTCTTTCAAGTCAAATTTAGCAATACCCATCTCACACACCACATATACTACATGTTCAAATTCTTTTATTGCTGTAATTCGATTCATTAATTCCGGGAAATCTTTTCTACCAATATCCTTTGCCTGCCTAATCTGGGGGTTCTGTTGGTTAAATACAAATACACCGGATCTGGAACCTATCCAAATATCATCATCTACACCTTCGATATCATAAACAGGGATATTAAAAAAAAGATTTTCAATCCCAATGGGAGATTCTCGCCGAGTTGCTCGTTCAATTCGTCGAAGACCAACAGATGAGGCGATCCAGATATAACTGGAATCACCATGTACATCCCAAATTACTCCAGATGGTACGCCACGCTCCTCTCCTAAAGTGCGCCAGTAATCATCTTTCATATCATAAACCAATATTATTCCCTTTCCACCAGCCCAAAGTTCACCATCGGAGACATGTATCGAATATACAGGAGTTGGGCTCATATTGATCGTCCCTTCAAATTCATAAACAAAGGATTCATTAGATTGTGGGTTTAGCCATGAAACACCTTTGGATGAAACGAAATCAGAACTCCCAATCCATAAGGCATTTCCATCATCAAATAAGCCAACGACATCCGTATTAGAGATATCCAGTTTCATGGGGAAAAATGTTTCCATGGTTGTTGTACCATGGAAAAAGGTTCCATCTCCACCGCCAGCAAATACATTACCATGACGTGCTATCAAGCCAGTGGTGATTTCTACCCTACGGCCTAAATGGTCAATAAACTCATCTCCGTTAAGAATCCAACCATCCATAGCAGAATAATTCATGAATATTTCATGAAGATTGGATTGCCCAACATATTGTCCACTGCTCCAATGAATATCTAATTCGTCCGGCGTTGGATAAATCCCTACTAAAATACCGGAAGAGTGATCCAGCTTTACATAAGACGATCTTGCCTGAAGCCAAATATAATTGGCGCTGGACCCAATGCGATTAATCCTATCATTTCGTGAAAGTCCTAAATTTTGAAGTTCTTTGGCATACCAATCACCTTCTCTAGAAAATGAATATTGCACATAGTGCGGTGATGCAACCCAGATCAGTCCTGTTCCCAAATCAAAATGGGTGGCTGTCACTTGATTATCTTTAAGTCCTTGAGCAGTAGTAATGGGCTCTTCAAAATTATTACTATATAAATTGAACCGTTTTAACCCGCCCATCTCAGTGCCAATATACGCAAAAGTGAATCCTTCCGTGATAGATGATATAGAACCAGCGCCCCGGTACAAAACCCAATCAAATGGGCGAAACCGCGAATCGGGTTGGCCGTTCAGTTGAGAAAGTTGAGTAAAGAATAGAAAAAAGATTAGGGAACGAAATATCATTCAATTGAAACTCAATCATGATGATGATTAACAATTTCCATCAAAGAATTCGTATCAATTGGAACCACACCAACTTCCTCACAAACTCTTCCAGCAGCTAAATTGGCAAGCCAGGCAGAATCATTTGGAGGAGAACCGCATACATCGCTCAAAGCAAAAGTAGCAATGACCGTATCTCCTGCACCAGACACATCATGAATAGCCCTGGCTTTCGTATCAATCTGGTAAAACTTATCTTTCGAAAAAAGAGACATCCCTTTTTCTCCTTGCGTCACCATGAGCAAGTCAAATGCATGTTGCGAACGAAAAGATTCGCCTGCTTTTTCTAAATCGGTTTCATCATCTATTTCGGTAAAAAATTCTGATAAGTTTGGCTTAAACAAGCGAGCACCAGAATAAAATGAAAAATGCTGCTTCTTTGGATCAACATAAACTGGTAAAGATTTCTCACGAGTTTGGTCCATGATCCATTGAATAAGACCTTTTGTAAAAACACCCTTATTGTAATCTTGTAGGATTACACCATCTATATCATCAAGTGAATTTGAGATAGCCTGTTTGAGCGATTCTATTGTCTCATGAGAAGGTGCAGTAATATTTTCCCTATCTAATCTCACCACCTGTTGCCCTTGTGCAATAATCCGGGTTTTTACAATGGTTTTCCGTTGAACTTCGGCCAATAAATGACAGGAGATTCCATCATCCTCCGACAGGATAGATTTAAGCTGTTTCCCGCTGTCGTCCATCCCGACCAATCCAATGAGAGTTACCTTTCCTCCCAGTCCATGAATATTACGAGCCACATTAGCAGCACCGCCAGAATGGTGATCGGTCTTTTCAATATGTACAACCGGAACCGGCGCTTCCGGCGAAATTCGATCGACACTTCCCAAAATATACTTATCTAACATCACATCTCCGATAACGAGAATATGCTTATCAGTAAATGAATTTAGGAGTGAAGTGACATTTATGTTCATTATTAGTATCTGATAAAGAATTTAATCTTGGAAGGTTAGTAAGAATCGTTGAACGATAAAACTGTTTTTACTCTTTCTTTCTATTTTTGCTCTTACTGCGATTCCGAGTGTCCCTGTTACTTCGATTACCTTGATTTCGTTGCGGTTTCCTGGAAATTCCTGGTCTAATCTTAGAAATATGTCCATTGTCTAAATAGATCAAAACGGAAGCAAAATTTTTCAAATGGACATCAGTCGGTGAAGACAAAACAAGTGTCGTACCAAGATTTCGATTCATTTTAGTAAGTTGATTTCGGAATTCCTTTTCCATATTCGTGTTGAAAAATATTCCATAGTCATCAATCAATAAAATTCGTGGGTCTGTTTCACAGGCAAAAACCATCCCCAGCCAATGGTGTTCACCTTGAGAAATTTTTCCAATCTTCCGGTTCCATAGATTACTAAAACTTCCTCCATTAAAGTATCTATTTTCTATCACATTTTTTTTCTTTCCGAATTTTTGTGCTACATAGTTTGAAACAGTTTGGTTGGATGCACCCAATTCAGAATTATTGGAATAGAAAACTTCATCGTGAACAATGATCTTTCCTAACCAGTTTGTCTGGTAGGGTTCATCATCATAGAGGACAGTACCGGCTGACTGTTTTTCAACACCGGCAAGAATATTTAATAGTGATGATTTTCCACTGCCTACAGTACCAACAATACCATAGATTGTTCCGGGGTGAATTTCGAGTTTTCCAATCTTTAATGCCTGGTATGAACCATAGGATTTCTCCAGGTTATTGACATTAAATATCAATCTTTTTGTTTGTGCCATTATCTTTTCCTTTTTAGGCTATTGCCAATGAGGAAAAGGGAAAATATTTTAAGCGATTACTCAGTTTCCTGTTCGAGCCAACGTTCTGCATCAATTGCAGCCATACATCCCGTGCCTGCGGCAGTTACAGCTTGTCGATAAACATGGTCTTGTACATCACCACAAGCAAATACTCCTTCTAAATTAGTATAAGTAGTATCTGAATTTGTAATGATATAACCTGCATTATCCAAATCAATGGATCCATTAAACAATTTCGTGTTAGGTATATGGCCAATTGCCATAAAGATTCCATCGCATACGACATCTCGTTTTGCACCTGAAATTGTATCTATTAACCTGACGGCCGTAACACCTGTTTCTTTCGTACCGATGATATCATCCACGTTTGAATTGTACTCAACTGATATCTTCGGATTTGCCAAGGCTCTATCAATCATGATCTTGGATGCACGAAATTCATCTCTTCGATGAATTAAAACAACTTCGGATGCAAATTTGGTTAAAAATGTGGCTTCTTCCATGGCTGAATCACCACCACCCACTACGAGCACTTTTTTATCTCGAAAGAAAAAACCATCGCAAGTTGCACAGGCTGACACACCATGCCCCATCAATTCGGACTCAGATTCGAGCCCAAGAAGACGAGCAGTGGCGCCGGTTGAAATTATGATCGCTTCTGCGGAATATTCATTGCCATCAGCCCAAACTTTATATGGACGTTCAGAAAAATCCACTTTATCAACTGTTTTAAATAAGCATTCAGCACCAAAACGCTGTGCTTGTTTTCTGAATTCATCCATCATATCCGGTCCCATGATTCCATTAGGGAATCCTGGATAATTTTCAACATCCGTTGTAATGGTGAGCTGGCCGCCAGGTTGGGTACCTTCGAATACTAGGGGCTCTAAGTTTGCCCTCGCCGCATAAATAGCTGCAGTGAGTCCTGCAGGCCCAGAGCCAATAATAATGACCTTCCGCTTCATTTCCCTTTTCGTTTCCTAATTAAATAATTTCGTCTAACATTGTAGTGATATTCCCCTTAGGGACAGCACCAACAATTTGATTTACAACTTTCCCATCTTTCATTATAAGAAGCGTGGGAATACTTCTTATACCATATTTCATGGCAGTATCTTGGTTTTGATCCACATCAACCTTTCCAACTTTGACTTTTCCATTATATTCTCCTGCAATTTCCTCAATCACAGGTGCAATAGCTTTACAGGGTCCACACCAAGTGGCCCAAAAGTCAATTAAAACTGGAATATCTGATTGAGAGACATCTGAATCAAAATTTTGATCGGTAAATATGTGTACGTTTTCCGACATAAGTTCTCCAATAATTAACAAAAATAAGCCTAATAACTTAGGACAACTCTTTAATTCCTTGGAATAAAAATATTCAATTATTCTTTGATTAATTGATTTGAAGTGTATCCGGTAAAATATCTAATGGCAAATCCAAAAAATATGCCGATAAAGTAAACGCTGAGTCTCCTCCAAGCGCTTCAATGAGCCCATTGGGAATTTGATCCTGTCTAACTAATAGATAAGGCAATACTTCATAATCACCCGATGATAAATTTAGGCTATCACTCAGAAGGTAGTATGTCCATGTAATAGATTCATTCTCTACATAAGTCAAATTTCTTAATTTGTCTTCTACACTATTCCCAGATTGATCAGTTCCATTGAAACGATAAATAGTAATAGTCTCATTATCTGTAAGCGACCTGAAAAACAACCCCGAATGGAAATCAGAACCGTCCTCTTGTAAAATGTATTTGTAGGTATCTATTGACACAGCTGAATGGGTTTCAAGATTAAAAGATACCCGTAAGGTATCTCGGGTTTGAATTGAATTTTTATTAAAGTGAAGTATAACATCTCCTGATAGAATTTTTTTCATTTCCACCGGGTTTAGCAATTCTCCATCTTCTGAAAAATTGGTCTGCTCTTTTGAAAACATGCCATTGGTAAAATAAGCAGTGACCGAATCCAACTCGTAATTATGAATAAAGAAATATAGATTTACAGGCCCATTCATACTTCCGTTTGGTGTTTGAGAATTTGTGATGGAAAATGAAAAATAGCCGACGGAATCCGTAGTAGTATATAGATCAAATGTTTCCAACCAGACTGAGACGGGAACATTGGTTTGGTTATTCTCGGTTAGCACTTCCCCAGTTATTTTCATTTCTATTGTAGGGGAGTCTTCCCAAAACGGATTGGATGTGCAGGAAAAGAACGAGCTTAACAGGAGAATGATTGTTTTGTTCTTTATTTCCATGAAAGTCCAAAATTCAGATTGTATCTTCGGTCATAAAGGGAAATCCCGTTCAATTCCTGTGATACATTATTCAAGTTTTTTCCCGAAAAACTGATTGCCCCTTTGTAATCTTGAAACTTTAATTTTAAAGACAAATTGGCATCATAGGTGTTGATCGCATCTAGTCTATTATGAAGAAATGTCCCTATTGAATTAATGGATGTGAATTGGCGTGCGCTTTCTGAACGATAGATAAGGTTTAGTTGAAACCATCGTATTTTTAAAGTTATTTTATTTCGGACCATCTTGTTGGGTTGTAATTGGAATGCCATTGGATCCGAAAAATAATAAGAGGCGTAGGATGATGAAAAATTAAATAATTCTGTTTTGGAACTAAATGACAAATTTGAGTCAAAACCCGACAGACTTGCTTCACCGAAATTTATTGGAAACTGAATGGGGACACCAGTCAACTGGACTTGTTTTATCTTATTTGAATAGTGGTAATTAAATCCTGATATGTTTATTGCATAGTTTGGTTTTTCAAGGTCATTTTGATTCTCAATCTTGATCCCCATTTCAAATAGCTTTTTATATTCCGGTATCAGCCCTATAGTACTCTGGTTAGTGGAACGAATATGATTTGAAAATCTTTCATTTAAACTTGGTAGGCGAAATACGTTCCCTAGATTTGTATAAAGCATGATTCGCTTTTGAGACATGCTACTAACGATTGACCCCGTGAACATTGAGCTTGACTCATCCCAGGTCTCCGTATCCATTATTTCATCAACGGATGAATCAGGTATATCAGAAATGAGATGCTTACTTAAAACTATCTTTACATCCCTCAATTGGATACCTTGGTTCATGTCCGGTTGAACCAATTCAAAAGATCCGGTGAAAATGGAATTAACTCTTTCTGTAATAAAAGTTAAACTATCGATAACCCAGTTTGATGTTAAATAATTAGTTTCTCCATTAAATTTAGCCACTGCACTCCGAATGGGTTTCTCAAAAGAAAAACCAAAACCATTATTTGAATCTTCCTTATTAATTGTATAAAAGTTTGTTAACTCACTGCCTAAATTATTTTGAAATAATCCAAAAAAAATGATCTCTCCACCTATTGGACTTAAATGAATTATTTTCCCGATAACGTTTTCCATATCAATCGAAACGGAATTGCCAGTTCGATAATTTTGGAATTGTTTTCCATTCTTGAATCCCATGAATCGGAATTCAAGGTTATGACCATTCTTAATGCCAAGATGCCCAAACTGTCGCTGGTGACTCGTTGTTATTTCCGGTTTCTTAGTATCAACATAAATTTGTGAGAATCGCCCTTCACCTATGCCTCCATTTAATGAGACAAGTGAAGACCCTATCGATCCAAACCCATCAAATCCACCGTAGTTGTAAGTTCCGAATTGTTGGGTGAATGATGCACTAGAACCATAAGTCAACTTTGGTATAAAATTAATAGTACCGGATGATGACAGTCCTTTTTCATGTCCACCTTTCACCAATTCTATCCCGGATAACCCCGATGCTGAAAAAATAGATAAATCCAATAATGGATCGCCTAAGGTATTTATGCGAATTCCGTCATAAAGATAAATCATTTCTTCAGATGCTGATGCGCGAATTGAAATTGACTTTTGTCCATTCATCGTTTCATTCATGGAGATAGATTGCTCGGAGAATAGTGCATCTCCAACATCAACAAATCCTCTAACAACTAATTCTTCTGCATCTAAGGTAATGACGCTATTCTTCGTTTCAAATGGACTAAACTGTTCTCGCCCTGCCCCTGTCACATCTAACGGTTTCAATTCTAGGACTTTTGGCGTTAAAGTCACGCTCGTACCATTTTTAAAAAGAATGGCATCTAATGTTTCCTGTTCATATCCAATATGATCTAGAATTATTTGTAGGTCACCAATAGGAATTTTAAAAATAAATTCACCTTTATCATCTGATTGAGTACCAGTGTTAGATGGTTTTGACACAACATTCACATTGAATAGAGGGTCTCCTTTCTCGTCAAGAACACTCCCTTGGATAGGTTTAGTTTGGGAAATCAAAATAGATGAGAAAAAAAGTATAAATAAAAGATATTTCATCGAATAACGGCAAATTTCCCTATAAATGGACCTTGGCTTATACCATCCTTTTCCATCACATGAAAAATATAGAGTCCCGGTGCCACTTCCTGATTATTCACAGTTCTCATATCCCACCATGCATTTCCGGAACTTTCACTTTCATGTTCAATGGTATTTACATGCTCGCCAGTAATGGTGAATATTTTGATAGTACAACTTTTTGTCAAATTAGTAAAGCGGATCTGTCTTAAATATTTTGTTTCTTTGAATTTTGATCTTACAAAATACGGATTTGGTACAACACCTACATGCTTCAAATTGGTTTCAGGTATAACACCAGGATAAATCTGGACAAAATTCCGATCTAAAATGGTTGTCCCTTTTGAATTTTGGATAGAACCATAACCATCCGGATCTGCCCATTTATCGGGATTTGAATAATTTGTATCGATCACAGTTTCATACTGACCAACCCCGACTTGATGATAAGTTATTTTATAAGGTGGCTCCACACCCATATCATAGGCCACAACAGAATAGGTATACTCTACACCGTTAGTAACAGCATCGTCTTCGTACTTATACCAAAATGTATCACTTTCAACCACATATGGCTCGTCCAGGCGTATCATATCAAAACCAGTGTCTTCTCCTAAGTTGAACCACGGAAAATATGGATCTTCTCCTTTTATGGAATGCCCTCGAATCCCTTCTGATTCACAGTTTTCATCTAATTGATAGATACAATATAAAGAATCCATTTCGGCAGAAAGATCAAATTGTTTAAAAGGACGCCAGCCAACAAAAATACCATCCCTATCAAAGATCATATCATTTGCTGAGCCCCAAGTTTCTCCACCGTCCAAACTCCTATATATTTTGTACCCTTCAAAATCGGCATAACTAGTCACAACATCTACCGAAGATTCTGCAACATTATTCCAATATAATTTAACTTTCTCGGATTCGGGTACTGCATGGACTGTGGGGCGAGTTGGTGGCGTGAATCCCTGGTATCGTGAATTATACATCACTTGGGCAAATTTGGCATTGTTAATCAAATCATTTTCATCCTGGCCAAAGATAATGCAAAAAGAAAAGGGAACTTCACGACCTACTGGTAGATCAAAAGGACCGCAGTTCATAAGAATGAGTGGATCAACGCCGTCTGGTGGTCTTTGAAATAAAGGTTCTTCCTCTATCCCTTCCAAGGAATCAAAGTGCGGATTTAGTTCAGAACCCAAATCTGTCCCAGGATGATCCGTGTGGAAATGCCAAGCGTTTTCATTATCACTCAAATTCGCTGTATCTCCCACCATGAGTTTATAGAATAGCTCTTCCTTATTTCTGGCTTGGGGACATCCTGGTGTTCCCGCATAGCAATCTCCGGAGGGACTTTCAGGATGAGTCACACCAGGGCGGGCATACCAATCCAGCCAGTGCCAATCCGTCATTTTTAATGGTTCACCTGGAAAAATATCAATTGTACCATCATTATCCAAATCTACAGGCACTGTTGCCTTCGGTGAATCCAATAATTGTGTAGCAACTAATCCAAATTCATTTCCCGGATTTGGTGAGTTTGGATCCATAGCATACCCATAGGCACCGGAAGAGACGCCATCATAATCCCCAATCATGGCCATACTGATCAACAAGCGTTCATGATTGATCTCGAAGATCTCCCAATAATATTTCATGAAATCATCTGCGCTACTCCAATAGCCATAATCACCATATTTATCACCGGTCAAAATGACTCCATCCATCCAAAAGCCTAGAGTGAGTCCTTTATAATTAAACCCTTTGCCTCGATTCAGTTTTGTTCCATCAGGCATGATCATACCTTCCCCACACTTCTGGTTTCCCTGATCATCCAAAATCGGTTCACCATATTCGTCTTCAGCACACCAATCCCCACTTTCGTTACGCACCTTCACAGTGACAAACAATATATCTTCCGCATAGGAGACACCATAAGAATGTGCTGTGGACATGACCCGTAATCCCATGGGATACCCAGTTTGATTATATTCATTATTGGTATTCACCTGGTTGCCACGATGAGCCCAACGATCATCAAATTCCATATAGACATCCATATCAGATACAAAACGACCCGGCACATCCTCCCAACAATTTGGATCTTTCCGAGAATTCGAGCATCCAGCAAGATTGATATTATAATCCTGTGCCCACCATCCCGGCCAATAAGATTCATAATCGCCCGTAGCGGTGTTTAACTTTTTCGGCCAGGTTTGTGAATATCCAGAATGAGCTAGCAATGGGTATGTATCTCCCGGGTCGGTCACATATGTGTCTCCAAATAAATCACCAGCATTTACATCCGTGTTATGAGAATTAATCCTTGCCATGGATACGGGCTGCCAATCTGTGTTATAAGAAGGAGTATAATAAGTTAAACAGGATTCCGCAGTATTGGCGCCATAATAAAAATAACGATCATCTTTTGTCCATTCTTCCTGATCTGGACCATAATCGTAATGATCAAATTGTTCTTCACGGCTGATAAGATCAGGTCTTAATGCCCAAGGATAGATCAACCCGATCCTGGAACTTGATCTATTTGGATCTAATTCTCCAAAAGTGCTTAAGTGTATTTTTTTTTGTTCATGATCCAGACACCATTGATACGCATCCGTAATTAGATCCGTGGACAATTTCCTTGAAATACTGTCTGGCTCCCACCGTCCAAAGTCATTTTCAGCATCAAATAATATCCCGACAAAATTTGTATCTCCTTCAGAGTACCAACCATCATAAGCATCCTGGGATTCCCAAATACTGTATTTAGGAAATCCTTCATCATCTACAATAGATTCTGTAAATCCCCAAGAATAGTTTGATGTGTAGGATTGCCCAGGAACCCCGGCCAGAAATGTAACTTCATATAGGTACGAAAAATCTCCCCAGGCACCGTTGGGATTGACTTCAATATCAATATAATTCCCATAGTTGGCCAGAGCAGTCTGGGCCTTACCTTGGAGCAGGTAGCCCTTTGCTCGGTCGTTCATGGGGTTCGTGGGAAAAGGATAATCTCCGATTCTGGCAGAATAGTTTTGGTTGAACGGATCTGTTAAAGACTCAATAGATGGGCGACCACGATGGTTGGCTTGTGCAATTGTTAGCCAAGAAAGGAGAGAATAAAAAAGTAATGGGCGATACATCCGCCAAGTTTACATAGAGATAAGGATTTTTTTGGACTATTTCCCGACAATAAAAACTGCATTCCCCAAAAGCAGTTTTCCATTATACCAAAAAGACCTAAATAGCAAATTGTCTGCTATATAAATAATACTTCCCTTTTTAGCTTCGTGAACACCAAACATCAAATTATTCTGGATCTTTTTCTTAATACGATGCCCCATAAATCCAGCAATGTGAGAATCAGGATCCTTTAAGGTACCCACGTTCCACCCTTTCGGTAATAAAGGATAAAGTGTTTTCTCCAATTTGAGCGCAAAATATTGGTCATTATATCCAAAAGCTAGTGGATGGGATTTATCCATTTCAACTTTCACAATAGAACCGTAGATATTATCAATGAGCTTTTTTCTCTTGCGGTCACTATACTTTTTTCCTCGCTCAGCTAGTTGTTGCTTTTCATCATTTTTCTTAGCTTCTTTTTTTGCAACTTCTGATTCGTACTTCACTAAGCCATATCCTTTTTGGTCAACAAATTTTTTCATGGCAGATCCAATGACAACCAAGCGACCACCTCTATTTACCCAATTCAGTAATACTGGAGGAGGCGATTGTTTGATTAACATGGAAGCAGATGTCTCCTTTTTAACTTGGGCGCTAGGCAAAACTTCAGTTTTTAAAAATCCGTAACTACCGTTAGGAAGGATTAATACGTCAAGATCATCAAAAGGAATCGATTTAAAATCAGATGAGTTAAAAACAGATATAGGATATTCAATTTGTTGTTCAAAATAGTGCCATATTTCACCAAAGTTACCACCAGACACACCATCACCATTAAGGACTGCTATTCGTGGTGATTTTACCACACGAAAATTAAAAGACCCGAGATCAATCCCTTTTGAAGATTTTCCAGTACTTATTGATACAAGATCGGGATTATGTTTCATGGAAGCAGTACGAATTATTTTGTACAGAGTTTCCCCTAGATGCTCATTCCCTTGTGGTGAAATAAATAGTGCACCAGGGTTATAATTAATATCATTATGGGTGAATGATTTTTCTGCTACACGAACTACAACTTTATTTTTTAATAAATCAGCGAGAAATTTTAACGCATTTAAAGATCCCCATTTCGCAAGAATACCATAGTCGCCACTTTCCAGGAATTCTAAATGGGTAGGTGCAATTAGCGAGACGTACTCTTGTATAAGTAATTCTTTTTCAGTTGCAAAAGCCTTTAGTCCATAAGCATATGGAAGCGACCAAGCAGTAATATCGTATGTTAATGTATCAGATACTGCTGTCTGAGGTTCAAATAGCACTTGAGTCAATACGGACATGTTTTGTTTGGTTGAAATCAAAATATCTTCACCCATAACTTTAATACTTTCCTTTTCACCTGACTCATAAGCAAATGCATTGTTAACCAATTGTGTTTTTTTAATAAGGCGACCATATTTGATACCATTAAGATCAAGGAGATATGTAAAATCATTTAATTTATTTTTATGATTATCATTAGAAATAATATACGTTTTATACTTTTCAGATTGGATTGAATTTGCTGTTTTAAAAAAAGTTTGAAACTCTTTAACTACTCTTTCAGAATTTTGATATGTGGCTTCCACGGTAGCTAACCCTGTCAAATAATGATGATCAAGTCTTTCCTGCAGAGTAAGAGTATCTGAAGAAGATGTTTTTATAGCCACACCAGCAGAGCTACCACCCCCTTTTTCATAAGTCATCCCAATAGCGCCATTATAAGTCGGATATGTATCACCATAACCGGGGTAAAGAAGATCAAAGTCTTCATTCGTAAAATAGAGCAGTTGCTGCTCATCGAAATATTTTGCATTATTGTTACCTATGGTCTTCTGAAACTCTCTTTGCCATGGTGTAATTAATTCATGGTACGGCTCCACTGCAGGGGCAAAATAATAGGGATTGTTGTAAGATTGTTCATGGTAATCTACATGGATATGAGGCATCCATTTTTTGTACAATTTTAATCGATATTGAGATTCTTTTTGGGTTTGCCAACTCCAATCACGATTCAAATCATGATAATAATGGTTTGTTCTACCATCAGGCCAGGGTTCCCGATGCTCCCAAGTTTTTACGTCAACGTCCGGGATAACATTAGCTGTCGTACGATGAAAATTGGCATAGCGGTCTCGTCCATCAGGATTAATACAAGGATCAATCATCAATACGACTTTCTCGAGCCATTTCATTTGTTCAGCATTGTTAATGTCAGCAAATGTATGCAGCGTTTTTATGGCTGCTTCCATAGAACTGGATTCATTCCCATGCACCGAATAGCTCAACCAAACAACGGATAAAGGATTTTTCGTTTTTTCACCTTCCATTAATCCTGATGCAATTAAATGATTTTTCCTGATAGATTCCACAGATTCCTTATTATTTGGGTGCGTGATAACGGAAACAATAAGTGGACGACCTTCATAGGTTTCACCGTAAGTAATCAATTCAACATGCTTTGAAACTGTTGATACATGTTCAAAATAATCCACAGCATCATGATGAAAGGTGAATTTATCTCCTAATTCATAACCTAGGAATTGAGATGGTGATTGTAGTGGAGTATCGCCAAATATTATTGTCAAATAAATTAAGGGTAATAAAAACAGTTTTAAATTTTTCATATTTATTATTAAGATATTAGAGTTAGTCATTAAAACTTAAGAAGAAATGTGACATCTTTTTCGTAAGAGAAACTTAAAAAATATTTTATTATGCAGGAGGTGGAATCCGATTGAAAGAGAACTCGACTTTGGCCTTTACAATCTCTCCTCCAATCTCTAATACAGGATATGCGAGAAAATTGATTGGACCTGAAATCGGGCCAGGTTCAACCACAAGATCACGTCCATGACTAAACTCTATGCGGTTGGCTGGATTATGCCCAAAATAATATGTAGACAGTGCTGAACACTTGTCCCCCTCACTGATATCAATAGGCCACCAATTTCCATCAGTATAAAATTCTGCCCAACAATGATATCCATCAACACCACCATCGTTTCGTGATGAAGGAATAGATGCACCGATTGCAAAACGTGCAGGGATATATACTGAACGAGCTAATGCAATAAAATAGGAATGAAAATCTGTACAATTTCCGGACTTTACATCACAAGCATAAACGGCATCGCCCTTGCCCCATCCTTCACCATATTTTATATATTTCATGCGGTCAATTGTATGATCATACAAAGCTCGAGCTTTAGCAAGGTTACCTAGTTTACCTTCTACAACATTTTTTGCAATTTGGCTAAATTCATTATTGGATGGAACCATACGATTGGGACGTAAATATTTTTTTGGGTCAAGGGATTTATCTTCGTAAACACCTTTTTCTCGACGATTCACTAAATAGCATATTTCAATAATCTCTCCTCCATTTTCAGGATTTAATTCCATGAAATACATTTTATTACCATATTCATTGTCTTCGAGAATTTCGTACGATACTGGAGATTTAAAATATTTCAATTCTACCGATTGATATTCATCAGAAGCTGGTAATGGAATCCACAGGCGGCTCGTTTTGTTAATCTCCGGTAAAGTAGCTCGATAAGTAAATTCGAATCGGTCATTATCTTTAATGACTCCTAAAAGTTCTGGTGAAGCATTATCCGAAGGAACACGATGCCAAGTTTTATCCTGTTTCTGTTCCCACAAATATATAGGCTGACCATTGGTCTTATGAACAGTGGTTTCTGTAATAGTCATATCACCAGGATTACCAGAAAGGAAAAAATCTACATCGTAAACAAAACCATCTGTACTTGCAAGATCAACGCAGGCAAAGTGTCGTTGCGGTCCTAGATTGGCAAGATATTCTGTGTGAACACGCACCAGTTTGAGATTGAGTTCATTATTATCGAATAACAACTTGAAATAACCGTCACCCAGTTTCGTCTGTTCCTCGATATGTTTCTCAATGCCCATCTGGATGTCTGCGGTAACAACGTTCGGTACATTATTAGATGCACTCTTTGCTTTTT
>TARA_B110000240_G_scaffold8823_1_pt1 | contig 26544 bp, 24 predicted proteins | sample TARA_B110000240 | Tara Oceans TARA_B110000240 (sample SAMEA4397611) | marine metagenome | biome: Polar Biome; feature: [DCM] deep chlorophyll maximum layer (ENVO:01000326); material: water (ENVO:00002006), including particulate matter (ENVO:01000060) such as... | depth 17 m | reverse complement strand
AGTGAGACCACTATAAAAGGCTTGAGTTCAAGTACCCACCACGCGGTGAGCCAATCACCGGATTCACGGTTCATGGAAACAAGCATTGCTGATGCCACTAAAGTCACAGCGAGCAGTCATACAATTAGCCATATAGTATTGGCTAAGCCAATGGTTTATCGGGTTGATAATGCGGGAGCTGCGTCGAGTAGTACCGTTAACCAGACGATAACTATAGAATTTGGAAATAATACAACCTCTAACAACTTTACTGCGTCAAGCCCCGCAAGAAGCCACGAAGTTGTTCTTTCTGGAAAGTCTTTGGCCGGGCTTGTACAGGAATTGAACAATGTCGCTGGGATAAATGTGGAATTGGTGCAGCTTAACTCTAACTCGACAAATACTTCAGTCATTTTTACTGGCGAAACAGGCTCAACGAACGGGTTCAGAATATCCAGCTCGGTTAGTGACAGTCGGTGGCAGACGGCAAATGCCGGAGCAGGTAGTATAACTCAAGCCTCTACTGATGCTAGTTTTAAGTTAAATGGACAAGACTTCGTCCGCTCGAGCAACACCGTTACTGATATCATTCCCGGGCTGCAGGTGAAGCTGCTTGCAAATACTGCCGATGTCCAGTCGATTAACGTAAAAAAATCAACAACTGAAATCCAAAAGACAGTTGAAAACTTGGTTGCAGAGTTAAATGCCTATAAGGCAGATATAAATGCACTTGGGTTTGTCGACGAGGTTGGTGACGAAGATGGCGACTTAGCTCAAAGTTCTTTTCTGAGAGGCGCCAAGCAAAAGTTTATGAACTTTATGACGTCGCCAATTACGGGGTATGGAGACGCTGACATATACTTTGTGGAATTTGGTATTAAGACGGCCATTGATGGGTCTTATACCTTTGACAAGACCACCTTTGATCGGACATTTAGGAACACGCCAGACAAGTTTTCCGCCCTTACCCAAGATAAGTCTTATGCGAGTGACCCCAGTGTCTACGTTTTCTCAACCGCGACATCGAAGGTACCGCAAGGCAAACATACTTTCGCAGACACTGGCAATAAGTTATCACACAGCGCAACTAATTCTGAAAAAACGCTAGCTTCGGCGGCGGTAGGCACTAAGTTTTCCTTTTCTACGGCCGATTACCCAGGATTTCTATTCCAGGCAGATAGTAATACTCCAGGTGACTTTGACATTTACGTGGGCAGAAGTGCCAAAACAAAATTGTCCAACTTCTTTGCTGAGGCGCAAGCCACTTCAAGTATCCACAATACTGTCGTCACACTGTATCAAGAAAGAAGTGACAACCTAAAATTGCGGCTTGATAAAATTGATCAGAGGGAACTACTCCTTCAAAGCCAGTACACTAAGCAGTTTTCTGCGATGGAGAAGACGGTAACTTCCTCAACCACTTCAGCAGAGTATCTCACTCAGTTAGTAGATGGCTGGAACAAATCTTATTAGTCTCAAAGTCCATATTTTTTAATTTTTTCAATTAATGTTGTTCTTTGGAGGTGGAGGTCTTTTGCCGCTTCGCTTGTATTGTTTGCATTCCGCTCAAGCGCTTTTTCTATTAATACAATTTCTATGTCCCTGAGAAGTTTTCGAATATCGACGCTATTGTTAACATCGAATAACCGTGAGAAATCTGAGGGTGACGGTGGTGTTTGCTGTAATTCGTCGTGACCACGCTCTGACCCACCTAGGTCGTCCATCGCACTCCAAATAGTTGCGACCTCTTCCACATCTTGAAAAAATGCATTTTGGTCGAAGCCTAGAAGTGTTTGAGTTACCTGGTCATGGCCTATGTCTTGGCCAGGGAAAAAAACTTTTGCACGTTCTAATATGTTCTTTAATTCTCTTATATTTCCTGGCCAGTCATGCGACTTTAGTGCCTTAAGCCCACCCTCTTGAAACCTTATCTCGCTACCAGCTGAGTTGCTTTTAATTGTTTTTTTAAGAAGGTGAGAAACTATTTCAGGTATGTCGTCCAGCCGCTCCTTGAGTGTTGGGACCTGTATTGGGAACACATTCAGTCGGAACAATAAATCTTCACGAAACTTATTTTGTGACACTAGTTCACTGAGGTCTTTATGAGTGGCGCAAACAATTCGTACATCCAATTGTATATCTGTTCGCCCACCGACCCTAGTTACATTAGAGTTTTCTAAGACCCTTAGTAATTTTGATTGTAAGTCTAGGTTCATGTCCCCAATTTCATCGAGGAACAGAGTACCTTTGTCGGCTTGTTCAAACTTCCCGTGCGTAGTTTTTAAGGCTCCAGTGAAGGCACCCTTTTCATATCCAAATAACTCTGCCTCCATTAAGTCACGCGGTATAGCGGCGCAGTTAACTGCTACGAACTTACCCTTTCGACGGCTCACCTCGTGAAGGCTTTCAGCTACGAGCTCCTTGCCCACGCCTGTCTGACCTTGAATGATAACCGCAGAGCTAGATGGTGCCACCATCGATATCATTTTCTTGAGGCGGGTAGCTGCCTCAGAAGTCCCAACCAGCTTAGAATACATCACTGTCATTTAAAATGCGCCACTGACTAAATTACTTCTCGTACCATTGACTGTTCACCATTAAAGTACCGTATACACTTTTGATATATTACTAAATAGTTATTATAGAATTTATGAAATACTTTATTCACTGTTGTCACTAAGATACCCTGAAGTTTCAATTATTGGAAACGTAGTCATGTTTATGGGAAGTGTTAATTGAAACGGTTTTTAGCGTCGCTTGCACCTGCTAAACTTATGCCAGCACTTTTCGCAAAAAAGAAAAGAGAAATACTGCCTGAATACGATCTAACCAGGTTTGATGAGCAAGACATAATTTTAGAGAGTGAGGCCCAAATTCAGGAGTTTTTGCCTGACATACTGGGTCAGGCGCTTGCCCGAACTTGGGTGGATAAGCGTTTCTTAGATGCATTTGATGATCAACCTAAAGAAATGTTGGAGCGGGCAGGGGTATTCCTCCCTCAATCGATTTCTATTAAGTTTACTAAGAAAGATAATGAAAGACCCAAGGTAACAGTGTATCAAACGAGTGGGTCAAAGAACACAAGATTGCTGGAGTTGAAATTAGTTATGGTGGCATCAACATGATACGTACAATATTCCCTCTTATTTCTGCAGTAATGTTTTTAGCTAGCTCTGCGGATGCACAAGCTGAACTGGTTGGAGAGGATTCTGAGGTTTTCGTAAATGCTATTACCGCCTTTGAGAAAAAAGATTTTCAAACAGCAGTTGAGCTATTTACAGTTCTTGCTGATCAAGGCGAGCCCACCTCTCAGCACAACTTGTCTATTTTGTATTTTAAGGGCTTGGGAAGCCCTACAAATTACAAAAGAGCACTCTATTGGGGCTGGCGCGCATCGCTGGGTGGCAGCGAGCCGGCATTGGCTTTAGTTGACGATGTGCGCGATATAGTGACTGATGACCTCGTCGGAGTAGTGGCTGAAGAAATAGTAATAGAATTGACTGCTAAGGCCATGGCGGGTGACCAAAATGCCTCAGAAAGATTGGGTAATACATACTATAATCTGTTTATTCAGCCAGACTTACAGATGGCCTACACTTGGCTTCTGATTTCTCAAGCGTTTGGCAATGAGACTGTGAGTGAGATGATATCCGAAATCGAAGACCTAATCGAAGTCGAGGATCGAATTACGTATCAGGAAGAAGCGACAGTAATTTTTCTGGAAATACCAAAGTAGTTAAGTCTTTTTGGGCGACACGTCAGATAGAAATTTTAATTTATTTAGGTTCTTAGTATTATAGTTTTCTATGATCTCGATTTTAGAAGCCAATTTATTTAGTATATCTTTTATTACTTCAGTGTCTTCTGGTGCGTCTAAGTCAGAGCTTTGCTCAACAGCATATTCGTCTATTAGCTGGTAAAACTCCAAAATAATTTTAGTCATAAACGGGTCTTCGGCCCTCGACTCAACGTCGGGACCTCCCAGCAACTCTTTCATTTGTTCCAATGTATCCAGGAACAAATGCCGGTTCTCATCCATTTTACTTGCTTCCAGTTTCCTGGAAACTTTCAAACATCTTTTGTGTAACAAGATCAAGGTCAATAGGGTAGATACCCTGCTCAACTTTGGCTTTTATCTGGTTCACCAAACTCTTGTCCACTGGAGGTTCGTCAGCGAGCTGTTTAACTTGATCTTTTATAGTAAGATCCTTGCTATCTAGCCTGTTTACGATTTCCGTGGTCGGCAGGTCAGAAACCTGTCTGTCTACTGTAGGGCTCATCTTAGAGCTGTCATTTACGTTCACAGTAGTGGTTGGTATATTATTACTTACTGAATTAATCATAACTAGTACCCCTCTCGAATAACTTAACGACGAAAGTCTAATTTATGTTAGTTATTGGTGTAACTTTTTTTTCTGCAGTCACTACTGCCTTGAATTTCTTATTAGAAGACAGATTTTTTACTAAAATCATATCACCTAATTTTCCGTTTGAGAGGGCCTCTCCATAAGTGGTGATACTTAATCCGGATGAACTTGAAACTATTAGTATGGTGTCATTCTTATTTACGGCATTATTGGGAAGTATATGTTGGGATTTAACTACTGTGTCTCTCGCCATATTTCTTTTAGCTTTGTGTCCAACTATATTCTCAATCGTTATGTAGGCGCCACGTGACGACCGAGAACTGGCCCACTGCATCATTAAATCGTCTTGCTGAATTACTGTGCCCTTTGGAATATTTCGACTGGTAAAAACTATTTTTACTGAATCTGGTGTTTCTGTGGCAGCTTCGCCGTCACTCGCACCAAAGCTCTCCTGCGTGCGCAGGGCAACTGACCAGCTTGCGGGGCTACCGCAGGAAACATTTAAGGTGTTCCAATTATTTTCATTTTTTGGTGAGATATAAATTTGCGTTGCACATGGGAAAAATGCTCTTTTATCTGATACTAATATTTTGTTGGAAATGCCTTCGTCAGCCAGATACTTTTTGGCGATTACTTTGAGATCTGATCCATAAAGTAATTTCCCCTCTGCTGAGAGCATTTGGGTCTGAAAAAAGCCAAAGATAATAATTACAATTCTAAAAAAGATTTTCATTAGAAGCGTTCCAATAACTGAATGCTCAATCCATCGAACAGTTTAGCTTTTGTATCTCTAGATAATGCATAAAGCGTTGTTGAATTATTTTTCATCTCTTTAACTGTAAAGTAATATTGCTTCATCCCTGGTTCAGCCGAACTAAAAATATCACTTTCGAGCAGTCCGTCTCGGAGGCCGAAGTCGATGCTCAAGGTTTTACTTTTATATTTGATTGGGCTTCTAAAGTTTTTGCATTCTAATTCTTGCAACGTCTCAGCCACCGCACGCTGCGCTAAAGCGCTAATATCATTTTGGATATTCTCCAAATTTTTACGTCCTGAAAATTGCGTTCCCGCATAAAGCCCTCGCTTATCAAACTCGATGTCTGCTTGTAGTTCGGTTGAGTTAATCAATTGAGTTTTTCTGGATAAATCAGATTTAGCTGTGATTATAAGTGTCTTAGACTTCGCCAGTAAATTGGAATTATTAATTATGTCTAACTCTAACTTTAAAGAGGCTGTGTATTTCGGATTAGTGTTAGAACTCTGACTGTCACTAGGTTTTTCGTATAAAGAATAGCTGGATGCGTCCGAACTATTGTTGGAGGGCCCAGGACTTACCTTAAATTTACCGTCGGCATTTACTTGGGCTGTGACTTGGCGGAGTATAGATTTCCCATCAATTTGCATCCAAAAAGGTAGCGACTTTCGCACTGATATACCCTGCCAAGTCAAAGCTATGCCCAAGTCACTGGGCTGCCGGCAAGTAGGCGCATTTGCATCACCACCCAGGGGCAGCAGAAGTACTTGGAGGCGCACGGTTATCTTCTTGCCATGGTCTTTGGTGGACACAACCCTGTAGCCTGCAATTTTTATATTGGATTTTGTGGAGACCTGGTCAAATAATACTTGGCCATTTTCAACCAACGAGAAACTATCCAGATACTGTGCTCCAGTGTCTACGACTGACTGCAGGGCGTTGGCAATCGCCCTGGCTTCGAAGACGTGATCAGGCATCTCAGCGGTCTTCATTGCGGTGCCATCCGCCTCCACTAGCCGTTCGTCGGCAGTGGAGGGGCTTGCTAGCATTATGGCGATTACTGAGATCAGTATCTTGAGGTTAGACATTGGCTTTAATCGCAGTTTTTAACCACGTCCCTGCTGATAGACTTTAATTAGACGTTCCAGGTGGCTACGACTGATAGAGAGTACTACCGTGTAGGTATCGTTTCCTTTAGGTTCAATCGTAACTGTTTCTGCAGCCATTATTGTCCCGCGTACTGCAGAACTTAAAACATCGGAAGTTAACATTCCCTCTGCGACCGTTGTTTTAGCATCTAGCCGTGCGCCGTAAATCTGTTCTGCCAAAACTCGGTAGGCATCAATTTTTGCAGCTCGGATCGCCATCAGCCTTCTCTGGTTCAAATTCTTTGACGGTTGGATGGCTATAGCGGAGAAGCCCGTAGCAAAAATCTTCGAGTCATAATAATCTGGAGATTCTGCGAGTGCGATTTCATTAGTGATCGCCTGAGTATTTTGCAGAGCGCTTTGCTGTGCTTGACCCGTAGCTTGAACGTTGTTCGTTACCGGTAGTTCACAAGCGGCCACCAGAATACTGGCGGCAGCAAAGATTGCTGGCTTCGCGATGGTTGTTAAACGCATGATGTCTATCCTTTAAAAATTCATGTCGGTCAAAGTAAGCAATTACTGTGCCAGAAAAAATTTACTAATATTTAGAAAAATAACGTTCACTTAAACACTTTCTATTTTTTGCAAAAAATTATGATGGCACGATTTATGCTTTAATATTACCCAACGGTTTTAAATATGATTTTATCAACTTTAATCGTTTAAAAATAATGAGTTAAATTGTCGTTTAATTGACATGTTTGAGAGTTCTATCGATGCAACAGACCCAGACCATAGGTTTTTCATTGGGCGACATAAAAAAAATGTCAGGCTCACTGCTACCTGTTGGCATTCTCGCTTTGGTTGGAATGCTTGTCCTACCTTTGCCAGTAGTTTTGTTGGATCTCTTCTTTGTTTTCAACATAACTATATCCCTATTAATTCTGATGGTAGCCCTCCACACACACCGCCCCCTTGATTTCTCTTCATTCCCCAACCTGCTACTTTTGGCAACTGTGTTGCGGCTAGGTCTTAACGTAGCATCCACTAGAATAGTTCTGTCTGAAGGACACACTGGCGCGGATGCGGCGGGTCAGGTCATTCAAGCTTTTGGGGAGTTTATCGTCGCTGGAAATTACACTGTCGGGCTGTTTGTTTTTGCAATTTTGGTCATTATTAATCTAGTTGTTATCACAAAGGGTGCCGGTCGAGTTTCTGAAGTATCGGCCAGGTTCACTCTCGACGCAATGCCCGGAAAGCAAATGGCTATTGACGCAGATTTGAACGCAGGCGTTTTAACGCCTGAAGAGGCAACAGAGCGAAGGTCAGATGTATCGAAGGAAGCAGATTTTTACGGCTCAATGGATGGTGCGTCAAAATTTGTTAAGGGTGATGCCATTGCTGGTATCCTGATCTTAGCTATCAATGTTTTAGGCGGTCTAATAATTGGGATTGCGCAGCACGACTTAAGCATAAGTCAGGCAGCAGAAAATTATATCTTGCTTTCAATAGGTGATGGGCTGGTGGCACAAATCCCCTCACTTTTGCTCTCAATCGCCACTGCCATCATCGTTACGCGCGTCTCCTCATCCGAAAACATGTCGGAGCACATAACACGCCAAGTTAACCTGTCTGCCGCTTGGCTGCCAACGTCGCTAGTCATGCTCGCCTTAGGCTTAGTGCCTGGCATGCCTAATATGCTCTTTATTGGCTTTTCTTTAATAACTGCCTTTCTTGCATGGAATTCAAGAAAGAGGGAGGCCTTAACAGCGTCAAATGAAGTCACGGCCCTTGAGGCTGATGATACAGTCGAAGATGGCGAGTTTGGGCTAGTTGACGTCAAAGACGCATCTAAAGTTTCAATCAATATTGGATACAGCCTGGTTGCGTTAGTCGACGAGGGTAATGCTGACAACCTAGTGCCAAAGGTAACTCGCTTGAGGAAAGAAATTTCTAAGGCGCTAGGTTTTATAATTCCTGGTGTGCGGATCCGTGATGACTTGAACTTGGAAGCGTCTCAGTATCAAATAAAAATTGGTCAGAAAATCGTTGCAGATGACATCATCTTCTCAGATAAAAAACTAGCTATCCCAGGAGATAATACCAACTTAGAACTGTCTGGTGTAAAGGTAAAAGAACCGGCTTTTGGTGTTGATGCCTATTGGATAGATGGTCAACAAAAAGCTGACGCTGAAGCGAAAGGCTACGTAATAGTTGAGCCAGATGATGTCTTGACCACTCACCTAAGCCAAATAATAAATAGTTATGCGTCCGACCTGCTGGGCCAGGAAGAGGTACAGGAGTTGCTAGATAATCTACAATTATCGTACCCTAACCTAGTCGAAACCGTCGTCCCAAAGATTATGCCTCTCAATCAATTAACTTCTATTATGAAGTGTATTTTAGAGGAAGGCATCCCTATCTCTGATTTGAGGTTAATTCTTGAAAGCTTAGGCTCGATGAATGTGCAAAAGATGGACAATGAGGATATTGCAGAAAAAATACGGCCCAGGCTCGTGCCATTACTCATTCAGAAATTGATAAAGTTTAAGGATACTGTTCCCCTGATTACCTTTGCCCCTGAATTGGAACAGATGATCTTAACCACTGTCCGACAAAACCCAGAGGAGAAAATGCTTCTGCTTGAGGGAAACCTTGCCAAAAAGATACTTTCGAACCTTAATGAAGCCTCAGAAGAATTTAATAAAGAGGGTAAGCCCGTGTTCCTTATTGTAGCGCCACAAATTCGTAAACATGTTGCGAAGTTTGTAAGGTCTCAACTTCCTTCAGTAAATGTCTTGAGCTTTATGGAATTACCTGAAGATCGTAGTGTTGAAATTGCTTTCACAGTTGGAGGTTTTGATGCGGTTGAATAATCAAAAATATCTTAGATTGGAGCTTATGTTATGCCAGAATTAAAATTTAGTGCTGCCGATACGTCTCTCGCAATGGAAGAAGTGCAAAGAAAATTAGGACCTGACGCCCTCATTTTATCTACTGAGCGCCGGGATGGTCTGATCGAAATAACAGCGACAAACGATCCCGACCGAGTTGAGGCCGCTAACTTGCAAGTATTAGAAATGCGCAAAGCGCGCCGAGATGCAAATTCGGCTCCTAGGGTTGAAGCTGGTAGTGGTAATCATAGCTTTTCAAAAATTATTGATGTTGAGGTTCAAAAATACAATGCAGTAAGTAATCCTGTTGATGCAGATTTCTCCCAAGTCTCCGCCGAACCCGTGGCTGATGCCGCACTTAAATTGTTTAATCGTGCGGATATAGCCCCTGAATTCACCCGGATAGCTGCAGAGCTCCAGTCGTTATTCGACAGTGCACTATCTATTGCGCCAATCGAAAAGCATTCCCTTACGACTGACTCAAAAATGAAGATACTTGGGTTTAGTGGTAAGACCATAAATAAATTATGGCGTGTTGAGCCCAGCATTGAAATGCCTGACGTGATCAAGAAATTTACCAGAACAATTGTACAAGGCAAAAATAAAGATTTTGATGCAAGCCAAATCATCTTAGTTTGTGGCCCTGAAAATTCTGGAAAAACTACCCTATCTAAGAAGCTAGCTAATTTCCTGCCAGCCATCAGTGATGCCCTGCCTAACAGAGTTATTGCAGACACGCTCACTGGTGATTTGGCGTCACTATTTAAGTCAGGGTTGGATTCAAACATCACGTCTTTGTTTCGAAAGAGCCAGGATGTCAATTTAGGTAATGGTAGATTAATTATTGATTATGAGGGTTCCATTGATGTTTTGAACTCGGTCCTGCTAAAATTAGATGGTCTTGAGCAAAAGCCAAATGTAAGCGTCGTTTATACACTTGAAGTTGGCAAAAGTTATAATGCCGTGCAGAATGTACTAGAGAAGCCTCAAATACCAAATTTGTTTATAGCTCTAACTAAGATGGATTTGTTAGAAGTGTCCATTAGTGAGTTATCGGCAATTGCTGACTGGGAGAAGAAAATTCTGTTTTTCTCTGGCTTGAAAGTTTTGGAGGATGGTCTTGATTTTGCTAAAGTGTCTGTTGTCGAGAATTTTTTGACAAATTTATCTAGACAGGAAGGTTGGTAGTCAGATGGTAAAATCACTAGCCTTTGTAAGTGGAAAGGGAGGGGTTGGAAAAACCTCACTCGCTATTAACTCGGCTATTAATTTGTCTCTGAGTGGCTTCAAAGTAGCAGTTTTAGACGCGGACTTTGGATTAGCTAATGCAAATATTATGATGGATGTAAAAGCGGATAAGACTATCGCAGATATGCTTTCTGGCGCTTGTACGTTAGACGATGTAGTATATCGTTCACATGCTGGTGTGAAACTTATCCCGGGTGGGTCTGGAACACTTGATACGCTCAATTTAGATACTGAGGAGCGCTGGAAGATAATCAGGTCATTAGATGTCCTGGAAGATGATCTCGACTATCTAATCGTTGATACTCCAGCTGGCGCGTCCAATTCCAGCATAGAATTTGCGGCTGCTGTGGACCATGTAGTTATTACATTGGTAGGTGAGCCTACGAGTTTCATGGATGCATATGCGTTTCTTAAGGCTTTACACATAGAGAAAAGTGTTAGTAATTTTTCGGTAATTGTTAATATGGCTAAAAATGAAAATACGGCTTTTAAAGATTTTAAAAGCTTTGAGAAAATAGCCCTTATGTTTCTCCCAGTTGAGTTGAGCTTTATTGGATGGATGCCTGGCTCAAGTGACATTGTACAATCCATTATCGCACGCAAGCCCTTTATACTCGATAAGAAATCCAAAAGGTCTGTTGGGAAATGCATGGATATCATTACAAAAAATATCCAGGAGATATCTCCTCAAAAGCGTTCAGGCATTCATTTTTTTAGTTCCAAAAGTGAAGGCTAGAAAATGTCTAATCCCTATATCAAACGAGTGCCAGCAGACCGGCTAATTGAGGGTCATACTAATCTTGTAAAAAAGTATGCATTTTTTTATGCTGGACGCGTTCAGAAGGCAGTTGAAGTAGAGGATTTATTGCAGATTGGGATGATAGGTCTCATTGAGGCTGCTCATAACTACAAACACAAAGATGGTGTTTCCTTCGAAAGTTATGCGCGCTTACGTATCAAGGGTTCAATTGTAGATTACCTAAGAAAATCGTCTAATCTGTGTAGGACTACAGTAAAACAAAAACAAGATACCGATAAAGCTAAGCGTTTATTAGAGCTAAAACTCGGAAGATTTCCCACTCCAGACGAAGTTGCGGAGGAGTTGCAAATCACACTCTCTGAAATGGCTTCCAGAGAGCATAGTTTTGCTGCTAACCAGAACCAAAGTATCGATGAGGTGACGGAGCTATATGGGGATTTTATTTTTTCTGTTGAACCAAATGTGGAAGATAAAATTTTTAATGGAGAGCTTAAATCGTATTTGAGAGAAGCAATTGGCCAGTTGAATCAACAGCAAATTCTGGTAGTCGAACTATATTATGTTAAAGAGTTGAACGTTTACGAAATAGCTGAGATTTTGTCCGTTAGTACTGGCAGGGTATCGCAGATTAAATCTGCCGCAATAGCTGCGCTCCGTAAAACTATCGAGTTGGAACTGAAATAGTGGCCGTTTTGTCTTTGGTGCCCAGCTATGATGAATTACGCTTAACAGTTTTAAGCGCAGAAATGGTTTTACCAAGTTTGACAGAAGACGAACAAATAATTTTATCATGTGAAATTTCATCTCTTCCAACCTACAATTGCAATGTTGTATTTCAAAGGTTGGAAGTAAAAAATGAAGTGGCTGGGCAAATGTGCTTTCAGTCTAGTAGGCCGCTGGTTAATACTGAAATTAGTTTAGATTTCGCGGCTTTTGAAAAGTTAAAATCTATGTGCTTTTATGGAGAACCCGTCCGACCAATCAGCTTGTACTTAAAAATTGCTAAGGGCAGAGAAATTAAAAATGGTGAAATTATTATGCAGGATAATGATTTTGTTCTAAATATCTTTGACTTATCTTGGAGGCATCCGCTGTTCTAGTTACATTTTGAACTTTTTATGATCACACCGGTATACAAGCGTTTCGCCCTTTAGAGTTTCAGTCGCAATTCGCTTAGTTAAATCTAATTTGTAGTTGGAAGTTTGATCCTCGAATTGAAAAATAGAATTTCCCAGCTCCATAATAGGCAACTCTTTGATGGCCTGATCATTTTTTTCAAAAGATAGCATCTTTCCGTTGTCTAATTTAGCATAAGTAACTTTAAAAGAATTCTTTGGATGCTGGCATACTACTGTATTACTCTCAAAGCGCGTATTCTGTGTCATAAAGAAAAAGGTAAGAAGCAGGACAGCTATAAAGGTTGATGTTAAAAGCAATTCCCTGCGCATTAACTTAAGTACTTCGCTTTTTTATCTGAGACCAACTTGTCAGCATCTACTTTACTGACCTTTAAAATCATATCTTTGACTAATTTCACTCCATTTAGTGTTGTCGATTTCATTATTGATACTTCCACCTCATCGCCATCGCCATCGCCATCGCCATCGCCATCGTGATCATCATCATCATCGAAAAGTCCATCAAGGCCTGCCCCAGTATCCTCCTCGTCATCCCCCAAAAAGATGTTGTTAGTACCTTCTAACTCATTGAGTGAATACACGAACGGTTCATTAATCATTGCATGAACCTTGTTTCGGATAATCCAGCTTTTCGCTGCCAGTAATGCTAGGCGCTTGGAGCTATTGTCTTCAGCTTTTAACTCAAACTTTACCTCATTTAAGGCATGATCGAAGGTCTCGTCTGCATATTTAACGAGAATTGCATTTCGCGCCTTTTCCATCGCTGGTGAGAGTAATTTTCCTTTTTCTAACGCCATCTTGGTTCTCCATTAATGTTTGGCACACTCCTTGCAACATTCACACCAAACGAAACATTAAAGTGATGATCACAAAATGAAATCGATAGCAAATCATATTCAGACCCACGCCGACGCCTTAAATCTGCGTTCCAAGCGAAATGAGATCCTTGCGTCGAATATTGTTAACTCTGCGACACCTAATTTCAAAGCCAGAGATATCGACTTCACTAAGGCGTTACAGGCTCGAATGGACGTCGGTCCGGTGTCTGTATCCAATGAACGTCATTTTAAGTTTTACAGCGGTTCTGGAGGTGAGGCAGCTCAATTTAGGCAGTCGGTAAACCCGTCTCAGGACGGCAATACAGTTGAGCTTCATGTGGAACAAATGGAATTTTCTGAAAACGTAATGCGGTATCAAACTTCGTTAGAATTTTTAAACCGTAAATTTAGCGGCTTAATGTCCGCCATAAAGGGCGAATAGTTTGTCTGATATTAAAAACATTTTTGACATCGCCTCCCGCGGCATGTCCGCTCAGATGGTGCGGTTGAACACGGTTGCCAGTAACCTGGCTAACGCCCGCTCTGTAGCGTCGTCGGACGCAGAGGCATACAAAGCCGTGAAGGCTGTTTTCAAGACTGTCTACGCCGACGACATTCAGAAGACGGGTATCTCTTCGGTCGATGTAGATTCAATCGTCGAAGTCGATAGGCCAGCTGAAAAGTCTTATCAGCCAGGTCATCCCAAAGCTGACAAAGACGGCTTTATATATACGGCAGCGGTAAACGTGGATGAGGAATTAGTCGAGATGCTTGAGGCGTCCAGGCAATATGAGAACAACGTGGAAATGGTTACAACTTTGCGTAGCCTGATGATGCGTACAATTAATATGGGTAAGTGAGGTTAGGAAAATCATGACTACAATAGATGCAGCCCAGAGTGCTCTTTATGAAAAACTGGGAATAAACCAAAATACGGACGTAAAGAAGGGCTCTTCAGATAGTCTGGGCCAGAATGATTTTTTGAAGTTGATGACTACACAACTCCAAAATCAGGACCCCTTTGCGCCTATGGATAATGGCGACTTTATTGCCCAGATGGCACAGTTTTCTACAGTGACGGGTATTACGGAGGTAAACTCCTCGCTGGAAAAGCTTGTAGATAAGTTTGATCAAGGGCGAATTGCGACGGCTGCAAACCTCCTTGGGCATTCTGTTTTAGTTCCTGGAAGTATTTCAAGGGCTGATGAAAATGGGGAGCTTCATGGGGTACTTGATTTACCGCAGGCGACTAGCATGGCGAAGATTATAATTAGCGATGCTGACTCTGGCGAAGAACTTAATGTGATGGATTTAGGTCCACAGGCAGCGGGTTTGGTAGGGTTTACATGGAAAGATATCCCGGAGGAAATCAAGGCTGCAAATAAGCGTATCCAAATTGATGCAACAATCAACTTTGGGGAGGGCCCACAGCAGCTGAACCCGTCCGTTTATGCTCGGGTGCTTTCTGCTTCGGTTGGGTCTGGTGAATCTGAGAATGTGCTAATTGACGTTGAAGACTTTGGTGAGATGGACGTAAGCACCGCCGTTAACTTTAGGTAACTGGAGCCCCTATTCAGGGTCTCCACTTAAAAATTATTTAGCGAAATGTTGGCACAAAAATTGCTTATGTAAGCCAACAAGATTTGAACTGAGTTTCTATAAGGAGTGACTTAATGTCGTTTTACACAGCACTTACTGGCCTAAAAGGCGCGCAGACTGACATCTCGACTACGTCGAATAACATAGCAAACGTTGGGTCGAACGGTTTTAAAAAGAGCCGAGCTGAATTTGGTGACATTTTTGGATCTACCCCACTGCAGGCTAAGTCGGTTGGTGTAGGTACTATGACAAAGTCAATCACTCAGCAGTTTTCGCAGGGTAACATTGCGACGTCTTCGAATACTCTGGACATGGCTATTTCTGGGCAAGGTTTCTTTGCAATGCAGGCTGGCGGTAATGCGGCACAAACAGTCTACACTCGAAATGGTGCATTCAATGTAGATGACAGTGGCTTCATAGTAGACAGTAACGGGCAGTTTTTACTTGGTTACCCGGTGGACGATGACGGTAGCGTCTCCAACAAAACTCTGGCGGGCTCGAACAAGCTCAAGCTAGACGCTAAGTATGGTGAGCCACAGGCGACTACGAGCATCGCAATGGGGGTGAACCTGTCAGCTGATAAACCCGTGATCCCAGCGACTACTGTTTTCGATGCCGATAATTCCGACACTTACTCTGCAACCTCTGCAGTCACTATCTTTGACAACGCGGGTAACCCCCAGTCGGCGACAGTTTTTTACATTAAAACTAAGGGCCCAACAACTGAAGACCCTACACACAAATATGATACCAAGCTATTCGTGGATGGCCTAGCCATCACTCCCACTTTGACGGCTGCCGTTGACGCTCAGCAAACTCCACTTTTCATTGATAAATTTGGTAATCAGACAACGGTCCCACAGGACCCAGCATATATCTTAGAAGGTAAAGGCTTTCCCCTCTACAAGGCTGATGACCTGGGGACGGCTATTGACTCCACACCGGCTAACTTGAAGGGTTTAGGAATTGAGACGTTTCTGGGTTCGGGGAAAACTGTTTCCATTGTAACCGACCCGATGAAGTTCAAGTCCACTATGGAATACCAGGCATTAGCGGGTATACAGAACCCTGTAGCTGGGACTTTTTGGGGTAAAGACTTTTTACTGGTTGATGTTGACAATAGTGGCCCCGTCTCAATCGATATCCCACCTGGCACATACAACGGGACCCAGCTAGCTCAGGCAGTCGAAGTGGCAATGCGGGGAGCCTTAGGCGATAATAAAAAAGTTCAGCTAACTGCTACTGTCGATAACACGTTTAGCATCGATTTGAAGGCAACTTCAGGTGACGGTCTCTCGTCGGGTTTGACGACGGGCCCCATCAGCATTGACCTGCATGGCGCTTCAATCGTTGCGACGGCAAATCAAGCGATAGCTGGCTTGGAAATGAATGACTTCCTAGTTCATGCACAGGTCAAAATGACAGAAGCCATGAACACCTATGTTCAGGGAGCATCGCCTGCGGCTCCTGCCGGGGTCAATGCAACTAATGTTGCCGCACTTGGTGTAGATGGGCGATTATTTAAGAAGCTTGTGGCTGGTGCAACTATACCGATGACCGCCATTCCAGCTGGGAATGACATTATTAAAGTGGTGCAAAAGGAGAATACTGGTACCGCAGACGCAAACGGAATTTCAGTGTCTGCGGCAGTTGCCAATAACGCAGCGCTGGTTATTGGCGGTGCATTACATGTTGGTAACGCTATTACTAACACAACTGGCAGACAGGTGACAATTACCTCCGCAGGCAACGACAGTGCAAAAGCGTTTACGGTAGTTGGAACAGACATAGACGGCGCTGCCTTAAGTGAAACTGTTACGGGAGCCAACGTAGGAACCGCTACTAGTGTGGGATATTTTAAGACTATTGCGAGCATTACAGCAGTTGGAAATCCTGCCGGAGCTGTTTTTGCGGGTATTAACACTAACACTGCAGAGAACCGTCACGTTGCGTACTCTAATACAGATAACAAGCCAGCTATTACGGCCTATGATCTCAGCGCAACCATGAACCAAACCAGTGGACGCTACGGAGTTACCGCTGGGGTGCCGTTTATCAGTGTACCAAAAGCTGACTTTTCTACGACACCGGAAACAATCCGATTTATGCAATTTAATGGCGGCGACGCTTCAAAAGTAGATACCGCGCTGACTACGTTCTTTGGCACAAAAGACATTGCGGTCGCCAGTGTCGCACAAGATCCTAATATTACTAATAATTATCGGGTATCTTTAACCTTTGACATGGGTACGGCCACGGCACTTCCCGTACTGGGCGCTAATGAAATGCCTATAACAGTCCTAGCTAAGCCATCTGACCATATTGCAGCATATTTTGAGGGTACTGAGGGTCTGGTGGCAGGGGTCAGTGAGGCTTTCTACTCTGGGAAGATCGTAATCCAGGAGGTTCAAGACTCAGCTAAACGGCTTGCCGCTGACTCGACAACGTCTAATACTACTGGGAATGAAGGCCTGAGTTTTAGTACTGCAACTCTTGCATCTGGCCTTAATCGGTCGACACTCGGTCTCGCTACTCAAGCATTATCGACTAACTGGGTGGACGAACGTAATCCCACAGTAAAAATTGGGTATGATGAGACAGAGCAGCGCCTGACTTTTGATGCGACGAATTCAGCACTTGGCTTGGGAACTGGTATTGGGAAAAATTCATTTACAGTTTACAGCCAAAAGTTAGACAATGGTACGAATGGCTTGGGTATTCCATCATTTGGTTCAAATAAAGATATTAGTCTAGCGACAGACGACAAGTCTCTTGGAAATGCGTTTCTAAATGATGGACCGGACCTTCAAGTTACCAATAAGCGCTACGGCATGGATGTTGATTTTGATACTGTTAACAATCTCTTCAGCATTAGTAGTGGCACGACGGGCGAAACCCTGGCCGCGAACACTGCGCTCGGCGTAGCAACAAATCAGGCGGCCTCCAAAGTCAGCATTGGTCGCTACCAGCTTACTACTCTGGGCGGACGCGATCCTGTCGACGATGCCGCTTACGCATTTAATAAAATTGGTGATGGGCAAAATCAAATTCTGGGGTTCCCCCGCGAGGGGATAGTTGGCTTCACGGCTGCAACTGGGCTTGTGTCCAAACCGGCTGTGGCAACTGGAATCGAAGGCTTAATTGATATGAGCATAGCCTTCTCGGTTACTGCTTTAGGTGGTGAGAATAGTTTCAATGTAGTGGTTGATGGCGTCAGTGCATTTATTAAGGTTCCTGAGGGTAATTATACTGGGACGACTTTAGCGCTAGCGCTGGAGGGCCGTATTAATAATATGCAGCACCCAAGCTCAGGTATGCCAATCGGTGGCGTTGACGTAGCCTATAACACTGCGTCCAACAATTTTACTTTTACGACTGGCTCTACTGGCGATAAATCAACATTTAAAGTTGACGGTGCTCAACGTTTTGGGCTTAAAGATATTCCCTTGGGTATTGGTGAGACCGCTCTGATAAAGACCCCTGTCCAGGCGACTGATGCGCTGGGAAGGCCGCTCTACGTATCCCCAACTGGAGTAATTACTGCTGATTTTGCAGCATTTGCGGATAACATTGTGGAGGATTTTTATCCTCTCTATTTAGACGACGGTGAGCTAACATTTAATAAGGCCGGCACGCTGACCAGTCCAGTTACAAAAGTTACCTATGATGGCCTACCCAATGCTGCGCTAACTGTTGATTTTTCAAAGTCTACTCAATTTGCTCAGCCATTTGCGGCCACTGACGTATCCCAAGATGGTTTTGCCTCGGGCAGATTAACCAACCTTGATATTGATAATTATGGCAACGTAAAGGCGGGTTACTCAAATGGCTCTAACGTAACGCTTGGCAAAATTATTATTGCTAACTTTAGCAATAATAGTGGCCTCAAGCAGATTGGTAACTCCACGTTTACGTCTACGGCGGCGAGTGGGGACCCAGAACTTGGTGAGGCCTCGGAAGATGGCTTTGGTAATATTTTATCGGGTTCTCTGGAGCGTTCAAATGTTGATATCACTGAAGAATTAGTGAACTTGATAACGGCACAGCGGAACTACCAAGCGGCAGCAAAGGCGATGGAAACTACGACTAGTATGACGCAAACTATTATTGCCATTAGATTATAAATGAAGGTACCGCATTATGGATAGAATGGTCCAAACAGCTCTCAGTTCTATTACTGGCCTGAAAGATCTGAAATTTGATCTGGCCAATAACTTGGCCAACGCAAATGTCCCAGGCTTTCGAAGAGACCTACCAAATGAGGGTAGCGCGGGCTTTCTATCTTCACTGAACCAGGCGACGGCAAGAATATTCCCGCTGGAAACTGGTGGCCGAATTTTTTCTGATGAAATAGGCCAGCTTGAGAATACTGGGGTTCCCACCGACGTGGCGCTGCTAAACGGGTCCTATTTGTTTGTGCAGCCAAAAAATGGTGACATTGCACTATCTCGGCGGGGTGATTTTGGTATCAATACTGAAAATCAGCTAGTCGATGGGGTCGGGAATACTGTCTTATCTGATGGTCTTCAGCCCATAATTTTACCACCATTTTCGGCAATTAAGTTTAGTGATAATGGCGAAGTATTAGTGCGCGAGCCGGGCTCATTGTCGGGTGACTTCACCAGCATAGGGTTTTTAGGGTCTACGGCGGCACGGGCTGAAGACTTAACCAAAAGTTTAGATGGAAAAATTCGAAAACTGGATGGCTCGGTACCTGACCCAGACCAATCGGGATTGTTTTCCCAAGGAGTGTTGGAGGGTTCTAATGTTAATGCGATTGAGGAAATGGTATTCAATATTGATATGCAGCGACAGTTTGAAATCAACGTTAAGTTGATAAAACAGGCTGAAGAAATTGACAAAGCTGGCACAAAGTTAATGGGTTTGCCGACCTAGCGGACCTTTGGCACGATCTTTGCACTCTTACTGTGTAAGATAAGTTGAAAGGTCGAAAAAATGTCAACAGCCGCAATGCACGTCGCCAAAACTGGTTTGAATGCTCAGCAGTTTAAAATGCAAGTCATTGCCAACAACTTGGCCAACGTCAACACAACTGGCTTCAAGCGCGACCGCGCAAATTTTGAAACTCTATTTTACCAAGTGGTTAAAGAGGCTGGAGCGCAGACTGCGGACGATACCTCGTTAACCTCCCCTCTCGCCGTCGGTACGGGCGTAAAGGTTGTGAGCACTCAAAAACTTTTCACTCAGGGTGGCCTCGTGAGTACTGATAACTCGCTAGACTTGGCGATTGATGGCTCTGGATTTTTTCAAGCACTTCTACCAGACGGCAGAGTTGGTTATACTCGCGCAGGTGCCTTCTCTCGTAATGCAGAGGGACTGATGACCACAGCGAGCGGCTACGTAGTGCAGCCACAGATTACCATCCCAGAGGACGCAACAAATATTAATATTGCTGCTAATGGCGCTATCAGCGTTACTGTCCCTGGAAATGACTTTGCGCAAGAAGTCGGCCAAATGGCATTAGCAAACTTCGGAAACCCTCGGGGGTTACTTCCGATTGGTCAAAACTTTTTAGTTGCGTCCACAGAAAGTGGAGAGCCGCAGGAAGGCAGTCCCTTGGACGGCGGCTTTGGTTCAGTTATTCAGGGATTTGTTGAGGGCTCAAACGTTAATGTTGTCCAACAGTTAGTTGACATGATTGAAACTCAGCGGGCGTATGAAGTTAGCTCTAAGTCAATCACCGCAGTAGATGAAATGATGCGCTACATCTCAAATAATCTGTAGGTGAAAACATGAATAAATTAGCTCTACCGTTTTTACTTATGCTCGCCAGCTGTGCCCAACACAATGAGGACCGCAAGAGTGTGGATTTTCAGCCAATGTATCCTCAAGACATGCCGCTTCTCGAAGCCAGTAATATCTCTGGAACTATTTTTAACTCAGCACAGGGGAATTTGTTTTCCATGGAGACAAAAGCTCAGGTCGTGGGTGACATTATCACCGTAAAATTTGCTGAAGCCTTTCAGGCTACAAAGTCTCAAAATGCGGCAACATCTAAATCAAACTCTGGGTCTGTGACTTTACCGACACTTTTAGGTTCGGCAGCCCTATCTGCCAAATTGGGTGCAGCGTCTGAAAACGCATTCACTGGTAGTGGGTCATCGGCTCAATCAAACTCGTTGACTGGCTTGGTTTCAGTTCACGTAGTGCGTGTGTTTAGAAATGGGAACCTAGAAATTCTTGGGCAGAAAAAGCTGACACTGAACAATGGTGATGAGTACATTCGTGTGCATGGTATTGTAAGGCCACAGGACATAGATGCTGAAAATGTTGTGTCTTCAGAGCGGATTGCAAATGCAAACATCCAATACATTGGTGCTGGCGATATAGCCGCTTCAGGGAAAAAAGGCTGGTACAGTAAAATCCTTGATACCGTAAACCCCTTATAAGAGATGCTAGAATGAAAATAATTTTTAGATATTTATTACTGTGTGGCGTATTCCAGCTTCTCGTATCTGCAGTAAATGCAGATCGAATTAAGGATATCACGTCACTCGCTGGCATTCGCTCAAACCAACTTGTTGGCTACGGAATTGTTGTTGGCCTAGCTGGATCTGGTGATGGAAATACTGGCATAACTCTGCAGTCGATGCAGTCCCTCGTGGCTCGCTTTGGTATCACAAGCGATATTTCTGGATTTAATGGGGATAATGCCGCCGCGGTAATGCTTACAGCCGAGTTGCCGCCATTCTCAAAGCCTGGACAGACTATAGATGTCACAGTGTCCACTATTGGTGGATCTGAATCTCTGAAGGGCGGCACTCTTTTGATGTCGCCACTCCTGGGTGCTGATGGTGAGACATACGCCATTGCTCAGGGGAATGTTGTAGTGGGTGGCTTGGGAGTGGAGGGCGCAGACAATTCCTCCATGACAGTTAATATTCCGACAGTGGGAAGAATTCCCAGGGGGGCCAGTGTTGAGAAACTTGTTAAAACTGCATTTCTTGATACGGATTTTGTAATTTTGAATCTGCATCAAGGTGACTTCTCTACGGCTTATAATATTTCTAAAACTATCAATGAGACTTTTGGAGAGGGCATGGCCACACCACTGGATAAGAATAGCATCCGGGTCAGAGCTCCCTCCGAACCCGACCAGAAGGTTGGATTTGTCTCAATGTTAGAAAATTTAGAAGTTGAGAAAGCTTCACCCCCAGCAAAAATTATCATTAACTCAAGGACTGGTACCATCGTTATTAGTGGCAATGTTAAGGTTACACCTGCGGCAGTTGCGCATGGCTCACTCTCTGTAACAGTAAAAGAAGACATGAATGTGGATCAAGCAGACGCAACTGCAGTTGGGGCTGGAGCGAATGCAGTTGCGGGACCGGCAGTTCAAAATGCAGATACTGAAATAACGGTTGACGAGGACATTGCCAAGGCTTTCTTATTTGGTTCAGGTGTTTCTTTAAGTGACCTTGTCGATTCAATTAATGCAGTCGGTGCAACTTCATCAGATTTAGTGGCAATACTAGAGGCCTTGAGAGAAGCTGGCGCTCTGAATGCTGAATTAATTGTAATTTAGGGACAGCTTAAAATGACTTCTATCTATAGCAAACCGCAAATGGACCTAAAATTAATGATGCCGCATGGGAATGCAGCTCACTTGAGCAATTCCAAAGATCAAGACACTAAAGATCTAGAAGGTGCCGCCAATCAATTTGAGTCTATTTTACTCAAAATGTTTCTTGATCAGGCGCGGGAAAGTAAATTGAGTGATGACCTCTTAGGCTCGTCAGCAAGCGACAACTTTCAAGAAATGTTTGATAGTGAACTATCCCAAGCAGGTGGCGCTTCTATGAACTTAGGGCTCACGGAAGTGATTGTGCGCCAATTGAGAAATGACTTGGTAAAATAAGGTATTTTTATGGGAGACTTATTTGACATTGGCAAGGCAGGTATCAGTGCCTACAAAAATAGCCTGGCTGCAACTGGCCAGAATATTGCCAACGTAGGTACGGAGGGCTATTCTCGCCGGGACGCTTCTATTGAAGAAATTAGCTCCGCCAAGGCTGACGTCTTAAGTCTATCTAACAGCGCTGGCTTAGGTGTCCGAATGGGGGGGATAACCAGAGCTTTTGATCAATTTTTGGATCTGCAGTTACAAAACTCCTCATCCTCATTTTCATTTGCAAAATCCAAGGCCGAAGTCCTTGACCAGCTTGAGGGTGTCTTAATACCAAAAAATGCGACGGTTAGTACCCGTATTAGTGAATTTTTTGATAGTCTGAGTGATCTGGCACAGGATCCTTCAGATGTTAACTTGAGAACGTTGGCTATCTCTGGTGCGAAGAGTGTGTCTAGGGAGTTTTCCAGTCTATATTCTGGACTCAGTGACTTGCGTACTATGGTTCACGGTACACTCGAATTAGCTGCGAGTGAGTTCAACAGCACATTGAAAAACCTTTCCAAGGTCCAAAATGAAATTATGGGCAACTCAAATAAGAGCGGTGCCCCAAACATTCTTCTGGATCAGAGAGATAAGCTCTTATCGAAGCTTAGTGAGCTTGCAGAAATTTCTGTAGACTATGATAAAAGTCCGAGTGTGTCTGTAACTCTTGGGCAACTAGGAAATAGTGGAGTTCTTTTACAGGGTAACTCTTATAACCAAATTTCTTTTGAGACTGGTGCAAATGGTGTAAGCGCTTATTTGAAAGATCCTGCTGGTGGTCTCTCCGGCATACACTTTTCTTCGGGGCAACTGGCTGGGTTGGTTTCTGCCGACACTTTGGTTGGGGTTACTAGCGCTGAGGTTAATTCTTTAGCCACAAAATTTGTTCAAGAAATAAATGATATTCACAAGATGGGTATCGATTTAAATGGAGAAAGAGGCGGTGATCTTTTCACCCTTGAAGCAGTAGGTGTCACAAAGTCCCCAAAAAATTTGGGAACAAGCTCTTTAAGAATTGAGGGCTACTCCGGGGATCTTTCAGGTTCAACGCTCGACATAGTATTCAGCAGTGCGCGCAGTAGTTGGGGTGTCACTAGTAGTGATAATAAAGCTATTGAAAATTTTAATTCAACTTTAAAATTAAATGGTATGACCATCAGCGTCCAAGGAGAGCCTAAAGATGGAGATAAGTTTTCCATAGAGATGTCTGATACGACAGCGGCTAATATGTCTTTATTAATTTCTGACATAAATAAATTGGCTGCTGCTGGCCTCCATACAGTTCAGGTCGACACTAAGAATTCTGGTAGTGCGGATTTAGACATTAGTTACTTTCAGGAAAAACTGGCCCCAGGCGCCTTAAACCTCGAAAGTCTATTTTCTGAGGCGCGGAATGCCGCTAACCCAATAAAGTTCAATGCTGCTGGCGTATTAGGAGTTATTCAAGGCGTTGAATCTCTTGAGGAGGTTTCAGTTCTAAATTCACAATCCAATTTACGTATTTCCACAAGTTTAACAAATTTAAGTGCGTCCGATAATGTTACGGTGAATTTAGTAAATTTGGGAACATCAGCCAATGAAACATTTGTATTTAATATTTCTGATGTATTCTCAGACCTAGACACTAATAAAGATTTAGCAGAAATTTTAAACTCTGGCGCGATACGCTCCGGTGCATCCAGCACGACTTCAGGAAAATCGTTTAGTGATCTTGGACTGCGCGCTATCGCATCTAGTACTAGTTTTGTAATCGCGTCAGCTTCACAACCAGTAAACTCTGATTTTTCAAAATTAGTTTCAGGCTCTTTAGGTGGGGCCTCAGGGATACTTACTGCTCAAGATAGTTCTGCGACTGATATGAGTGTCTTTACGCGAGAGGGGATACAAATTTCAGGTAAGGTTCTTAGCCAAGACGAAATTTCCAGCGTGATGACAAAAGAAAATGGGTTTTCAAGTGAAGCTAAATATAGAGCAGATTACTTGCCGACACTCTCTAATGAAGGTTTTTCCGGTGCTTCTGTTACTAGAAAAACTACTGAGGGATTAGATGTTATTTCGCTTTCTGGCGCTGGTTTGGATGACGGTGCCAACAACAACGTATTCGTTTATGCTGCCAATGCATTCCCAGCTAGTCGTACCCAGCTTACGTCTCCAGTCACTGTTGCTGCCTCTAATGGACAAAGTGTGAGTGTGAGTTTTGAGAGCGGCATGATGGCCGGTCAAATTGCTGATAGGCTATCGAAAGATCTAACTGCGTTGGGGATGAGTGCAACAGCATCAAATATGTTGGAGCTGTCGAATATTGCAGATGGGCTTGTTGAATTTGAACTTTTTGGAAATAACCTAGACGCTCAAAAAATAAGTGTAACGATTGCTAATTCTAGCCACATTGGCTTAGCTGACCAAATCAATTCCTTTTCAGGCTCCACTGGAATAACCGCAATTTTAACGGGTGCTTCTGGAATAGTTTTAAAGCACGTAGATGCTGGTAATATTTCTTTAAAAGATATTAATTTAAGTAGTGGCGTTGGGATCTCAGTTAACCAGTTGAACCAGTTTGGCGATAGATTGCTTTCGTCTTCGAAGACCCTTTCGGATGGAGAGCACTTGGTTTCTGGTGGTAACGTCCAGATAAAAAGTACATCTGACTTTACGGTGGACAGCAGAGCGAGTGTCAATTCAGCTTTCGAAATGGGTTTTTCAAATAAAAACTTTGATTATATAAATGACCATGCAGACATTAGTTTTTATGCTGACTACCAACTAGACGGTGGGCACTCTGACGCTAAAACTATGGGAGTAGTATCGCCAGCATCAAAATACAGCTTAACATTGTCTGATCCAATATCTGGTAGCCTTGTGAGCAATTTTGTACCCAAAAATGTGGGAGACTTTTCAACTAGCGCAATAGCTAGTGCTCTTGTATCCGATTTGCGAACCGGGTCCACGTCGACGGTATTTTATGGTGATAATATTAATTTGAATAATGGCTTCCCTATCAGTGGATCCCAAATTGATTTTACATTGGGAAATCAAAAATATGTTGCGACAATTAATATTGTGGATAACTTTGAGGTGAGAGCCACTGATGTAGTTATTGGAAGTAAGGTTTATTCAAGAACTGATGGATTAAAGGAGCTCGTAGCCCGATCCAAATTTTCTATTAGTGGAGCCGAAAATGACCGCCTGGCTGTAAACTTTGAAGCGAATGGATCTGACTTTCGGATTAAAGTCGCCGCAAGAGACGGTGTAGCAAGTGGACATAGCCTCTCACTATCATCAACCAACTCAGCCAGTGAAAAAGCAAATTTTCATCTCTCCAACAGTTCTGTGACTGAGTTGCGATCAAACGAATTCGACCATTCAGCAGTGACTAATTCTAATGTTGGGAGTGTCATGATAGGTGGCAGCGAACACGTAATTAGTTTTAATACTACCTCAAATGCGTTTACGTCCTCTCCAGCCCTACCGACTGGCGTATCTTTTGCGACGGAGACCAACTCAGCGGGTACTAAGGTCAGATTAAAAGTATCAATTGCTGCAAGTGTGGTAAGTGAAGACATTCGCTTAAAGGCAAACGCGAGTTCAGCAACCTATGGTATCGTATCCGTGGCAGCACAGCTGGCACTAACAAGTGAGGGTGTGCGGGTTTCAAACATTGGCGATCAACGTGTGAAATCTAGCGTGGCAATAAATTCATTGGCAAGTGAAGTCCTATCAATTGATGGTCTGCGGGGTGAGGATCTAATCTTCATATCAAACGGAGCACGCAACCCGATTGTGCTTGGACAAGCAGTTAAGTCAACGGCAGAGGCGGCGCGCGAGTATTCACTTGTGGCTGATAAAGTTGATCCCTCAAGTGTAAATATTTTTGATTTTTCGACAGGACACATCGTTGGCTCTCGGTCGATTAGTGGTGATAATAGCACTGTATTTCAGGGCCTTGCATTTGATTTTAAGGGTGAGGTTAACGCTGGAGACACATT
>TARA_B110000240_G_scaffold149055_1_pt1 | contig 27261 bp, 22 predicted proteins | sample TARA_B110000240 | Tara Oceans TARA_B110000240 (sample SAMEA4397611) | marine metagenome | biome: Polar Biome; feature: [DCM] deep chlorophyll maximum layer (ENVO:01000326); material: water (ENVO:00002006), including particulate matter (ENVO:01000060) such as... | depth 17 m | reverse complement strand
GGCAGCTCAAAACCTAATAACTGCCTATCCCAGATATTATCGGTCAAATTAAACTTGAATAGTTTTATTCGTAAAAGCGCATTTTTCAGCCTAATCCTTGGGTTACTCGCGGGCGTCTGCCTATTTTCATGGAGTCTGCTCAGCGATTGGAACGAGGTGTCCAAGCGTGTGCTCGCCGAGAACCAGCAAACATTAGAATTACTATTACCAATCTATGTTGACCTCGACAACGACAATCAGACCGAGCGCTTGAACGCCGCACTCACCCGGTTGCTCGAACATTCAGCTTTCAATCGCGTTCTTCTCCAGCGCGGCGCCGAGCCTGCCTACGCCGCAAGCCTGCCGAAAAAAATCACCGTCAGGCCCATTCTTGATCTGCTCTCGCCACAATTGATCGAGTTACAAGTCACCGATATTTCAGGTAGCAAGGATCAAGCCCCGATGCGCCTGTCAGCGACGCTGCAAGCCCATCATGCCTTCGAACCATTTGTCGCGCGTCAATGGCAGCGTGCTCGGATGGGCCTAACCCGAACGCTGATCATCATATTAATCGTGATTCTGATCTTCGAATTCGTTGCAATTCGTCCTATGCGCGCACTCGGACAACGCTTGGCGCGAGACGGGTCAGAACTCAGCTTTCTGCCAGAGGATATCCGAGGCGAGGCGGCCGAAATCAAACAACTCACTCGAGCCTTTAATCAGCGCGTTGAAAACATCTTCAGGTTGCAACACGAAAACCAAAGCCTCGTTGCCGCACTGAGGGCCTCACCAGATTGCTGTTTAATTATCGACCTAGAGTCTGGCCTCGTTCTCTTTTCCAATGCGGCTGCAGAACAACTTCTTGGAAGAACCAAAGCCGAATGTGAAACCAAACCCATCTGGGACCTTTGGAATCGAGGCCGCGCCGAGTTTGAAAGCGATGCTAAAGCGGCCCAGCAGATGCTGGGCCAGTCCTTTCGATTCATCATAGAGCCCGACCGCCCTGACGAAACCCGCATCACCATAGAAGCCCACATGACGACTTTTAATCTCGATGGTGAGCTTCGAGGACTCATTTTTGCCCGCGACATCAGCGAGCGAGGCGCCCTGTTACAACGGGTCGCCGACAATCAAAAAGTCAAAGCCATTCGAACGTTAGCCGGCGGGCTTGCGCACGATTTGAACAACCGCATTCAGATTGCAGCAGGGCACCTAGACCTGATCGATGCCGAGCAACTCTCAGCGCCCCATCAACAGTCTCTGCTCACGGCTCGTCAAGCGATCCTGCGCAGCGCCCAACCCATTGACCAATTGCTGCGCTATTCGGAGCAGAAAGCATTGGCCACGTCCCCCCTGAACCTCTCTATTTGCTTAGAGGGCCATCGCGACATGCTGGCCCAGGCTGCAGCGCCCTGCCAACTTGACCTTGAAATCCAGGACCGTGCGGTAATCGTTGACACCAATCAAGCCGCCCTGCTCGCGAGCCTCGTGCAATTGCTGATCAATGCCAGCGAAGCCGCTGAATTGGGACAAGAACCGATCCACCTATTGCTAGACCACAGGACCCTTGAGGCGCCTTTACCCGGCCCCCTGCAAACCATTCCCGCCGGTCAATATGCGCGTCTGGCGATCACTGATCAGGGCCGGGGCATTCCGGAGGGGAATGCCTCTCGGATCTTCGACCCGTTTTTTTCCACAAAAGCGCTCGAACAGGGCGGGGGCATGGGCCTGAGCGTGGTTGCCGGGTTTGTCCAAGAAACGGCCAGTTACATCAGCGTTCAATCTGAGCAAGGCCAGGGCACCACCTTCACCCTATTACTCCCAGAGGCCGAGCCAACCGTAAGCGCGGCTTGAACCGCTACGCGACAGCGCCGGCAGTCTTTAAGGCATCGCGCGATTCAATGGAAATCCCAAAATCCGCCAATACTTGATCCGTATCTTGACCGTGCGCTGGCGCATGACCGGCGACAGGCAACGATTCGCCGTCGAACTTGGCCGGTGATCGAACGAGGCGCATTGCCCCCATGAGCGGATGATCGCGTTCAACGATGGTCTCATTACTTTCGAGCTGCGCCTGGCTTAGTACCTCAGCGCGCGATAGGCAGCGCGCCGCGGGCACTTCGTTCTCGATCAGGCGCGTCAAAATGACATCGGTCGGTAACTGCTTAAAGGCATCTGCAAGGGACGCTCGATACGCATCAATGTTTTGCAACAAATTCTCCATCGAGTTAAACCGCGGGTCCGACATCATGTCCTCTTTGCCCAAGGCTTTCAGCACCCCAGCCCGTTGACGATCGGTCGCGGCCGACAGGGTAATTGCACCATCTTGGGTTTCGGTTAGCTCATAGATCAGATCAGACAAGAGGGGCTGTGGCGCGATATCCGGATCCAACAAGGTATCGTTCATAAAAGAATCCGGGTAGATAAAAAACAATCCGGCATCAATCATGGCCACATCAACATGCTGACCCTGACCAGTATGAGCGCGAACCAATAAGGCGCCGGTGACCGCCTGCATTGCGGTATAGGCGGTAATCTTGTCGCACATCAGGTTGCGGATGAAGGTATGGCCCTCCCCGCCTTGAGATGCGGTCATCCCCACCTGCGCCTGAATAATCGGATCATAGGCCGGCGCCTTGGCGAGCGGTCCGGTCGTGCCAAACCCTGAGACGGCCAAATACACCAAGCGCGGATTAATCTCGCGCAGGCGCGCACTGCCTAACCCAAGGGAATCCATCACGCCGGGTCGAAAGTTGTGAATCACTACATCCACTTGAGGGATTAAATCTTGAATCAGCTGCTGACCTGCTGCGTGCTTCAAGTCGACTTTGATGGATTGTTTACCGCGATTGCAGTTCGCAAACAGCGCGCTGATGCCGCCCTTTGACGCACCGATATACCGCATGGGATCTCCCATATCCATTGGTTCAACCTTGATCACCCGGGCGCCCTGATCCGCCATCATCATGGCAGCAAAACTGGCGGTGATCATCGTTGAGAATTCAAGTACGGTAATGTTTTCAAATGGTTTCATCGGCGTTTTCTCCTCATTTTCCTCATGCTAGCGCAAGCCCTGCCCCTAGGCGACCCCCACAACCCCCCAGCCCAATTCGCCGGGGAACGCAGCAAACCGCCTCAGCTTGACCCCGTTTCGGCACGCTTTTGAGCAAGGCATTCAGGCATAGCGCCGGCTCAAAGGGCTTAATCTGTCACCGCGCACCTTAAAAGGATCCTCTCAGGCAGCCGAGGCCAGGCAAATGATGCGCGTTAGCCGAAGGTTACCCCGCTGGGGATTAGCATTGCCAGGCTTGCAATACGCGCGCACCCTCGACAAAACGCCGCGCGCAGAGCCGCTAAAAGCCGCCTTCGCAAAAGCAAGCAAAAAACAATAAAGCTGGCTGGGGTCGATCCAAATCAAGGCCCTGGCATCGTGTTTCACACAATGCGGCCCATGCGCGCCCGCATCAAAAAAATTCAAGACAAGAAAAGGCGTGTTAGCGCCGCGCTGCGCGATAAAAGTCGTGCCGACGGCTTCTTTAATCGTTTGTTCCAACCAAATGCACTAAGCTTGCGCTATGAAATTTCTCCCCTTTATGACCGCCTTGATGCTTGCTGTTTTGCTTGCGCCAAAATCAGGATTTGCCGAAACGGGCGCACTCCAACCTTGTCCCGCCAGCACGCACAGCAAGATATTAGACTATGAATCCAAAGCCTTGTGCGCCCGTATCTCGGTGGCGGAAGCGAAAGATCAAACGTCGCGCTCAATCAAGTTAAATGTAGTTGTCCTGCCGGCAACGACCCGAACAAAACAACCCGACCCGGTTGTGTTACTCGCAGGCGGGCCGGGTCAGGCCGCGGTCTCGATCGGGCCTATGTGGGCCGCGCGGTTCGAAAACCTGCGCAAGCACCGCGACTTCTTGCTCATCGACCAACGTGGCACGGGTGACTCAAATTCATTGGCTTGCGAGGAAACCTTAGCCCCTATTTTTGATGAGACTGAACTCGATGGCGATATTGAACGGGTTCTCTCTCGGCAAATCACAGCGCTCAAAGACTGCTTAGTAACCTTGGACGCAGACCCACGGTTTTATACCACGATCGAGGCCGCATCTGACTTAGAAGCCGTTCGGGCGCAACTGGGCTACCCCCAACTAAATCTCTTTGGCGTCTCCTACGGCACGCGCATCGCGCTGGTGTTTAATGCCCTGTATCCAGACTCGGTTCGCAGCCTGCTGCTCGATGCCGTGGCACCCGTTAATATGCTGATCCCCGTGAACGTTGGCCTCGACGCCGACCTTGCCTTCCAGCGGATCGCAGCGGAATGCACCCAGACGCCAAGCTGTCAGGCGGCCTATCCAGACTTACCAGCGCAGCTCAAACAAGCGGAGCAGCGTCTGCGCGAAGCCCCCAGTCAATGGATGACAAACCCACTTACCGGCGAACAAAAAAGCGTCACCCTGGACCATCGGATGATCAATCGACTGCTACGCGGCGCCCTGTATAGCCGCAGCTTGCGGCAGGTCATTCCCCTCGCAATTAGCGAAGCAGCGAAGGGTCGCTGGCAAGTGCTCACGGGCATAGCCGACGTCCTCTCGCCCCAATCTAACGCCAATGACCTAAGCCTTGGGATGATGGCGTCAGTATTGTGTAGCGAGGACATGAGCCGGGTGAAGACCCAGACCGACGGGGTCTACTTCGAGAATGCGCTGCAGGAACTCTTAATCGACGTTTGCCCGATTTGGCCCCATACACCGGTTGCAGCAGATTACTTCACGCCCAAATCCAGTGCCGTCCCCGCGCTGCTCATGTCTGGGACCGAGGACCCCATAACGCCGCCGGTCTACGCTGAACGCGCACTGGCCTATTTGCCAAACGGTCATCACCTTGAAGTCATTGGCGGCGCCCATGGCGTCTCCCAATTGGGCTGCCTGCCAAGCCTCATCGAAGGCTTTCTTAAGGATCTCAGTTTAACAACCGACGAGGCTGAGTGCGTTCAGGCGATTGGAGGGCAGCCGTTTTTCTCAAGCTATGCTGGCCCGTTCGAGACCCAAGAGGAGGCGCCAGCCAATGATTGAAGTTTCGAGGTTAAAAAAGACCTTTGGGGAGGTCGTTGCCATCGAAGACGTCTCGTTTAACGCAGCAGACGCGAGGGTCACCGGTCTACTGGGGCACAATGGCGCTGGCAAATCGACCTCACTACGGGTTCTGTACGGCCTGATTAAACCCGAAACTGGCTACGTCAAGATCGACGGCATCGACGTGAGCCAAGACCGAATCGCGGCCCAGGCCAAACTTGGCGTCTTACCCGATGGCCACGGCCTGTACACTCGATTAACCACCCGCGAGCACCTACAGTATTTTGGTCGATTGCACGGCTTGTCAGATGAACGCATTGACGCCCGTAGCGATGACCTAATCCGAATGCTCGATATGCAAGGCATTGCGGATCGCCGGACCGAAGGGTTTTCCCAGGGCGAACGCATGAAGGTCTGCTTGGCCCGGGCGCTCATTCACGACCCCGGCCATGTGGTTCTAGATGAGCCAACCAACGGCCTGGATGTGATGACCACACGCAAAGTTCGCGAACTCATCGCAGAACTCAGAACCCTCGGACTCTGCGTTTTGTTTTCGAGTCATCTAATGCATGAGGTTGCAAAACTCTGCGATGACATCGTCATTATTGCCGAAGGTCGTGTGGTGGCCGTTGGATCACCGGACGAAATTCGCGCCGCTGCCGGCGAAGACAACCTTGAAGATGCCTTTGTCCTCTTATCGGAAAAGGCAGTCAGGCTATGAATGTCGTTCGCGCGGTACTGATAAAAGAACTCAAAGATGGCCTACGGGACCGCCGAGCACTGCTTTCCGCATTTTTATTCCCACTGCTTGCGCCCGTCTTCATCTACGGCCTGATGACCCTCGTGATCAAACAAAACACCGAATCTGAAACCTTGACCCTACCCGTCATTGGGCAGAGCTACGCCCCGGCCCTGATGAGTCAATTCAAGGAGGCCGGTTTCACGCTTGAAGCCTTTGTTGGGTCACCCGAGGCCGCCGTCCGAGACAAAACCGTTGAACTCGTTGTTCAAGTCCCGGAAGACTATCAAGAAACCATGGCCAATTTTGAGCTGACTCAGGTTTTGATCATTCATGATGGTTCTCGCAACGATACTCGGACCATTGTGCGAAAGGTGAGAACCCTCATCAGCAACTACAACAATGAACTGGCGGCCCTGCGCCTAATTGCTCGTGGGGTTTCGCCAAAAGTCATGCAGGGGGTCCGCGCCAAGAATTCAGATATCGCAAGCGATGAGCAGCGCGCAGCCAACCTGCTGAACTTCATTCCGATTTACGTCCTCATGGCGGCGTTTGTCTGCGGCCTGGGCCTGGCCATTGACAATACCGCGGGCGAACGCGAGCGCCGTAGCTTGGAGCCGCTCTTAATCAACCCCGTCACAAGAACCTCGTTGATCTATGGTAAGTGGCTAGCGGCCAGCGCCCTGGCTGGTGCCGGCATGGTGATTACCTTGATCTTGTGCCTAGCGGCCATGCTGGCGTTACCCATCGACGAATTGGGATTGAATTTTACGTTGACCGCGGGTCAAGTCTTGATGCTCTTGCTGACAATCTTGCCGGTGCCGATGTTTGCCAGCAGCCTTCAGCTTCTGCTCGGCTTGTTCGCCAAATCCTTTAAAGATGCCCAGTCTTACGTTGGGATCTTGGTCTTTATTCCCGTGGTCCCAACCCTGGTCATGCAATTTTTACCCATAGCCAGCAGCTTCTGGATGTATTTTATTCCGATCTTTGGTCAATCCCTTATGATTAAAGAGATTTTAGGGGCCGAAACCATCCCGCTACTGGCCTATCCCGCGGCCTTCATCACAACGTTTGCAATGAGCTTGCTGGTTTGTTGGTTTACGGGCCGGTTGTTGAATCAGGAGCGGGTGATTCAGAGTTAGGCTTCTGGCTTAACGGCGGGGCCAACGCCGCAGGGATGGGGGCAGCCGGCGGCGCCAACACGACCGAAAGGCCATTTTTTTGATTTAAGCCTGGTTCACGGTTTGGGTGCCCGGTCTCTGGCGCTGATCGCGCCTCTGGACGCGTGCTGGATGGGGACCCGGGTGGTGAATCTGATGATGCCGCTTTTTCTGAGACGCCGGGCGCCGCATCCAGGCTAAGCTGGTCTGTGGATTGGTCCGGCGCAACCGAGGGCGCGCCTGACGTTAACGTCAGATACCCCATTGCCAACACCAAGGAAATGATCCCACCCACCACATACTGCCATCGATCACTCATTGCTTTCTCATGCTCCTGCTTCTGTCTTGAGCTCGCGCCCCATCAAACAGAGCGCCGAGTTGTCTTCAATCGTTAACCGCTCATGCAGTCTACACGGCGCCCATAGACCCATCACAGGGTCGACCTGAACGGCGATACCCGTTATGTTAAACGCCCTGGCCTAGTAACCGCCAAATCTTTTAACGAGCGCCTTTTAACGAGAGCCTTTTAATGAGAGCCGTGCAATGACCGACTACCAGCCATTAGCAATCCATGACCAACAACCAAAACCCGCAAGCCTGCAGACGCAAGCCCATCAGGCACAGGTCCGAAAGCAGCTGCCCTTAAGCGAGCCGAAAAGTTTTGAAAATGCCCGACGCGGGTTCATTGCGACCCTCGAGCCCATGCAAATACCCCATCAACACGCCGACCGAATGGTTTTCGACCTCACCCAATTTGAATTCCTGAAAGACGACAGCCCCGAGACCGTCAACCCATCGCTTTGGCGGCAAGCGCAATTGAACGCCCAACACCATGGCTTGTTCGAAGTCGTCGATGGCATCTATCAGGTCCGCTCGTTTGATATCGCCAACATGACTCTGGTGCGAGGCGAAACCGGCTGGATTATCATTGACCCGCTCACGTGCACAGAATCAGCTCGGGCCGCGCTGGCCCTGGCCAACGATCGCTTAGGTCATCGCGAGGTGGTGGCGGTCATTCACACCCACAGCCATGTTGATCACTTTGCCGGGATCTTCGGCGTGACCACGCAAGAAGCCGTGAGCGCCGGTCGAGTGCCGATTATCGCGCCCAAGGATTTCGTCCAAGAAGCGCTCAACGAAAATGTCCTCGCGGGCAATGTCATGGGCCGGCGCGCCACGTACATGTACGGCAGCCTGTTGACGCCGTCTCCAACCGGCTTTGTCACAACCGGCTTGGGCGCCGCGCTCGCGCTGGGCACCACGGGTTTTATTGTGCCAACCGATATTATTGAAACCAATGAAGAAACCCGTGTAGTGGATGGCATCACTATTGAGTTTCAACTGACCATGGGCTCAGAGGCGCCAGCCGAGATGGTCTTTTACTTCCCGCAGTATAAAGCGCTGTGCATGTCCGAGATCACCTCCCACCATTTACACAACATTTACACGCCAAGGGGCGCTCAGGTCCGCGATGCCCTGGCCTGGTCTAATCAGATTCAAGAATCCATCGACCGCTTTGGATCCCGTTTAGAGGTTGAATTCGCAAGCCACCACTGGCCGACCTGGGGCCAGACGGATGCCGTGCAGTACCTTAAACAACAAAGAGACCTCTACCGTTATATCCACGATCAAACCTTACGTCTGGCGAACCTGGGCTATGGACCAGATGACATTGCCGAGGCGATCGAACTGCCCGATAGTTTGGCCCAAGAATTTCATTGTCGAGACTATTACGGCACGGTCAAACACAACGCCAAAGCCGTTTATGTGAAGTACCTTGGTTTTTTCGATGGCAACCCAGCCCATTTAAATGAGCATCCGCCGCTAGCGCGCGCCATTCGGTATGTTGAATTTATGGGCGGCGGCGATGCTATCCTAGCCCGCTGCCAGCCCTATTTTGAGGCCGGCGATTACCGCTGGGTCGCGGAGGTACTCAATCACGTGATCACCGCCCAGGTCGATCACTTACCCGCCAGAGCACTGCTCGCCGATGCCTATGAGCAAATGGGCTACCAAGCAGAGTCCGGCCCTTGGCGGAACTTTTACCTTTGCGGGGCGCTGGAACTGCGCAGCGGTTTGCCCAAAGGCAGCCGCTATGGCCCGAGTGCCGGAATGGCCGAGGGCATGCCGCTCACCAATATCTTCGAAGCCATGGCGGTCAGACTGAACGGACCCAAAGCGGCGCAGCACCCGCTGAGTATAAATTTGAAATTAACGGATGGCAGCCCCGTTCTCATCGAAATTGAAAACGGCGTCCTACACGCCCAATTTGATCAGGCAGATGACACCGCGCCGCTGACGATTGAAAGCACCGAGTCGGATTTCAAAGCCTTGATGCTCGGGCTCAAGGATCCCGTTGAGATGGTCACAAGCGGCACGATCAAACTCATTGGTGAGGCCCAAACCCTGATCACGTTTCGCAGTCTGCTCGATCAGTTTGAGCGTCGATTTCCGATCGTCACCCCAATGCCAGCGATTGCCCACAATGCGGATTGATGCCGAGGTTCGGTTCTGGCGCCGTTCAAAAACGCCGACGCAGTTTCAAGACACGCCGTTACTGACCCAGGACTATCTACTGCAGCACCTTGAACCGCAGCTCATGACGCACGGCTTCAAAGGTTGTATTGCCGTTTTGGAGACCGAACTCGCGGCATTGCCCTCCGTTGAACGAAAGACCCTGCTGGCACATCGCCACATTCTGGGGGTCATTCCACCCCTACCCGAACAAGCCGAGTTACCATCGGCGCCGCAAGCTGGTGTTCTTGGCTATCACCTGCGGTCTTTTACCGGCTCAACGCATCAATTAAAACAGCTCGACATTTTGAGCCGCCTGGATTTACCGCTCGAGCTAGACCTTGCGGGTACAAGCGTTGAAACAGTGAGTGATCTGATCGAAAAGATGCCAAACCTGCGAATCATTTTTAATCGAATGGGGGGACTCGGCGGCGCAACCGATCAAGTCAAGACCGCAGATGATCCCTGGCCAACCGCAATACAATGGCTGCAAGATCACCCCCAGACCTTCATCAAGCTATCAGGACTGATTAAGCCGAGCGACGCCGGCCATTTCGATGAATGGGACCTGCCTCTCGACCACTTTAAGCCAAGACTCGAGGCGCTCTTAGCGATTTTTGGCGAAGACAGAATGCTGTTCAGTTCGAACTGGCCCGCCGGCCTTATGGCCGCCAGTTTCGAAGATACCCTCGACCTCATCAGCGCGTTGATCGAGATGTTAGCGCCCCAGAGCCTTGCGAAAATCATGGGCCTCAATGCCGCTCTTTGCTATCGGATTGGCAACTAGGATGCGGATCGGTCTACTCCACCCGGGCGCGATGGGCGCGGCGGTTGGCGCTTGTTTTACGGCCTGCGGCCATACTGTCAGCTGGGTCAACCAAGGCAGAAGCCCGTTAAGCCAAGAAAGAGCAGCGCGCGCGGGCCTTCTTGCCTGCGCGGACCTCGAACAACTCACGCAAGGCGCGGACTTAATCATTAGTTTGTGTCCGCCCCATGCCGCCACAACCGTCGCCAGCGCGGTTGCTTTGACCGGTTATGCGGGCAAATACCTGGAAGCCAACGCCATCGCGCCATCGAAATTGGCTGCGATCGACGCACTCTTGTCTGAGCACCCAATTCACCTCATTGATGGCTGCATCATTGGAGGGCCCGTTTGGCCCGATGAACGACCCGCCAGCACCACCACCCTGCACCTGTCAGGTCCGGGTTCAGGTGCAATCGCTGCGCTCTTAGCGGGTTCCCCTTTGCACGCCAATCACCTCTCGGATCAACCGGGTGAGGCCAGCGCTTTAAAAATGGTGTTCGCTGCCTTCAGTAAAGGCAGCGCCGCTTTAACAGCAGAGATTTTAAATGTCGCTGAGCAATATGGCGTGCGCGAGGCTTTGAGCACCCAACTCGGTCAACAAACAACGGCGCAATGGCAGCATTCGCTCGCAAGCACTGCGTCCAAAGCCTGGCGGTTCAAAGGCGAAATGCAGGAGATTTCAGAGACGTTCGACGCCGTCGGTGCAGAACCGGGGTTTCATCAGGCCGCGGCGGCCGTCTATCAAAAACTCAGCGACTACAAAGACTGGGAAACGAAACCGGACCTGAGCAGCCTCTTGGCCTCGTTGGCCAATGGGAACGCGCAAAAACCGACCTAGGAGCCATCGCATGACCATCCAACTCGGCTTTCATATTGGCCAACAAAATATCGCGCTTGCGGACCTTCGCACGCTTTGGCGCCGGCTCGATCAAAATGGGGCCGATTGGATTTCGCTCTGGGATCATTTTTATGAGGCCCCGCCCGCCGATGGCACCCAAGATCACTTCGAAGCGGTCAGTTTACTGGGCGCCCTAGCCGCAGACACCGAAACGGCCCGCTTGGGTTGTCTGGTCTTTTATGTGGGTTATCGCAATCCAGCCCTGCTTGCCAAGGTTGCCGCATCACTCGATCATATTGCCAATGGCCGTTTTGAACTGGGATTGGGGGCCGGCTGGCATGCCCAAGAAGCGGCCGCCTATGGTTACGACTTCCCATCCATTGGCACACGTCTTGACATGCTGGACGAGGCCGCCGAGATCATCCGCAGTCTGCTCACCCAGGATCGGACCACCTTTAACGGCACCCATTTTTCGGTTCACAACGCCAGCAACCTGCCCCGGCCTTTGAACCCAAAGCTGCCAATTTGGATCGGCGGCCTTGGTCCCAAAAAGACCCTTAGAATCGTGGCTCAGCGGGCATCCGGATGGAATGCCGCCTACGTCAGCCCGGAGCAGTTCGGGCACCTCAACCAAACGCTCAACCAGTGGTGCGAGCGTCTGGGCCGCGATCCAGCTGAAATCGAGCGAAGTGTTAATTTAAGTTTTCACTTAGGGTTTACTGAGGCTGACATTAAAGCAGAGCAGGCCCGGATCGATTCAGACTGGGGCCCGCAAGCGGACCGCATTCGAGCAGGCTCCTTGATCTGCACCCCAACGCAAGCCATTGACAAAATCTTGGCCTACCATCAGCAAGGCGCGAGCCTAATTAACGTCGCCCTGCGTGCGCCGTGGCGGGAAGACGCCTTAGAAAGCTATCTCAATGAGGTGATGCCCGCGGTCAGAGCTGCCGCCGATTAGCTTCGAGCAACCTCGAGCATTTCCGCGATCCGGGTAAATTTCACCCTGGGCCGACCGCTGGCCACGCCCTTGGCGACTTCAGCTTCATCAATTTTTTTCCAGTCGGCAAAGCTGACAAAATCGGGTTGCCGACTCTGGATCAAACTCAAAGCCGCCGCCGCAGACGGCGCGCCAGGCTCGAACAATCGGTTGGCCTGAAGATCTTCCACCATCAACCTAACCGTTTCTTGCGCGCAGGTTTTGTTGGTGCCAATTACCCCGCTCGGGCCTCGCTTAATCCAGCCCGCTGTGTAGAGCCCAACCACTTGATCGCCCGCAGCATCAACCGCCCGGCCGCCTTCATTGGCAATCGTGCCCCAGCTCTCGTTGAAGGGCACATCGGGCAATGGTTGCCCGCGATACCCCACCGAACGAAACACTAAGCCCGCCGGAATCACTTCTTCACGCTCGGTTGCAAGGGCTTTCAATTGCCCCCGATCATCCATTACCAAATCATTTTGAAGCAGTTTGACCGCACCCACCCGGCCATTGTCTTCAACAAGCTCGGTGGGTGAGACGCAGAACCGAATGTGTAATTGCCTTGGCTTACCGGCATTTTCACGGGTTGCATAGGCGGTAATCGTTTCAACATTTTTAATCGCATTCTTATCGTTACTCTCATCCAACAGCTTTTGACTATTGGCATCAACGACCGCCTCGCTTGCTAGAATGTTGACATCCGCCTCAGCAAACTCGCCCATCTCTTTAATCTCAGGTGGCGTAAAGGCGGCTTGCGCCGGACCCCTTCGTCCTAAAATATAGACATTCTTCACCTTGCTTTCGCTGAGCGCCGCTAGGGCGTGATCGGCAATATCCGTGACTTTGAGTTCATCAACGGTCTTACACAGAATTCGCGCGACATCCATCGCAACATTGCCAATGCCCACCACAACCACGGTTTCTTGGGACAAATCAAACTGTCGGTCAGCGAAATCTGGATGGCCGTTATACCAAGCAACAAACTCGGTGGCGGAGTGACTCCCAACAAGGTCCTCGCCAGCCACCCCCAGGTTCCGATCAAACGGACTCCCGGTTGTGAACATCACTTGATGGTAATGTTGTTTTAAATCATCCAAATGCAGGTGGGTGCCATATTCAACATTCCCGAAAAACCGAAACCCGGGCGCCGCGGCACTTTTTTCATAGGCTCGCGTGACGGACTTATCCTTTTGATGATCCGGCGCAACACCCGCTCGAACCAAACCGTAGGGCGTCGGCAACCGGTCAAACAGGTCGACCTCGACCACAAGGTCGGTTTGCTTGAGTAGATTACTAACCGTATAAAAACCCGAAGGACCGGATCCGATAACGGCCACGCGCAGTGGGTTCAACGCAGTTCCAACAGCTGACATAAGCTCATCCAATTACAGATTTATTCGAAGCAAAAGATAGCAGAATAAAGCCCATTCGCACAGTAAACCTCAGTCTAAACATTGGCCAGTTGCGCCACAGCGCTTAAACTCCCGACTGCCACACCAAAGGAGCACGCACCTTGAGCCAGATTTCAAAGATTGTCCTCAGCATCCTAATCATTCTGACCCTGAGCGCTGCTGCAGGCTACGCGGGACTTCGATACCTACTTGCAGATCCGGACCGATATCGCGAGGAACTGGCCGAGCAACTGGCGTCAAGCACCGGCTATGCAGTCCGAATTCAAAACCTTGAATGGCAACTTTGGCCGGATCTTGCGATTCGCTTGGATGGCATTGCAATTGACCCGTTACTGGGGGATGAACCCCTTGCGGTCATCGACACCTTGGCCATTGATGTCAAGCTGTTGCCCCTCTTGCTTGCGGGTGAGCTGACCATCGATTCAATTAAAATGGGTGCGGTCAAGCTTCACCTCTTTACGGACGTCAATGGTCAAAGCAATTATCAAACAACCGATGCGGCGCAGACCCTGGAATCGCCGAAGACGGCTGCCACAGAAGCAAACACGACAACCGGAATCGCTTTATCGTCCCTTACGATTGAAACGATCGCGATTCATTATGCCGATGCCGCAATCATAGGCGCGGTCGAGGCAGAATTCCGGCAGGTGAGGGGCATGTTGCTTGATAACCAATTGAATCTTGTGTTTGAGAACGGCTTGCGCTATTCCGATACGGACCTTGGCATTGCCTTTGATGGCGAGACTGAAGGCACCATCGTTTATAACATCAAAACGAATCAAATTGAGTTTGAGGTCTTTTCAATTCAAGGTGATTTAGCAACCCCCATCCAAGGCGCGAGCACATTTGAGGTTGAACTCACCGGCGCATATAAGGTTGAAGAAGATGCCTTCGCCTTTGAACAAATGAGAATTGACCATCTTGGTTTGACAACCCGCTTAACGGGCGCGATGACTGGGGTGACTGAAGCCAAAATTAGGCTTGATCTAAATTTGAGTACGACGCTGAACAATGCCGACGTCTTCAACACAGCCCTTGCCAATCCGCTGCAGGGGTTCACACCCATTACTGAACTGGCGCTTTCAACCCGGGTACGGGGCACCGATGTGACGCCCGAATTTTTCGATATTCAAGGCTCATTCAACGGCGGGACTTTCAATGGCGAGGCCTCGATCGATCTACCGAACCCATCCATCAATCTCACCCTAAACTTGAGCGCGCTCGATCTAAGCGTGAGCGAATCCAAGGAAGGCAATAACGGTTCACTGCCATCAGACCCACTCGATCCAGACACCATCCTATTGCCCATTGCCGAACTGGGCAGCGCGAGCGCGAAGATCGAACTGCGAATCAAAACGGTTAAAGCAAACGAATACGTTTTATCGGATGTTCACCTGCATCTAGTGAACGAGCAATCAATCTTAACAACCACTTTAGAAGGCCAGCTTGCCGCCGGCACTGTTCAATTTGAGATGGCCTCGGATTATCAACAAAAGGCCTTCACCACCCTGAAGACCCAGCTCACGCAAATTAATTTAAATCAGCTCTATCCAAACCAAACCTTGGGCAAACTCAATCTGTCGTCATCGCTTTCCTTTGAAGGGGCGAGCCTGGCTGGGCTTTCAAAAACACTCAAGGGCAAAAGCCAATTTGCCCTCACAGAGGGCTTACTCGATATCCGCACGGTCAAGCAGGGCGCCCAGTGGCTGGATCAGATGAGTCAGACCCAATCCGGCGTCGCGGATTGGCCGGATGACCTGGTGATCGATACCTTAAGCGGCAGCCATCAGTTTCACGCGGGTTTGCCGATCGCGCAGACGGCAACCTTAAACTACGAGAACGTGACCCTAGACGTCAGCGGCGGCCTCGATCTGTTTGACACAACGTTTGACTACGCCGTCACCATGACCTTGGCAGCGGCGACCCAAGGCCCGCTGCCGGTAAAGGGCCCACTAACCGGCACGCCCTGGCCAGCCCAATGCCAAGGCGCGTTTGAAAATCTGTCACCGAGCGTTTGCCGCATCAACCGGGATAAAGCGCAACAGCTCCTAACGGAGATCGCACGCAAAGCGCTGAAAGACAAAGCCAAGGCCCGGCTCAACCAAACCATTGAAAACAAAGCCCCAGAGGCTTTAAAAGATCTCTTGAAAGGGCTTTTGGGATCATGACTCAGGCGTTCGCCGATAAGGTCCTCGCCTGGTTCGACGTTTTTGGGCGTCATGATCTGCCGTGGCAAAAATCCCTGACCCCTTATCCGGTCTGGATCTCTGAAATCATGTTGCAGCAGACCCAAGTGCAAACGGTCATCCCCTATTTCAATCGATTCATGATGCGCTTCCCCTCGGTTACGGCCTTGGCGAGCGCCGACTTAGACGAGGTCTTAAGCCTTTGGACCGGGCTTGGCTACTATGCGCGCGCCCGAAACCTGCATAAAACAGCCCGGATCATTTCGGAGTACCACCAAGGTCAATTCCCACGCTCGCAACAAGATCTTCTGCAACTGCCTGGTATCGGCAGGTCAACCGCCGGCGCGATTAGCTCGATCTGTTTTAACGAGCGGGTCGCAATCTTAGACGGCAATGTGAAACGGGTGATCAGCCGCGTCTTTGCCATCGGCGGCTGGCCGGGGCAGCGCGAGACGGCCCAACAGTTGTGGCAGCAAGCCGAGGCCATGCTGCCCTATGACCGGATGAATGCCTATACCCAAGCCATGATGGACCTTGGCGCGACCATCTGCCTGAGCCGTGCGCCTTTGTGCGATGTCTGCCCGGTGAGCAGGCAGTGCCAGGCCCTTGACCGCAGTTCGGTAACCGACTATCCGGGTAAAAAACCCAAAGTTGCCAAGCCGACCCGCAGCACCATCATGTTGGTAATCAAAACCAAGGGCGGCGAGGTCCGACTGACGCAACGCCCGCCTGAGGGCATCTGGGGCGGACTCTACAGTTTTCCGGAACTCACCCAGGCGCAGCTTGACGAGCTTAAGCTACCCAGCCCACCTCAGGCCCTACCCAAACTAAAACACAGTTTCACGCACTTTCATCTGCTGATCGAGCCGGTGCTCGTTGAGATTGAATCTCGAGGGGATCTTCCTAAAATTGACAACGAAGCCTGGGTTTCTGACGATAATAGTCAAGCCTTTGGCCTGTGCCGACCGGCTCAAAAGATCATCCAAGCCTTGTTGGCATGACCGGTTGCCAACCATTAGCGGCTTCAACGCGATTGCCGCATGCCCTTTGCCCCGGGCGCGTGTCATAATTTAGCCAGACAAAGGATCCATCATGACAACAACCGTATTTTGCAAACTCCTTCAGAAAGACTTACCTAAATTAAGCGTCCCGCCCTTTCCGGGCGAAAAGGGCCAGGAGATTTTTGAGCAATTTTCTGAGGAAGCTTGGCAGCAATGGCAGGCGCGCCAAACCATGCTCATCAATGAAAAACATCTCAACATGATGGATAAGACCCATCGCCGTTATTTAACGGAGCAACGAGATCGCTTTTTAAGTGGTGACGCGGCCGACGAGGCCGACGGCTTTGTTGAAATCGAGTCAGACCAACCCTAAATAACATACCGGTCATTAGCGGCTCGGACGGTGATATCGCTGATGACAACCCCCCATGGTTGGTCTATGGCGTGCAGGATTTCCCGAACCAGCCAGGCAGGGTCAAGCGCCGCATAAGACATGCTGTCGCTCGAACCCAGCTCTTGATCGCCAGTGCCCGCAGCAAGATCGCCCATTGTGGCCATATAGCTGTCGTATTCCGCTCCAAGAATGCCGCGTATCGCCTCAGGATTGACGACCCCTTGACCCAGGTTGGTCCCCGGCACGCCCGTTGGCCGCACCACGGTGACTTTAATTTTGCCCTGTGATTCCAAGCGCAAAGACTCCGACAGCATGTTCACCGCCGCTTTGGTCGCGCCATAAACGGCACTGCCGGCAACCGCACTATTGCCATAGATCGACGACAGATTGACCACATGACCCCGGCCTTGGTCCATCATCAGATCGTGGACCGCAATGATGCCGTTCAACACCCCTTTGATATTGACATCAATACAGCGATCCCAAGCGGGCCCTGCGGCCTCATGGTCGCGATAGAACGCCAGCGGCATGATGCCGGCGTTGTTGACCATAATGTCGATCTGGCCAAATTTCTTGACCGCCGCCGCCGTCGCCGCCTGCAGGTCCCCCAAGCGCGTCACATCTGCGGCAATCGACAAGCACCGCGCGGAGGATGGCAACACCGCCTGCAATTGCGCTTCATCCAGGTCCAACGCCACCACCCTCGCGCCGCGATCCAAGCAGCCGTTTGCAAGCAGCGAACCAAAGCCGCCACTGGCGCCCGTAATCATCACAACCCGATCGTCTAAGTAATTCATAACCCATCCTTTTGCCGATTTTTACCTGACCCATATTAAACGCAGTCGACGTTATAAGTCTTCGAAAGCCGGCGGGCATCAAAAATCCAACCCGACGGTTTACCGGGCGACGACTTGGTTCGGTTGCCCCTAAGCGCCCTCGCCGTCGACCCAAAGACGGCTTTACGCCTGAACTGACCCGAGCTGCAAGGATTGATGATGAGTCGGCAAAGCCCGCGCGGGATAAAACCCCAACTCAATCGCTTTTTCGCCGCCTCAAATTCCCAGCCCAACGATCCGGATATCCCGAACCCGTTTCAGAAAGGCTTACCAGAAGACGGTCCGGATGGGGACACCTCAAAATTGACGTTTATCGGATCTGAAGGTGCGCTCGATCATGCCACCAGAGCTTCGGCGCGGGACGGTCACCGGTTATTTGTTCTTGCAACGTCTGAGCATCATACAACCGGCCATTGAGCATCACGCGTTCAAGGGTTTGGGTGTTGTGAATGTCATCTAAAGGATTCGCGCTCAGAACCAGAACATCCGCCAGCTTTCCGGCCGTCAGTGACCCCAATGATGCCTGCATCCCCAAATACTGAGCGGGGTTGATCGTTGCAAGCTTCAACGCGGCGAGCGGCGTAAAGCCGCCCCGAACAAAGCTCCAAAGCTCCCAGTGGGTTGCAAGGCCCTCTCGCTGACCATGCGCGCCGGTATTCACAATGACCCCTTCTTCTGCCAACTGACGTGCAACTGCCGCCGCATCATCGTCCTTAAAGTCCGACTCCGGCGCCATAACTCGCCGAACAGATCGAGCCTGTAATTGATCGGGCGGCACAAAGTGGCTCAGTAAAGGATGCTTCCAAACCTCACTGGTTTGATAGTAATAATCCTCCGATGTTAGTCCGCCATAGGTCACCACAAGGGTTGGGGTGTAGCCTGCCTCAGACTGTCGCCAAAGCTGAATCACATCGTCATAAATCTTAAGGGTTGGAATGTTGTGCTCGACGCCGGTCGAGCCATCAACAATCAAATTCATGTCCTGGTGGAACAAGGACGCGCCTTCCGCAACCACCAACAGGCCTTCTTGCCGAGCCGCTTCAATTACCTGCTGGCGCTGTTCACGTCGAGGTTGGTTATAGTTTTTAATGCTGACCGCCCCTTGCGCCTTCAACCGTTTAACGTGAGTCACCGCATCACTCAAGGCATCGACCTTGGCAAAGCCCAGGCTCTTGGCGCCATAGACCACCTCACCGGTTGAGAAGATTCTAGGCCCCAGAATGCGTCCAGCTTTTTGGTATTCCGCCGCGGCAAACACTTGACTGGCTTGACTTGAGGGGTTGTGAACCGTTGTGACGCCCAAGGCTAGGTGCGCCAATAACGACCAATTATTTTTCGGAATCACGTCGGCCCGACCATAGGGTCCATGAGCATGGGCATCAATCATGCCCGGCATCAAGGTTTTACCGGACACATCGATGCGTTGCGCGCCATCCGGGATTACAACCTCATCGGTTGCCCCAACCTGCAAAATCCGAGCGCCATCGATCAAGAGGGTCCCCAATGGAATAACGCCCGTTGCCGCATCCATGGTGATGATGCGTCCTCCGACCAACGCAACGAGGCCCGACGGTCGATCGGTCTCGACGGTTTGAGATAGATCAACCGTTTCGGCTGGCATCGTCCAAGCAAGACCTTGGCGAACACTGCGGGTTTTGCGACGCGGGCCGATAGACCAACTGATGCGTGCGCTATCTTTTGACCAAGCCAAGTAATCTGCGCCCAATTCACTAGCCTGTCCAAAGCTCAACCCTTTGTAATCAGCACTCAAATCTAACGCAATCCCGAGGGCGGGCACCTTGGTCACATACAACTGGAAATTTTCGACGAAGGCCAGATGCTGACCATCTGGAGATAATTGATAGGTTCTAACGAAACGCCCATGGGCTAATTTGCGCTCGTCAAACCCTTCAAAGTTTCGAGACAATAAAACCGTTTCGGCGTCCCCGTCGGAGCCTCGACCCGCGGCGGATGAAACCCGGTCCGTGTAATACAGTCTTTCATCGGGACCAAAATGTGGGTCCGCGCCTTGATCCGAAATTTTAACTTCTCGCTTTTCTGTCCGATCGAAAAGATAGATACCCGGCGCTTGCCCCCAATCCGGATGGGTCAAGCTGCTGCCAGACAGTTTCCGATACGCAAGGTATCGATCGTCTTCGGAGATCGCAAGATCCGTGTAGTGCCCAGGCGGCAGGGGCAGCGCGACCGGTTTGCCGCCTCGCGCGGAGACCGACCAAATACCGCCGAGCGACTCGTCAGACCAACTTAAAAAGTAAATACGCGCCCCGCTCTGATCAAAGATCGGCGCGTAAACATGATAGTCCGTCATCCCGTTCAACAACGGTTTTGGAACTGATTTCCCTTTTTTAAGAAAGAGCTGCCCAAGGGACTCAAAAACCACCGAGTTATTGTTCGGCGAGGTTCTAGCGAAACGCACCATTTTAGTTGTGAAGGTGTCGGCTGAAACCGAGACCTCAACCTTCGGCGGCCCATACACACGACGCTGGTCCTGCACGCGAAAGGCAATTGCTTCGCGCTCACCGGTTGTCAAATCAACCTTAAAAAACCCGCCACCCGCCCAATAGATCAAACCTTGGCTATCAGGCAGCCAAGCCATGTTCGGGTACAACCCATAAACGCCCCAAGTTTCCTGCATGTCCGGGTCAAGATCATCCACCAGCATGCGCTCTTCTTGGCTTTTGAGATCCATCACAAACAGCCTTGATTCCGACCGAACGCGTTTAACGTAGGCAAGAAGCTGACCATCCGGGGACGGCACCGGGCGAACCGCACCCCCATAACCCCCTGCAACAACCTCGGTTTCGCCGGTACTGAGATCCAATTGTTTGATTTCAAACAACCCGCTATGGCTGTCATCGTGATACACAAAGGTATTACCAGGCGTCGCACTTTGGGTGTAGTAGAGCGTTTCGCCATCGGCCGAAAATGCCGGCTCTCCTAACTCTTTTTGGTAATTTTTATTCGGTCGGGCAACCAACTCAACACCGTCGGTTGGGGCATCCACCGTGGCGTCATACAGCCAAATCTCGCCAGTGCCGAGGGATCGCGAGGTCGTGAAATGTTTTTTGGCGGCAATGAACTGACCGTTGGGATGCCAAACCGGAGAATTCATCAACCGAAAGGATTCATCGGTGATTTGCTTAACCGCCCCAGTTGCTAGGGTCATCACCCAGACATTATCGCCCCCGGCTCGATCAGAGATAAAGACGATTTGTTTGCCATCCGGGCTGAACCGGGGCTGGATGTCCCAAGCCAAGCCATCCGTCACGCTTTTCGCCTGACCGCCCTTAATATCAAGTAGGTAAAGATCGCCCAAGAGATCGAACACGAGCGTCTTGCCATCAGGCGACACATCAATGCTCAGCCAGGTCCCACTTCTGACATCGATCTCCGCCGTCATTGGCAACGTCGAATAGGTTGGATTCGTGACATCCCAGCTCGGCGCTGCCGCCTCTGCAATCGGTGTCGACTGGTCGGCTAATGCAGCCATCGAGCCAAAGATCGAGCCAAACATCAACAGACACAATAATCTTTGCATGCTCGTAAAACCGGCCCCCGTCCTGCTCAAACAAATTAACCGCTCGATATCCGCCCGCCAACTCAATTCGTCCTGCTTCATCTCGCCCCCCCTTTTATCTTTTCCGATTGGCTCTCAGTCGATATAGTCCCTCTAATCACTCGATTAAAGTAGTGCTATGACACCCGCTATTTTGCTGCTCACACAACACGCCATCACCTTCAACATCCATGACTATGTGCATCAATCCAATGCAAAAGATTACGGCCTTGAGGCCGTTGCCGCACTGAACCTACCGGCTGACCAAGTTTTTAAAACCTTGGTTTGCGAGCTAACGCCCAAGGAACTGGTCGTTGCGGTGCTGCCGGTTTCGGCGCAATTGAACTTTAAAGCGTTGGCCCAGGCCGCTGGGCGAAAAAAAGCGCGCCTGGCCGCTCAAAAACACGTCGAGTCTGCGACGGGCTATATCCTCGGCGGGGTTAGCCCTTTAGCCCAAAAGAAAGGCTTGAGAACCTATATCGACATCACCGCAGAAGACCATACCACGATTTTTATTAGCGCTGGCCGACGCGGGCTTGAGATCGAAATTGCCCCCAAGGATTTGCTCGACGTGACCAACGCGCACTATGCGCGTCTAGCAAGCGCAAACTAAGACCAGGCGCCCCGCCGCGCTTAACCTTTGCGCGTCATCGATTGATGAAGGCTCTTTGCTTTGACGCGCCAGACTTTTCGTCTGCCGCTTCATCCCGAATTCGCAGTTTAGCGACCCAGGCAAAGTGCTTTTGCAATCGCACATCTGCCAAAAGCGCCGCCATGGTATTGAGCGACTTACCCAAGCTCATTTCATCATAGAGTCGGTGCACGCCAGCGTGGCAAGGTCTGCACAGCATCACCCCATGATTTAATGCTTGTTTCGAGAAGTGGCGCCTGAAGTGCTGCCTTCGGTGCAGTTTCTTGGGGATCAAGTGATGAAAGGTCAAGCGCCGGGCTTGGCAACAGCCGAGGCAAACCCGAGCGTCTTTGAGCTCGGTAGGGACCGCGGCGCGCGGCGATAACGGCGGCACGTCTTTTTTCGCAGAAACTGCTTTTTGCGGCATTGGCCTTGTATCCCAGTGGCTTACAGAAAATTGTACGGCGTGACCATTGCCCCAGACTACTTCGAGGCGTTCGAGTAACGCGCCACTTTAGGGCGCCAATCGCACGGCTCATCTTGCAGCCTTGCCGGACATCCTGCATGATCCGCTCTTTTGAGAACACCTGCCCATGCAAACCGAAAAAGCCCCGCTAACCCTACCAGCAATTAATCTACAAGATTCAGCTTGGTTGACTGCTTGGTTTGAAGTGCTTCACCTCAAACAAGTTTTCAGGAAAGGCTGGCTCGAACGCGGTCTACCGCCGGCTCGGTGCGAAAGCGTGGCAGAGCATTCCTTCGGTAACGCCATGCTGTGCTTGCTGCTGGCACAACAACAACCCAACTTAAACGTTGAAAAAATACTGCGCATGGCCTTGGTGCATGACCTGGGCGAGGTTTACGTTGGCGATCTCACCCCAACCGACGCCGTCGCGCCGGCTGAAAAATACGCGCTCGAAAAGCAAGCCGTGCTCAAAATTCTCAGCGATCTGCCGGCCGGTGAGACCTTGCTTGCAAATTGGGAAGAATACGAAGCCCAAGTCACACCCGAAGCCCAGTTCGTCAAACAAGTCGACCGATTAGAGTTTGCGCTTCAAGCCGCCCAGTATCAGCAAGCCGATTTAATCACCGCAGATGACCTGCTTGGTAAGGTTGGTCGTCAATTGGCAGAGGCAAAGGTACTCGCCCCGTTCAAGGATCTGTTCACCGCCGCGGATAAACAATAGGGGCATAAAATGCCTTGTGCGCCCGCTCCTTGCAGCGCGCCCAACCACTCTTAAGAATTAAAAGCGCTCGACTCGTTTAAGGCTTGGTCGCAGGCGACCCAGTCGGGGCCGACAACCAGCAACCACTGAGAAGGGGCAACATTCAGCCAGCCAAGCTTGGTCGTTATTGGGCTAAGCCCCTTTTTAACGCCGCGCTTAAGCCGCTCAAGAGGCTGTTTTTGGCGCCGGGTTCGCGCGGACTCGAGCGAGTAGCAGCGCGAGCACAATCATCAAAATACCCGCTAGGTTACCGTCGAAGTTCGAAAGCGCCACCCCCTCTAGGTTGATTTCGGGCAATGCAACCAGCAAGCCACCGAAGCCAAGCAAGCAAGCGGCAATAAACCCGGGGTCACCCAGGCGCGGCAAGTACCGCTGCGCAGACCAGGCGATGAGCAACACCCCCAATAACGCTTCAAGCGCCGCTTGCACAATACCTTGCCAAGGGCCAACCCCGATGAGCGCAGGGTTTAGAACAAACAAAAATGGCACCAGGTAAATCGCAACCCCAAGCCGCATGGCTTCAAATCCGGTCGCGACCGGATTGGCGCCCGCGATCGAGGCCGCAGCAAAGGCGCCTAGCGCCACCGGCGGCGTAATAAACGACAACATGCCCCAATACAAAATAAACAGATGCACCGCCATCGGCATCAGCCCCCCATCAATCAACGCGGGCGCCAGTACAATCGCCAGAAACACGTAAGCCGCGGTCACAGTTAAGCCAATGCCGAGGATAAAGCTGGTGGCCGCGCCCATTAAAATCAGCACGCCCGTGCTGTCGCCAGCGACAAACAAGAGTTCATTCACGAGCGTGCCGGATAATCCCGTGACCGACAAAGCCCCGACAATGAGTCCAACGGCACACAAAATCGCCTGCAACTCGATGAGGAGCTTCCCCACCGCGACCAGCCAGGAACCCAAATCCCCAAAGGCCATTCGGCCTTGCCGAAACTGGTTAATGACCAAGAGCGATGCGGTGGCGGCCCACGGCGCCAGCGCCTCCTGCTGAAGCACCAGCAGAAAGACGATGAGCAAGGCAAACGACACGATAAACACCCAACCTTCAGCGAGCACAATCCGTAATTTTGGCAGCTCTGATTCAGGCAAGCCCTCAAGGCCATGCTTACCCGCATAGGCATCCAACTGGGTGTACAGCGCAATAAAATACAGGAGCGACGGCAAGAGCGCGGCAATCGCAACCTGGTAATACGGGATCTCCAGGAAGGTCGCCATAATAAAAGCCGTTGATCCCATGATCGGCGGCAGAAGCACCCCGCCCGTTGAGGCGCAAGCCTCAACCGCTGCCGCTGACTTGGCGGAAAACCCCTGACGCCGCATCGCCGGGATGGTGAGTTGCCCTGTGGTCATCACATTGGTGATGACGCTGCCACTCATAGACCCCATGAGACCACTGGAAACAATGGCAACCTTGGCTGCCCCGCCGCGCACACCGCCCAGCAGCGCAAAGGCCAATCGAATAAAGAATGCGCCGCCCCCGGTATGTTGCAAGGTCGCGCCAAACACCAAAAACCCAACCACCAGGTTGGCAAAGGCTCGAAACGGCAGCCCCACAATACTTTCGATACTCATCGCGTGATAGCTTGCGGTTTCGCGGAACCCAATCGCCATGCCGGAAATCATCAGCGGCATCACATCGGCGAAGAGGGGATACATCGAGAACACGAGCGCAATCCCAAACAGCACCCAACCCGTTACCCGACGCACCGCTTCCAGGACCAATAGCCAAAGCACGCTGCTGGCCAAAACCGCATGATCTGGGGCCAAGAACTCCCAGCCCTCATTCGCGATGGCCTCGGCGTGGTGCAACAACCATAACGGCGCGAGGAACGCGCCCAATCCTAAGGCAGCGTCCAAAACCGCCCAACGGCTTCGATAAATCAGAAAAACACCGGGTAGCAAGAGTGCGATCAGCGCAAAATAGTATTGCGTCTCGAGGCGAATCAGCCCGCTCAATAAAGGGCTTCCTAACAGCCGCAACTGATCGACAACTAAAAAGCAGGCAAGCCCTGCCAACAGCGCGGTCAACCTTTCTGGCATTCGGACCCACTGCAGCGGCGCCGTCATTTCGTGGACCAAATCGGGTCAAACCCGGCCGCCGTGAGATGCCGGGCGCGAAGCAACATCCACTCGGCATCCCAGGCCTCACGATCATCGGTGTCTGCACCTTTTATTGCGACAAACGCAGTCCAGGCCTCAGCAAGCACAGCCTGTCGCCGAATCAAACGTTGTTGATGATCTTGCATCGGCGTCGACCAAAGGCCCAAGGATTTGAAATAAGCAATCGCGCCGTCGTGATACGGCACCAACCACTGAAACTTCTGACGCCCCATTTGCCAACCCATTGAACCCGGGTCGGCGCCTTTAAACTGATCATAGCCAAGATCAATGGCTTCGGTGAGGGCATAGACCAAACCCTCATCCTGGGTGGCCAGGGTCGTTAAGATTGGGTAGGGATAGTTGCCGCCCTCGTGTGGCGCTGCATCACTGATCCCAGCGCCTCGGGTTGCGAAGTTTGGCTGTAAATACGGCGCAACTTGATTCGCCCGCTGCCAACAGGCCGCATCATCATGGGGCATTGTTAGCCATCGAATGCCTTTGGGTGAGGCTTCGAGACGCCGGGTTGGGCCTGAAACCGTCGTCGCATAAGCCGTGTCAATTTGACCGGCAATCATCGCGTTCCACATTGAACCATAGCCCGGGAACTCAACGCGTTGAACATCCGCCCAAGTGAGCCCGCCGCACGCCAAGATTGCTTCGGTCGACACATTAAGAGCCGGCGCGCCCAAGACATACGGCACATTTTTTGACCTCAGATCTTCGATAAGCTCGATCCCGGAATTAGCTGCCACCGCAATGCCTTGGTTGGACAATCCAAGCGACATCATCACCACGCGAACCGGAATCGGTCCCCAACGAGGACTTGAGAACTGGAAAACCCCTTCCTGGGCAAAGTAAGTCGAGACGCCATTGGCAGAAAACTGTACGCGATTAACCAGCAGCGGCAACAGTCGGGAAACATCATTCTTACCGGGGATCACGCGGAGGGTGACGCGATGCTCATCTTTGAGCATCTTGGCAATCCCCACGGCCTGGTTGTAACCGGTTGTACCCAGATTATAGGCGCTCCAAGCCATCGCACGCGGCAGCTTTGGCTCGGCGCTCTGCGCGCTAAAACTGAGGCAAGCAACCAGCGCAAAACCAAAGCCCAGTCGGCAGCGTAGGCCAGAATTTAGGGTGTTCATCAAACGGGTCGACATGGTTGAGCCATCTTTTAAAGCGGAGTGTCACGTGAACGGAAACAGTGTCAGGTATTTCAATTGCACCGATGCTGCGCTCGAATACTACCAGTATTCTGCTAATATACGCGCAAACAACTCATGACAATGGAGCTCATCATGGCCAAAGGCGTTGCTTGGTATTATCTAAGAAAGGGCTGAACCACTTGTGTCAAAGCATCCAAGTTTTTGGAAGCCCGTTCAATCGACATCAAAGAAACCGTCCTCGCAAGCAAGAAGCTGAATGCTGCGGACTGCCCAGAGGTTACCGCGGCGGCAACAACCTTAATTGCAATGAAAGGTAAAAAAGTCGAATCGTTCGATCTTAAAGAAGGCCTGAGCGATGAAGCCACTGCTGCCATGCTCGGCCCAACCGGCAACCTTCGAGCCCCAACCCTTAAAATCGGCAAGACGGTCTTGGTCGGGTTTAACGACGCAGTGTTTGAAGAACACTTTTCTTAACGCCTGTTGACCCCGTTGGTTTATGAAACAGCGGGTTTGTTGGCAAAAGGGCAACCGCTAGAGGCCTTGATCGGTCGCAAATCTTCGAGTCGTTGCCGCATGATGACCAGGCTTCATCTTGTCGTTAAAGGCTTCATCTTGTCGCTAAAGGCTTCAT